>SXGT01082858.1_pt1 | contig 36109 bp, 25 predicted proteins | sample 3176221 | NCBI WGS metagenome assembly SXGT01 (sample SAMN11356862, study PRJNA531348) | freshwater metagenome | isolation source: freshwater sample F1-120 | place: China: Fuxian Lake, Yuxi | collected 2017-12-25 | reverse complement strand
GGTTTTTCCGACGGGACTTTCCAGACCTCTTCGAGACAGTATGAGCGCACATCAATGATGTGCCTCGGCCTCGGAAACGACATGAGGCTATCGCGTGAAGCGGTTGATACCACACAGTGTCCCGCCTTAAGCGTATACCCATTATTCGTGATGAAGGGCTCCGACACCCGTCCCACCTTAAGAACTTCAAGGACTATGCCTGGTGAGGAAGAATAGTCCCCTCTTTTAGTTTTAAAAGATCCATCAAGTTTCACATCTACTGCGGTGGAATCCGGAAATCCTGAGAAAGAATCGAACCCCACGATCGTTCGAGCGGCGCCAGAGAGTTCACACATCAGCGACCAATAGAGGAGCCCATGTCCAACTGAGACACCACATTCGACTATATCCCCGGGAACCTCGGCAATTTTGCTGAACATTTCTTCAAAATAGATGGCTCGACCGAAGTTTCGCTTATGGACACTTGGAAGAAAAAGAGAGCGGTGGAAATCCGCAGGTATTTGCTCCAAGAGCCTATCACGTTTTGCAATCGTCAAGCCGCAAGCAAAAAAGAGCTTCTTTATTATTGCATTAAAATAAACTATAGTGCCGACCTTCTCCTACAGCCACGACAGCCGGAGTTAACTAGGAGAGTCCGATCGAGGCTTTTCTCTGGACACCACACCGTTAGGAGAGAAAAGCAGGATCGACATCTTTCGTCTAGGCCCCAGAATGCAGGCTCTGCAGAGCTCTCTACAGCAACTGTAACGGTTTTAGCCGGTAACGGCTCGCAGCCGCAGACGTTGTCCACTCAATCCCGAGGATTTTAGCAGCGGAAGATTTCTTGCCCGAGGATTTCTTCATAAATCTTTGCCTGCCGATACGCTAACCTAGGAGCGTCAAAATGCTCTCGTACGTACCGCTCCGCACGTTGCCCCATCGCTGTACGCAATTCACGATTCTGGAGGAGAATCGCCACTTTCTCAGTCAGTGTCTCGAGATCCCCTAACGCCACAACACACCAAGGGTCATGCACGACCTCGACTATACCGCCGGCATCATAGACTACGGAGGGTTTCTTGCAGGTCATCGCTTCGCAGGTACTCATGCCAAACGGCTCCCGCTCGCTGGTGCTGACGAAGATGTCAATCGCGTTCATAAAGTCTGTTATCGGATCGAAATTTCCTAATATGAGACAGGTCTCGGCAAGATTTTCTTGTCGGATCAAGCTTTGCAACTGCTGCTCGTATGCAAGATCAGTATGTCGTCCACCTCCGGCGATCACCCCCCGAACTGCGAATCCCTTGTCACGTAACTTCCCAATCATGCGCACAAAATCCAGAAGATTCTTGTGCGGTTGGAGAGCACTAGCTGTGCCCACAACCACCATCCCATCTTTGGCACCCCATGTAGCCCGTAATGCGTCACTTGTTCCAGAGTCTTGACTAAGAAAACTGTCCATATCCATGCCATTCAGCACAAGCTTCAGGCGATTCGCCCCCACCTCAGGGGGAAGCATAGGAGCGCAAGCCTGCAGCATATCCTGACTCGTGAACTGGAGACACACCGGTACGTATGGAGGCTTAAAAGCCCAGTGGCCAAATCCTTTGTCAAGATAGAACCGCACGGTTACTAGGACAGGAATCCTCATAAAGCGACCAGCTAGACGTAGAAGGGGATAATGGTCATGCTCATTACAGTGAATGAGATCAATCTTCCGGCGCCGAATAAATTGTGCAAACCATATTATGTCGCATATTGACCTAACGAAATGATCCTTGCTAGGGAGTCGTAAGGCATGTATGAAACATGGAATCCCGCTCGCGAGCAAGCGTTCTTGCCATGGACCAGCCTCGCCGAATACTACATATGGGTCGAGGCCCTTGCCCCACAAGCGCGTGATGATGGAGTCGAGGCTCCGCGTTGTGCTCCGCAGGTGGGCATTGTTAGTGACGTACAACACACGCATATTTCTTGACCTGTAGGCCCTATCAATCCGGGATATTATGGTTATGCTATCTTCGCTGGCCATCCCAGCGCATTCATTGCGGATGGATTTCTACCCCATCTACTATCACTCGTGGCATAAGCAGACGCAACGCATCACTAGTGGGCATCACGATCACCGTCTGGTCTACTCCACGGAAAACGTACGTTCAATACGCGATGTGTTTCCTTGCTTATCGTTAATCACGATCGCCAATCTGGCCTTCTTCAAGGCTGTAATCGGCTTGGCCAAGGTAAGCTCCCACACCCCGCGCGTTGTTTCTCGGAATTGTGGCACGAGATTGCCCCCTGATGCGACCCCATCTACTGGGAAGTCAGCGATAACACGCAAACTCTCCATGTCCAGCCCAGTGTATGCGTCAGCTATGCCAATGAGGATGCGTGACAAAGTCCGATTTATGCCTGATGTCGGATAGGTGAGGGTAAGCGTTGGCCTCTGGTCATCACCGAGCCATCCCCAACTCTTTGGAGTCGATGCAGTCGGATCGTACTGCGGGTCAAGATCGATCGGGCAGCCCAGGTCAATCCAGCGCACAATTGTCCGGCGGTTCTCGTCAGTCAGTGGGACGATCATGACTGTCTTACCATCTGCACCCTTATAGTTGCCCATAAGCGCTGCTGGAGGCGGCATCGGCTCCCCGGTGTAGTCAATGTCAATGACACTGTCGCGGATATACCTGTGTAGCACCCCAGGATTATCGTAGTCAATATTTGGGACTTGACGGTCTTTCCAGCGGAGGGATTTAGGATCGCCCGGCACTGTCAGGCTCGGGAAGGTATCATTGGTCCAGCCGTCCATGCGGCGCCCATACACTTTCCACACGAGCAAACTCCGCCGCGATTGGAATTTCCGCACGTAGCGCGTCGCTGCGTCCGGCCCGAACCCTGTACGTGGCTGCTCTGCGGAGTACCCTGCCAGGCGAAAGTAGGTTTTAGGCACACGTACGGCCGAGCCCGAATCATGACCAAAGGCCATGAGCGTACCTTGATCGTCGTCGAGGATGAGACCTCCTGCGGGCTCCACCATCTTATAACTATGGCAGGCCACACAACTTCTCTTCAGGATAGGCACAATGTCTCGAGCGTACTCGACATTTTTGATCCCAGGAGCGAAACGTAAGCCCGTATCGTCACTCGTGTCCCATTGAAGACCTGACTGATCATCAGCTTTCGCAGTAAGAAGCGGCGTGCCCTTAGTGAGGTCAAAGACCTGATACGCAGCCTGGGCCGCGACAGTCTTCTCGAAAGGTGTTGGTAGTTGGCTATGGGCATGACATCCGCCACAATTCGTACGGCTTTCACCAGGCCGCAGCTGATGCCAGGTCTGGGCGAAGTTTAAGACCATGCTGTCTTTATTGATCGTCTGGAAGGTGAACGGCTGATTCGCGGGAATTTTCACCAGAAAGCTCGTGTCTGGGTTACCGTCTGGATCAAGAGGCTGTGTGCCGCCAGCGAACTTTCGTACGGGAATCTCGCCTAAGATACGTAGACGCTCCAGTGCGTGACTGCCGAAGAGCGGGCCATGTCCCCGCCGGTCGCCATGCACGTCAGTCAGTGGCTCCTGGGTCACGATACGGATCGCATGAATCTCGCTGTTGTCATAGGGACCGGCATCGGAGCCCTGCAGGCCCCAGTTCCAAAAATGCCGTTCTGGATTCCCCCATTCGGCGGTCACGCTGCCTGGTGCGACTGTCCCATCAGGAGCGCTCTCACGTTTATATAAGCTGGACGTCCCAACCAAGCCATAAGGTGTCCCCTCCGGCAGATGAGGCGAGGTTGTGCCGTCATTGTTATGGACCAACTGCTGGGGCTCTTCCACTCCGTAGATACGCTTGTATGGCACGAGCGCCCGTGGCCATTGCTCGTTATATTGTGGATCATTCTTAATAAGTAGCATATGGCCAGGTTCATCAATAGGTAATCCAGACTTGATGAGATAGATACCACCGTCAATGAGAGGATAGTAGCCATACTGATGATTCGCCGGTCCTGGCGTCCAGACTGTGAGTAGGTGATTATCCGGCGCACCGGAAGGATGCGTGACCTTCCCCAGGGCTTGGGGATAGCTCTGACCGCTTTCCTTCTTCGGCCGTACCGTTTCCCCAGGAATTGCTGACCACGCTGGGGCATCGTCACCGTGTGCAAAACGCGTCAACAGTTCCATTCCATAAGGTGTGAACGGCATCTGAAAGGGATAACCTGTCCTGCCGCCCTGCCGTTTGTTGCGCGGATCGTTCAGAGAGCCAGAACCAAAGGCCGGTTGCCCTGCTGGTACGCGCGGGGGCAACTTAAAGTAAGTTCCAAAACCACTATTGTTCTGGTTATAATACCTTTCAATGACAAGGCCTTCGTCTGAGAGCTGTGTCTGGAAGTGGAAGCCACTCGGCGCACCAGCTGTGGCGAAGGCACTGATCACTGGAGCCCAGTTCGTCCCATCAGGGTGTATACTCCAGATCCCCCAGAGGATAGGATTGTGCTGCGCGTGAGATTCCAGGGTACTGTAGATAATCCGTCCATCCTTCAGGATAACCGGGTGCAACGCGCAAGCGATATTCAGATAGCCGATCTGCTCCACATTCGTACCGTCGTCGTCCATGCTGAACAGCTGCTGGGTCGTCTTAGGATACCCACGCGGTGGGACATAGGCGTTGCGGTCGCTGGTGAAGACAACCTTCCCGCCTGGAACCGGGGTAGGGCCAATATTGTAGACTCCATACCGGAGTGCCGTTTTCCCTTGCTCCGGTCTACGATAATCCTTAGACCAGTTTGCAGCCCCCGTATTGGGCGTGAAAGTTTGATCCGTTAACTTTATAGTCTTTTTAGACTTGACATGCATCTTATAGATGTCAGCCCCGGTATGCTGTGCGTCGATAAATTTCGCATAGTACACCCATTGACCATCGAACGACACAAAGGGATCCATCACGGAGCCATCTTTGCCACTGACCAAGACCTCTTCCACACCATTGGGATGCAGCAACATCAAGTCAGCTCCGGGCTCCATCCGCAGGGGATCAGAAAAGTCGGCCCAGGTTCCGCGCTTCTCATCGCCATACCGTGGGGCACGGACATACACAATATCGTAGTCGTATGTCACGCTTTTATCCGTCGTAATCGGTAGAGGCTGCACGTTAAGGATAGGAGGGAGCGTCTTGGTTTCCTGCCCGAAGACTGGCAACGCGTGTAGAAGAGACACCACCTGGATCACAAGGCAAGACATGATAACTTTGAGCGCCACGTAGAACATTTTTATCACTCATCGTAATAGTGGGGCTCTGCAACGTCAATCTCTTCTTGGACTGAGATGCACGTCCCTAACATCAAAGCAGGTGAGGTGGCCAAGATCATTATTGGGACCAATATAGAGTATTTTCTACAACCAAAAAGAAGTCTTGGAGTATCCAAGCCGTAGACCCTAGGAGCCGACTTGTTTGGGGCGACACTTCATGTGTCTTTTGGGATATAGCATACCATATATCTCGCGCCAATTGTTGTAGACAATGAGGAATATCAAGGCAAATGCTTGACGATGGACGGTCCAAGAAGCCGCGTCAGCGGTACGGGCAGTCGTCGCCAGAGGCCAATCGCTAGGCGAAATTTGGGGTTGTGCGGGTTGAGCCCCGGCAGCGGTCCATCTGTACGAAGATGATAATGCCAGTAGTTCGGCACGGGTTGTGCGCCCCACTGTTCCTTAAACTTGAAGGTGGACTCGTCGCGCGTCGAACGGCCAAAATCAAAGATGCGATACCCTTGGGCACAGGCATACTGCAGACAATGCCAATACAGCCACATGTTGGATTGTAAGTGATTGTATTCCCGGAGTGAGGAGGCCCAGGGAATCTCTAAACGCTCGCGATACCCCAGCAGGAAAGCCCCCGCGACGGGGATACCCGTCGCACTCATGACCAGCACGATCCGCGCTGAGGACGGGAAAGCCTCTAGAATCAAACGAAACAGTGCCTTGCCATACACCGGCGTTCCCAGGTCACGCATGTTGCGCGCAAAAACCGTATAAAAATCCTTCAGCAACTCTACCGCGCCAATAGATATCTGCAAGTTATTCTTTTCGCCCTTGCGGACTTGCGAGCGTAATTTGGCTTTAAAGCCAGCAAAGAGGGCGTCAGCCGTGCTCGGTAAGGTCAGCCACATCGAGACTTTGTCCTGGCGTGTGGGTAACTGGGGGTAGCGATGATCGAGATGCCGCAGCTCCAAATGTTGCGCCCCAAGCTGTTGTCCGAGGGCGATAGCGTGCTGGAGCAGTGGCTCCGCTAGGGCGTCATCATCGGTCAGCACCCCGCCATAATTGACGTAGGGCATGGACACGAGAAAATTCCCGAAGAGCCGGCTGTGCATATGCACGAGAGGTAAGCCGGCACGGATCGTCTTCCCCTGTAACGCGGCGAGCAGGTAGCAGCGTTTGCCAAACGCCTGCGCCACAATATGACGCCAGATAGACAAGTGGTACACGCTCGCCTGCGGGTGGGCTACGACGAAGTTATCCCACGCGGGAAGCTCTGCCTCTTCCAGCAGCTTCCATACCACTGTCGCTTGCGTGGATGGGGAGAGTTGTATCATGGACTGTGCTTCGTCGTACTTCGTCTTGATATCTCTGCTCTCCCTACCTAGGAGTGACGGTCTGTGGGAGCTGACGTGTCGCTGCCCAGCTTTTTAGCACCGCGTAGGCGCGTGCGAGACCATAGACAAAATAGAGCAAGCCCAGTTGTGGAGTCGCTCGCCAGCGTTGCGCCCGCGCTGCGGTGCGACAGGCGAGGAGGCAGGCTGGCAGCACGAAGAAGCCAAGGCTGAGCAAGGCCACCAGCGCTTGATCATCCCATACAGCAAGGCCACATCCGAGCGCAAGAGCGAGCCCGACACCGAGCATATACAGTGGGTAACCTACGCTCGGGAGTTCATCCCACCGCAAGCCATGGGACTGCACCCCACGGATGTTCCCCATGCCACGCCACACTTCCTTGCGCCAGAAGGTTCCCAGGTCACGGTCTTCACCCCAATGAATTGCCGCCATGCGATGCTCGGACACTAGACACCCATACTGTCCAAGCCGATAGCACAAATCTACATCCTCAGCGGTTATGAGGGCTTCGTTAAAGCCTGCAACGGCCTGGAACGTCTCACGACGGACGAGAAAACTCATCGAAGGAAGCCATGACACGAAGGCAGGGGTGCCAGAAGGTTGACGACTACGTTGGTGCATATCCCAGGCTTGCTGTACCCATGTGGCATCAGGGGGCATCCTAGGAAAACAACAGCCACAGGCAACCACCTGCGGCTTGGCCAGATGTGCCAGGCCGTAGTGTATCCACTCTGGTGGTAACTCGACATCCGAGTCGACAAAGGCGAGATAGTCGCCCCGTGCCAGCGCCGCACCACGATTGCGCAAAGTGCTCACATTGACCCGCGGGATGACCTGGAACGGAAACCCCAGCGTGCGCATGATCTCGTGGGTCGTATCGGTCGAACCATTATCCATGATGAGCACTTCATAGGTCGACTCTGGACAGTGCAACTGCCGGATGGAGAGGAGACAACGCGCCATATCACGTTCGCTGTTGAACACTGGAATGACAAAGGAGACCAACGGTTTCACCATGGGCAACGCTCCTCAGGCCCTGGCCTCGTCTATAGCTTGCGTCCAGCACCTTGGACGGGATGCCGCACGAGAAAGTTGCTGATGGCCAGATAATCGAGATTGCCCTGGAGAAAAGCCCGGATCGCATCGGCGGGAGAATTGACAATGGGCTCTTCGTGCATGTTGAAGCTGGTGTTAATGATGGAGGGAATGCCACTGAGGCGATAATACTCCTGGATGATACGATAGAAGCTCGGGTTGGTGTCCGCCCGCACCAATTGTGGGCGGGCGGTGCCGTCGATATGCACGGCTGCTGGGCACGTGCGTCGCATAAAATCCGTGCAATCAAAGGTGACCGTCATGAACTGCGCCGCGTGCTCCGCCCCGTCCATATGCTGATAACAGCGATGGCGTTCTTCAAAGAGCGTTGCCGGGGCAAAGGGCATAAACTCCGTGCGGCCTAAACGTTGATCCAGCCACTGATTGACTTCCGGTTCCGTCGCATGATACAGGATGGAACGGTTGCCCAGAGCACGTGGGCCATATTCCATGCGCCCGTTAAAACGCGCCACCACATTGCCATCGTGCATCAGACGGGCAATCACCGGTTCGATGGGGGTAATGTGCTCGAAGGCGAGTCCGGCACTGTGCAGCTCATGGGCAATGACATCATCAGTGTAATCAGGCCCAAAATAGACCGTGCGGTAGGCTTCACGCTCGTGCAGGTGTTGCTGGCTAGCGAGAAATGCCGCACCTGTACCACAGCCGCCATCGCCCATATTGGGGTAGACGAAGATCTGCCGCACACCAGGAATCTCGAAGATGCGTTGATTCATCTTGACGTTCGCGGCCACCCCACCAGACAGCACGACGGTATCGAGTCCTGTGTGTTCCACGTAGTGCCGAATATAGTTTGTAGCCACGATCTCCAGGGCACGCTGATACGCGGCGGCGACGTCAATCTTGGGAAAGAGCGTCGAGAGATAGCGTGAGAAGTAGATATTGTTGCTCTCGCGCATCCGAAAGTCCCCTGGAGACTGCTGGAAGCGACTCAGGAGCACATCGAGCAGGATGTCGGGATCGCCATAGGCGGCGAGACCGACGATCTTGCCCTCATGGCGGCTCGGTTTGAAACCGAGCGACGAGGTGACGCTTTCATAAAACGTCCCAAGCGAATGCGGGTAGGCGATTTTGTGCAAGCGCCGAATGCGCGTGCCCTCCCCCACGCTCACGGACCCTGCCAGTCCCGAACCGTAGCCGTCAATCGTGACAATGAGGGCTCGTTCCGCGCCGCTGGCATAGAAGGCATTGGCGGCGTGTGAGACATGATGTTCGCAACGCTTCAGCTTGTCCTTGAGTCCCAGCGCCAGCAGGTTTTCTTCCAGGTCATCCTGCCACAGCTGGTGATACGTCATGGCCTCGCGACTCCAGTCGTCGGAACCGCGACGGGCGATATTGCGCGATAACACCCCTTCGACGCCTGCCAGGCGATAAAACATCTTGTTCAGGCGATGTTTTTCCATCTTCTCGTTGGCATCACCTAGACCGGGGATCAGGTGGGGACGCGTGGGCACCTTCGCCAGAGCTGCATCAATTTGCTGGCGCGTATCGCTAAAAGGTGCCTCGCCTAAGAAGGATTGCTCATCCTGCATGTTCTTGGTAAAAAGCTGCGTTTCCTTCCGCCCGTCAAAGAAAGGATAGGCGACGACATCAATATCCTGCAGACGGATACCGGTGTATTCCAGGCCGGCTTGCAGGGCCTCCGTAGGGAAACCGTCCTGGAGCTTGATACGCGTAAAACGTTCTTCGCTGGCGGCAAACACGACCTTGCCATCGGCGACAAGCGACACGGTGGCGTCTTTGTCCAACGGTGACAGCCCCAAGACAATCATGGTCCCTCCTGCGAGAACGTGTCCGTGGACCCGGCGAATTGCGCTTTCAGCTCTAAAGGCGTGGCAGATTGCCCGCCGAAGTCACCCATAAAGAAATCAAAAAACCGACGGCAGCGCGTCAAAAAATCCTCCAACTCCTGGGGAGACCGCACATACGGCGTGTGCCCAGGCTCGACGGATGGACTATGGAAGGCAAAAGAGAACACCCGCACGCCGGCACGATAGAGGGTTTGTGTGAGCTGGATATGTTCCGCCGTGCTGTACCCCTCGGGCGAGAGCCAGACCTTGTTGAGCAGGCCCAGGCGCGCCAGGATACCCACGGCATGTAACTGCCCTGGCACGCCCCGAGACGCCAGCCGATGCATGGGATGGCCCCACTGGCGGAAGTAACCCGTATAGCCCACGGTGAGCGGCAAGGCGAGCAAGGCACGTTGCTGCCCAAACCAATATGGGGTCACGGGGGTTCCGGTAAAATCCGGGCCGCCTTCCGCCGAATAATCCATGTGCGGACACAGACTCAGATCGACTTCATAGCCCTGCTCTTCCAGCATAGCTGCCGTGTGTGGTCCGACACCATAACGTCCGGCTTTGTACAGGACTGGGCGCGTCCCAAAATACTCCGCAATACAATCCCCCAGTTTTTGTAACTTCGCGGCTTCGAGTACTGGCGAGAGATTGCCCGGGAAGCTATTGTGCCCAGTCACAGGTTCGACGTAGGGTGGATTCACCCACGGGTGTAAATGCGCTCCAATGAGCGCCCGCCCCGCGGCATGGCTGTCTTGCAAGGGCTCATAGCCTTCTGGCTGCGAGGCGATGGCGTAGTCGATGACATAGACTGGGGTAATGTGATAGACATCAAAGATGTCCTGGACACGGTGAATCCACCGCATGGCGCTCACAGATGTCTGCGCACGGGAAAAGGCGCCTGACCAGTCGAATTCTTCCTCCGTATCAATCACTACGACCAGTTGGGGCGGTGCGGCAGGGTCACTATGACAATAACGCTGTGGCGGTAGATAGCGCATCCGAGGGGCCTTTATAGATGTGTCGCACGCTCGATGCGGACGGCACCGTCCGCATCGAGAAAGGTGCGATGCCAGAGTTCTAGGACAAGCAGATTCCACAGCCCTGCGGCATGATCCTGTTGGCCGGAGCAGTGCTCCTGGAGGAGCTGCGCCACGGCCTGTGGCCGGAAATAGCCACGCTGGCGGGCCGTGGTGGAGAGCAAGACATCGTGGGTCATGTCGTGCAACTCATCACGGAACCAGTGGGCTGTCGGTGCCGAGAAACCCATCTTCGGGCGATCGAGCACGGCGTCTGGGAGTACACCCCGTAAGGCCGCTTTCAAGAGATATTTTTTTTGGCGCCCTGCGAGCTTGAAGTGCGCCGGCAGACTGGCGACAAATTCCATCAGGCTGTGATCAAGGAACGGCGAACGGCCTTCCAGGGAATGCGCCATGGTCGCACGATCCATTTTCACTAAGAGATCGTCCGTTAAATAGAGCGCCACGTCGGCAGCGAGCGAGGCATCGGTCCAATCTGTTGCGTCACTATGCTTGAAAGCCTCGACAAACAGCGCTTCGGGATCATGCTCCCCCAGCTCTGCACGTAAGGTGTCTGTATAGAGGTTCCGGCGTTCCTCGGGGGTGAACAGGCCAAACCAGCGGCTATAACGACGCTCTGGGGTTTGGGATAGAAAGTCGGCAGCCTTGACGAGGGTACGCAGCGGTTGGCGGTGCTGACACGTCTGGGGCAAGCGCTGCGTCAGCGCTGCCAAGGCCCGCCAGGCACCACGTGGGATCGTATCGCCGTAGCGCGTCAGGCGCTGGGCCAGGTAGCGATCATAACCGGCAAAGTTTTCATCGCCCCCATCACCGTTGAGCACGACCGTAACATGCTGCCGGGTCAACGCGGCAATGGCATAGCTCGGCACCGCCGACGCATCCCCAAACGGCTCATCATAATGCCAGATTAAGCGCGGCAGAATATCCGCCACCGGCGCCTTGACGATGAGCTCCGTATGATCTGTGCCGTAGCACTCGGCGACCATGCGGGCAAAATGCCGCTCGTCAAAGGCACTCTGCTCAAACCCTGCCACAAACGTGCGTACGGGCGTCGCCATGGCCTGCGCCATATAGGAGACCACCGCACTCGAATCAATGCCACCGCTGAGGAACGCTCCCAGGGGTACATCGCTCACGAGGCGCACCTGGACAGCCTCGGCCAAGCGCCAGCGCAGTTCTGCAATAGCGTCTTGCTCCGTGATGCGCTGCTTGGGTGTGTAGCGCAGTTGCCAGTAGCGTCCCATAGTCACCCGACCGTTTTTCACCTCTAACCAATGGGCGGCTGGTAGCTTGTAGATGCCCTGAAACGCGGTAGAGGGCGCCGGTACATATTGCAGCGCCAGGAAGCTATCGAGTGCGGGCAGCAGCGGCTGCAGCGGCACAGAGCGATCCACCAGCAGGGCTTTGATTTCCGACGCAAAGAGGAAGCGATCTGGACCGAGATAATAGAACAATGGCTTCTTGCCGACGCGATCCCGGGCGAGAAACAAGGTCTGTGTCCTCGCGTCCCAAATGGCCAAAGCAAACATCCCACGTAGATGTTCGAGGCAGGCCCGCCCATACTCTGTATACGCATGGATAATCACTTCCGTATCACTGTCCGTGCGAAAATGATACCCGCGGGCTTCGAGATCGGAACGCAAGGTCTTGAAATTGTAAATCTCGCCATTAAACGTGATCCACACGGAGCCATCGGCGTTGCTCATGGGCTGCGCTGCCACGTCCCGCAGGTCAATAATCGCCAGGCGCCGGTGCGCCAGCCCCACAGGACCGGATACCCAGACCCCTTCGCCATCGGGACCGCGATGGGTCATGGTCCGGGCCATATGCGACAGTTCCTGGTACGTCACTGCTCGCTCGGTCTCAAAGTAGAGTTTGCCGCAGATACCACACATATGCTGTCCTATCGCACGTCCTGAGGCACAGAGGAACCCTGACGCGGCTCTGGCACGCGGCCCACCAGATGCGCGTACAGTGCTTCGATGCGTTGTAAACGTCCCGTAAAGGAAAAATCCTGCTCGACCCGCTTGCGGCTGGCCTGCCCCATGGCGTGCCGCAACGGCGTATCGTCCAGCAGTTGTAACATGGCCTGGGCAATGCCGTGCACATCGCCCTGCGGCAGCACAAAGCCGGTCGCCCCATCGGCCACGAGCTCCTTGGTCCCGGCCACGTCGGTGGTCACCACCGGCACCCCCATGGCCATGGCTTCCAGGACACTGTTCGGCAGCCCCTCACGGCGTGAGGTCAGCACAAACACATCAAAAGCCGCATACACGGGGAATAAGTGAGATCGATAGCCAGGGAAGTGCACCCGTGCCGCAATGCCTAGCTCGGCTGCGAGCTTTTGGAGATGTGTGAGTATACTGCTATCCCGCCCCTCGCCTACCAAGATGAACTGCGCGTCTGGATAGCGTGCGCCAACGACGGCGGCAGCGCGTAGCCATGTCTCCAGATCCTTTTCGGGCATAATGCGTCCCACATACCCAAACACGGGGACATGAGGGGCAAGGCCGAGTTCATCACGCAGAGTGGGCATATTGACCCGCGGGCGCCATTCCTCCGTATCAATACCATTGTGCAGCACCGTGATCAACGCCGGTGCCACGCCCGCTGTGACCATCTCGTCTTTGGTGGCATGGGAGACCGCGAGCAGATGATCAAAGCGCTTCATGAGCCATAAATCCATCTGGCGGTAGAGGGCGCCACGTGGCCCCAGCATCACCCAGGCGTGGGCAGTCGAGAGCAGCGCAAAATGCCGTTGGCGCAGCCAACGACGCAGCAGGTAGGCAAACAGGTCACTCTTGTAATCGTGGCCGTGGATGAGATTGATGTCGTGCCGGATGACGATGTCACGTAAGGCCCGGAGCACGCGCAGATCCAGCTTGCCCCGTTCTTCTAATTCGTAAAAGGTCAGGCCCATGTCCTTCGCCTTCGCCGTAATACTGAATTCGTGGTCACGGACATCACGGATGTAGACGACAATCACGTCAACCACGTCGCGGTTATGGCGTGCTGCGGAGAGTAGGATGGTTTTGTCAGGGCCTCCACCCCACTTGTAGGTATTCCGCAGTTCGAGCAAGCGAATGTTAGCCACGTTGTCCTCCCAGGCACAGCAGGCCACGTCGCACATCCCGTAGCAAGACACGCGCGTGCTGCAGCTTGTCTCGTAGCCAGTAGATCTCCGCAAACTGCGGGGTGAAGACGTGCGGATGACCGAAGTCATAGGGCTGCTCAGGGAGGAGCGGCGCCGCGGCGAGGTGGCGCTGGAAGTAGGTCGACACGTAGGCGTTTGTTAACAACACAATCAGAGGGCGCGCCAGCGTACACGTCGAGAAGGTCTGAACATCCTGGAGACAGGTCTCGAAAAAGAACGCGGCGCGTTGTTCGAAGGCACGCCGTTGCCCCAGGTCTACGCTATATTGTGCGGCCAGGTAGAAGACATGACTTTTGCGGACATCTTGCGCTGGCCAGGTCTCGGTCGGGATCTTGACCCGAGCAAAGGCGTGTGTATAGGGCACCTCATGCTGCAGCATCCACGTCGCATAGTGTAAGAGACTGGCTCGGGCATAACTATACAGGTAATCCAACGTTCCCATATCATGTTTGAGCGCAAGATACTTGCCGAGCACTTGCAGGAACACCGTATAGGACCAGCGATACTCGACGTCGTCAAAACCATGGGCCTGAATGTTGTCCTTGGGATGGATGCAGCGCTGGATGAGTTGCTCGGCCTTCGCCAAGTAGGAGGGCTCTTGCGTCAGGAGGTGGGCATCCAGCAAGGCATTGATCGAATTCCCTGCCCCGCGACCGGGCCCATGATAGTCGCGATGGACCGTGCTGCTACACAGCCCTGTGGGCCTACGATCAAGACGCCCCAGCAAGCGCTGTGACCCATCGTCCATATGTATGACCCAATCTGCCAACCCTTGTACGGCCTCCCGAGCAGCGTCATCACCCGTTAAGTAGTAATAATAGAGGAGGCCCGTCGTATAGTTATGTTCATTGGCTGGACCTCCACCATAGGATTGGGACATGGCAGGAGCGACATTCCGCCGCGAGAAGGTGCGATGCGTCGCCGTCGCCGCATCGGTATAATGATCGGAATGCCAGAATAGACCCCCATTATATGCCGGTCGGTCTGATGCAGTGTGATAAATATCAATATCGATTACGTGCTGGGCACAGTCCTGTGCGAGCTCGACCCAGCGCTCGTCTCCGCTGCGCACGTAGTGGATGAGCGCCCCACAGATCATGTCATACTGATTATTATAATGTGAGATCAGTGGCGTCGCGCCTGTATGCCCAACGGCTTCATGATCCGCATAGACTTCCCCAAAGTGGCGCCAACCATATTCGTCGATAATTTCGCGTCGGGCAAAAAAAGAGTTGGCGCCCTTGATAGCGGTCTCAATGATGGGCAATCCCTCCGTGAGGCGGTCGTGGGAATAGGGGGTAAGATAGGAGAAAACCCGAGACTGCACATACCATTCTGGTGTGGTGCGCGGACGCAGGCGGGCATGCAGCCAACCAAGATCGGTGGCGTGTTCCGGCGTATCGCTAAACAGGAGCGAGACGGTATGCGTTTTCTGCTCGCCGCCTTGCAGCTCGTGGACATCGTTATACTGCGGAGGAAACAAGCGGGCTATGAGCTGATTATGACGTACTTCAAGGGCCTTGGGAAAGTTTTGCCAAAATTTGTCAATCGTTGCCGCCACGCCCCACTGCTCGTGACACAGGGCGAGAACAGGCGTCGCGCGTTTGCCTTCTTCCAGGATGACGCCATCAGCCGTCACACGGTAGCCCGAGAAGGTGTGCTTCACCTCGCCGAAGCGATTGACATGATTGCTACTCTGCCAGTTGTCGCCACCACTGGAGTCTTGATAGACCGTCAGGTGGGCGGCCTCGTGGGTCATGCCAGATTGCTCAGGGTGGGTCATCCAGACGGTACGCAGCCCAGTGTGCGCCGCAATCGGGAGGTGCAGTGCAACGTCTTGCAAGAAGATAGACCCCGCGTCCCCCAAATCCCACAAGCCACCAGGATGCTGCGCGGCCCGTGGATTACGTAAGGTGAGCTGCATCTGCATCAGATGATGTCCGGCATAAAAGCTCAGGCGTGTACGATGCTGGGCGAGCACCACTCCATCTGCGCGACGGACGTCACCTTGCATGGAGACGACGACCCGCAGTGGCCCCCCGAGCGCCACGTGCATCTGTGCGATATGGAGCACGTACTCTTGCCCTGCCTCATCGGTCACGACAATCTGGCTCCCCCCTGGAGCGAGGAGTTCTCTCCCTTGTAACTGCATGGACGATAAAGGTTTGCAGACTTGGGAACTCAGCGTAAAGCATGCGGAGCCGGTGTTAATCTGGATGCCATCTGCAGCCTGGTGCACGGTGAGAGGGGTGGTGTGCGCCATAACCGTGGGAGCTGTGGTCAGGTGCAAATGATAATTGACGCTTTCATGGGCTCCGACATTTGCCTGAAAATCGAGCAAGACCCAGCGGAGACTACCGTCACACCAGCGGGCGAGCACCTGGCTTTGGCATGGACAGGGCTCACCTTTCTGATCACACAACAGCAGCGCCTCAAGATGTCTTCCAGCGCCTTGTGGAAGGGGAAGCCCCACGGTTACTGGCTCATGCCAGCGTGCAAGACCCTGGCGTTCCTCAATCAAGAGTGGCAGCGACATCGCGGCAGCAAGCACGACTAGACCACTCCTTTCTGAGAGCGGTACCTTCTGGTGTCCCGCCGCATATCTGCGGAGACATGCGGTCGTGCGGCCTGCGCAGCCCGGCTTGAGAGGGCGGCATACTGACCAACCCTGGTCGCGACGACCGCGCGCGCATCCTGTAGCCCGTGGTTCTTCATATGCTCTCCACTCCAATACTCAAGAGCGTGTACTCCTCGCGCCGTAACGCTCCACCACACTATCAATAATGCTCGTCGTTGACACGCCAGGCACATACGGCAGGAGATGGACCTCGCCCCCATAGGCTTCGACTTCCTTGCTGCCGACGACGGTATCGGGGGTATAATCCCCGCCTTTGACGAGGACATGAGGCTGCAAGGACTCAATGAGCGCCAGAGGGGTCGATTCAGGGAATATCGTGACGTAATCGACGCAGGCCAGGGCGGCCAGCAGGCAGGCCCGTTCTTCTTGCGGGAGGAGGGGCCGTTTGTCGCCCTTCAACAGGCGGACCGACGCGTCGTCATTGATAGCAACGACGAGGCAATCTCCCAACGTACGCGCCTGCTGCAAATACTGGATATGCCCCACGTGTAAGAGGTCAAAGCAACCGTTGGTAAATACAATGCGTTCCCCACGCTGTCGATGCTCCTGTAACACGCGTGCCAAGTCGGCACGGGCCCGGAGCTTGCGCTCACTCAGCATGGCCCCAGTCCGCAGCGTCGCGCGCAACTCCTCCAGCTGCACGACCGCAGTGCCCAGCTTGCCCACCACGACGCCTGCCGCCGCGTTTGCCAGGTGTGCCGCTTCCACCATAGACAACCCACACAGCATGGCCATACTGAACGTCGCGATCACCGTATCACCGGCCCCGGTGACATCAAACACTTCGCGGGCCCGCGTAGGAATATGGACAGGAGGCGCAGGAGGTTGGAACAGCGTCATGCCGTCCTTCCCTCGTGTAATGAGTAAAGCCGCGGCGTTACTGCGCTCCAACAGACAATCGGCGGCAGTAACGAGCGACGTCTCATCATGGATGGTCACGCCGCTGGCCCGTTCGACTTCCTCTAGATTCGGGGTCAGCACCGTGGCGCCGCGATACCGTGTGAAGTCCTCGGCCTTGGGATCCACAAAAATCGGACGACCCGCTGCGCGGACCATGGCAAAGAGCGGTTCCAACAGCTCAGGGATGCAGACCCCCTTACGGTAGTCAGAGCACACGACGCCATCAAACGTCTGCATGAGTGGCTTGACACGTTGCAACGCGTGCGCGGCGACGCAAGATGCTAACGGCGTTTGGCTTTCCGAGTCTAAGCGCAACAGTTGTTGATGGCCAGCCAGAAGACGCGTTTTTTCCGTCGTTGGCCGACTGTGGTCAACGAGGAGACACGTCACATCAATCCCCTGAGTCTGCATGTGTTCCTGGAGCCAGTGCCCGCTCGCATCATCACCACGCACGCCAAGCACCGACACCTGACACCCGAGCGCCCGTAAATTCGCCGCGACATTCGCCGCCCCGCCAAGCACCTGACGCCGTTCGGCACTGGCAAAGATCGGCACCGGCGCTTCCGGGGAGATACGGCTGACTCGGCCTTGCAAGTAGGTATCACACATCACGTCGCCCACCACCAAAATCGTGGGGCGACGTTGTTGCAGACAGCGATCGAACCATCTCTCAAGCATAGATCACCTGGTGAGCTGACACGCGACACTGCGTGTCCTCTCGACAACAGATTCCCAGCTAAATTCTTCTGCGACACGATGCCGCCCAGCCTCGCCCATCGCTATGGCCATCGCAGGAGTTTCCAATAGGGTCACGACGGCCTGAGCCACAGCGTCTACGCGGGTGCCGTCAATCCGCAGACCTGTGATCTCATCGAGAATGGCGTCATCGGTCCCTCCACTGATACCACCGATGACTGGTCGACCCGCGGCACCAGCCTCCAGGTAGACCATGCCAAACCCTTCGATATCATGGCCGATCTGACGATTCGCCATAATGAATACCTCACAGGCAGCGTAATAGGCGGCAAGTTCCTCCGCAGGCACACGTCCGGCAAAAATGACACAATCCGCCACACCGCAGGCCTCCGCCATTTGCGTAAGGTAGGTATATTCCTCGCCGTCGCCAACAATCACATAGGCGATATTGGGGATAGCCTGCCGAATGGTCGGCAACGCCTGAATGACCGTATCGTGACCTTTCCGACGTTGCAGTCTGCCGACGGTCAGGAGCACCCGCGTGTCTTTGAGGTGATGCCGGTGCCGAATGCGTTGTATGAGTGCCTCCGACGCCTGCAACAGACTCACTTGGACTCCTGGATGGATCACGTGAATCTTGGCGGCTTGGACACCTATACTTTCGAGCAGCGCTTTCGTATGGCCTGAGTTCGCAATCACCGCTGAGGCCGCATTGTAGATACGGGGGAGTAACCACGCCAATTTGCGCGACGATAAAGCGATCAGAATCTCTTCACCATGGGCGTAGATGAGATACGGTATGGCAGTAAGGCGCTGCATACTCCACGCGATACAGCCCTCTGGAAGCACTTTGGCACAGTGTATCTGCCGTATCCCCTGCGTCTTACAGAGTGTCCGTACGTGCCACAACGCACGGATATACTGTGCGAACGAGCGTGGCACGGTGGGATCCCAGTCGGCCATCGTCATGGGAATACGGACGACAGGAAAGCCCAATTGCTGATCGGCGAGCGCCGCACCCGCACAACGTGGAGCCACCAACAGGACTTCGGAGGGATCGTAGCGGCTATAGGTATTGATCAGCCAATGAATGGAACCCCCAACTGCAGGCAAGAAAAATTCTGTGAGGACGAGGGTGCGCATACGTGTCCGTGCATCCTGAGTCAAAATGCGCCGTGGCATGAGGATCCGGAGGCGGTGAGATTACGGTGCCGCATTGGCCTGCATCTTGACCACTGCCGGAATCCCCACCGCCACACTGCCAGCCGGGACGGAGGTGAGGACGACAGCGTTCGCACCAATACGACAGTGATCTCCCACATCAAGCGCCCCCAAAATTTTTGCGCCAGCGCCAATCAGGACGTGATCCCCCACACGAGGCACGCCTCCCCAGCCTCCTAAGTCCCCCAACGTGACCCCTTGATACAACGTGCATCCGGCTCCGACGACAGCCTGAGAGTGTAGAATGATGCCACCAAAATGATGAATGCGTAAGCCGGGACCTATCGTGGCTTCAGCCGGTAGGGAAATGCCGGTGGTGATTTCGATACAACGCTCCACGACAAGTCGTATCGGCTGGGTAGGGATACGACGTTCGAAACACCACCGGAAGACACGGTAGACCAGCAACGCCTGAAAACCTTGCGACAGCACCCCGCGTACGAGGGCTCGTATACTCGGATCTTCCTCACGCAAACGTGCGATATCTGCCTGTACCGTGCTCCACAGCGGCTGTCGTGCGATGTGCGCCATCGTGCCTGACTTTCTGCCTCGCCTTATGATGCCGTAGGTGACAGCAGGAGACCACGGGCTTGTAAGACCTCAGCCATAGTATTGAAGGAGAAATCGCGCAGGAGACGTTCCAAGCGTGTCTCCATCTTCGCCAGATTGGTGTAGTGTCGAAACCGGGACAAGCGCCGTGCTGGCAAACGTGGTTGAGCCGGGTCAATCTCCCAGGGATGGAAATACACCACCGCCGGGAGCCCCTCACGTGTATTGAGATGCCTGATGCCCCAGCGGGTATACGCATAAGGAAAGAGACGCAAATAACCACCACCAGCAATGGGACAGTTGACCCCACCAAGACGTACGGTGGAGAGTGGAAATTCGATCAGCGTCGTAGCGTCTTGGCAGGGGATACGGTAACACGACCGGGGGGCATCGGGGATACCGTACAGGTCATGCCGAATCGGGAAAATGCTCGAGTCATAGACAAAGCCTTCTTCTCGTAGAATATCCAACGCCCACAGGCTCTGCGCGGTAATGGAGTAACTCGCGGCGCGGTACCCCAGAATGGCGTGTCCCAGGCCGTCTTCCAGGATCGCTTTCGAACGCCGCGTTTCCTCTCGAAATTGGGCTGGGGTCTGGGTATAGACACGCTGGTGGGCATACCCGTGCGAGGCCACCTCATGACCGCGCGCGGCAATCATGCGCAGCAAGCTGAGATGCCGCTCCGCCACCCAGCCCAGCACAAAAAACGTGGCTTTGGTCTCATAGGTATCGAGCAGGTCTAACACCTTGACCGTATTCTGGACCACGCGGCTTTCATACTGTGACCACGCGGTTCCTTGCACCACGGATTCAAATGCTGATACCTGATAATAATCTTCGACATCAATTGTCAAGGCGTTGATCATGCTCATACTCTACATCCACAAGGTTGCTACTTGGTGCTCGGTTTATAGCTGTAACCATACTGATATTTATAATACGAAGATGCAGGCTGGCGGAAATCGTTGAGCACAATACCAAGGATTTTATCGATCCCGAGTGTCTCCAGTGCCCGTACCACCGCATCTTTGGTCGTTTTTTCAGATCGCACAACCATAATCACCCCATCGACCACTTCTTCGAAGACATTCATATCCGACAAGGGAAGGATCGGCGGAGCATCAATTAGGATAAAATCATATTGCTCACGTAACGCCTCACACAGATCGCGCATGCGTGGCGAACTTAAGAGACTTGTCGAGTTCTGGGTTCTCCGCACTGCCGGTAGGACGGCCAGGTTATCATCGGCAAAGGGTACTAAGGTATTGGCCACGGGCACCATGGTTGCCTGCAGGTCTGCCTTGCTCGATAAAATATCCACCAAGCCTTCTTCAAGCTCCATGTTCAAATAGAGGGGTATCGTTGGACGTCGAAAATCCCCTTCGAGCACGAGCGTCTTTTTACCAAAATCCTTGGCCATCACGATGGCGAGATTGAGCGTCGTGATCGTCTTGCCCTCACTTTGCACCGCACTGGTAATGGCGAAAATTTTGTGGGAGCTGTCTTTGGTGAAATCATTAATTTTTGTATAGAGAATACGGTATTGCTCCGCAGCGAAGGAATCCGACTCGTGGAGGACAACAAGACGATGATCCTTGGCTAAGTCCACATCGTAGCGCGGGATCGTCACGAGGACAGGGACGCCAAAAGCCCCAGCAATGTCTTCAGCCTTCCTTAATGAAGGGTGGAGAAAATTGAGCAACAGTATCAACCCCACTCCAAGCCCTCCCCCAATGGCTCCCCCAATCCCAACCACCATAGGAGGATTCGGCTCTGAAGGTATGGTTGGGAAGTTCGCGGGATCTAGGATACGAAATTGTTCACCCTTCTGCTTCTTTTCGAGATTTTCTGAAATTTTTGCCTGGAGCCTTTTATCTAAGAGCGCCTGGTAATTTTTGAGAGACATGCCGTAATCACGGGTCAGCTCTGTGAGCTTCTCCTCATTGCCGGGTGTCGCAACGACATACTCTTCCAGCTTTTGCGTCTGCGCCACCACTTTCTCACGCCTCATCCGGAGGCCTACCAGGTCGCGCTCGATCTTCTCGACCCCTCCCATAAAATTCCCGATGCGTGGAGGGGTTGTACCTCTGGCGGAGCCCGCCGTTGGCGCAAGCCCCGCTGCGGGGGAGGACGTTGCCGCAGCCGCTGGCCTCGCAGGGTTGGTCGAGGGCACCGCAATCCCTCCAGCGTTTTTAGCAGCGGTCTCGTCTACAAGCGCAGCTTCTAAGTCTTCCATTTGTTTTTTCAGGGCGACAACATCAGGATACGTTTCGTTAAATGTTGCCCGCAACCGTAGTAACTCTTGCCTTAAGGCCTCCAGCCGTATCTGTGTCGGGGATACGCTCGCTGGGACAGCCCCTGATGCAGGGGTCGGAGTGCCTGAGGCTTCTCCTGACAGCGCTTTGCGCTCCTCGACAGCCTTACGCTCCTCGGCAGTCTTGCGCTCCTCGGCAGTCTTGCGCTCCTCGGCAGTCTTGCGCTCCTCGGCAGTCTTGCGCTCATCAATAAGCGCACTCTCAGCACTACGGATTAAATCATTGATCGACGCTAACTCCTGCTGCAGTCTGTCAAGTGTACGGAGATTCGCATCAAGTTGGGACGGTAAAGCACCGCGATGCTGTTGCTGGAATTCACGCAGGTTGTGTTCTTGCCGCTGCAATTCTTTCTCGACCTCAGACACCTGACTCTCGAGAAACTCGGAGGTGCCCTCCGCCTGTCGCTCTCTGACTTTTAAATTTTCCTCAATAAAGAGCAAGGCAGAGTATTCGTGACACGCATCACGACTCCAGGATCCTTCCCATTATAGGCGACGGAGAAAGCCTCTTTGCCCGTCACGCGCACGTCAATGTCACGGCGCATCCGATTGATGACGGTTTCCGAGACTTCATCTTGGTTGGGTAAGGTCGCGACACTCCCCGTGTGCAGTCCAAATTTGGCAGCGAGCTTTTTGAGGCTCTCCTTCCCACGCTCTATGAGGGATTCCTTCCCAGGGCTATTCGTCCCTTCGGACTTATAGAGATTGTATTCCTTAATGATTTTCGAAAGATTGGTCCGACTCATGATTTGTTGGCTGATCGTACGGAGTCGGTCGTCAACGGTACTCGTCACTGTCGGGTTGACATAGGACGACGGTACTTTCTGCGGCTCGACCAGAATCAATGTTGAAGAGCGATACGAAGGAGGCAGAATAAAACACATGGCGTACCCCGCCCCCAAACCTAGTGCGAGCGGAATCAGCAGTAGCCACTTACGTCGCCACAGCATTTCTACGCCATCCTGCACGATCGCACCTTGGCTTTTCTGCTGCAAAGGCCTATTCCCTTCGCGCTCGGATATCTCCATGAGAATCGGGGCCTCCACGTCCAAGAAGGTCAAAGGATATGCTATAAGGGAATTATGAAGACGTACTTAGGGAATAATGAGAATGTCACCGGCTTTTAATGCCACATTGGGCTGCTGTCCCGCCAACACATCTTTGTAACGGATCAAGGTGGAGACTTCTTTCCCTTCATGATCCTTACGACGCAACGTAATTTTATTCATGGAAGCGAATGTTGTAAATCCACCCACGAGGGAAATCGTCTGCAAGAAAGTCGTGCCAGAGCGCACCAAATGCTTCCCTTGGTTGCGGACTTCTCCCAGCACATAGATCGCATAACTATTCACCTGATGCACAATGACTGTCACTTGGGCAGGTTCTTTATAATAAGCTTTGAGCTTTTCCGTGACAGCTTCCGTGAGTTGGGTCGGTGTCTGCCCTGCCGCCTGCACATCTCCGACTAAGGGGAGAGAGATTTTTCCATCTGGACGGATGGTCACTGTTCTCGACAAATCAGGGTTTTTCCACACTTGGACCTCCACGCTATCCTCCGCGCCGAGGATATAATCTTGCGAGGCCTCTGCCTCATTTTTCGGCGAGGTAGCTGGGAGCTGCGGTACGCCAGAGGTGGCGCAGGCGGACACCAGGCACGCTAGCAAACAACATCCCCACAAGATTCCACGTAGACAGGCTTCGCCCCTCTCAGTCCCCACGTAACTACCCTCGTTCTCATATATTTCTTTTGAAGACCGTCCCGACACCGGATGCCAAGATTGCGCAATACGCAGGACTCATCCATGGAGCATCAGTCGTCAGGCATGTCTCTATGCTTACACAGTATAGCATCCGCATGGCTCATGCGGCCACACTATGACCGCGAGGCTACCGCGATGAGTCGCCTGACACACAGACAAAGACTGCAGCGTTCCTCGCCATGCCAGGCCCATGGCTGTGACGCTGCGCCATCGACTACCCTCTGCCGTCGCCGCGGAGACCAACGCCTGGCACTGTGTGTTGACCAAAGGTGCCGTAAAGCCTCGGCATTCATGCCGGGGATAAAAGGCACTGGCTGCGGAGCAGCCACCGTTTGTATCCGATATTGCTAGCTTATGTTGTACATCTCTACGCAATGACGCTATTATACTTTTCATGCGTAAAACGATGAAGTACCGCCTGTATCCCACGAGACACCAACAGCGTCTGCTTGATGACACGCTTGTTACGTGTCGGCAGGTGTATAACCAGACGCTTGCCCATCGCAAAGAGGCCTGGGAGCAACGGCAAGCCACCTTGTCGCTGTATGAGACCAATGCCATGCTGACGCAGTGGAAGCATGAGCATCCTGCGTTGACCTCTGTCTATTCCCAAGTGTTGCAGAACGTCCAAGAGCGTGTTGACCTTGCCTACAAGGCGTTCTTCCGCCGCGTGAAGGCTGGCGAGACCCCAGGGTTTCCCAGATTCCGTGGGCCTGGACGCTACGACAGATTCACTTTCAAACAGTCCGGCTTTGCGGTGCACGACAGTCTACTGCGTGTCTCCAAAATTGGCGCACTGCGGTTGGTGCTGCATCGTTCCATAGCAGGCACGATCAAAACGTTGACGTTGCGTCGCACGCCAAGCGGAAAGTGGTATGCCTGCTTCAGCGTCGCGGTGGAGCCTACGCCGTTGCCAGAGACAGAGCGGGCGGCTGGTATTGATGTCGGGCTGAGCAGCTTTGCCACCATGCATACCGGGCAAAAAATTGACAACCCGCGTTTCTTTCGCAGGGATGAACAAGCGTTGGCCAAAGCGCAACGCCGCCTTGCCAAGGCCGAGAAGGGCACGCCAGCGCGGCAGAAGTGTCGCAAGGTGGTGGCCCATATCCATGAACGGATTGCCAACCGACGCTACGACTTCTGCCACCAGGAAGCCAGAAAACTGGTCAACACCCACGGCGTGCTCGCCTTTGAAGCGTTGCAGATTCCCAACATGATGCAGCATCATGGTCTGGCGCAGTCGATTGCGGATGTGGCCTGGGGCCAGTTTGTGCGGATCACGACCGACAAGGCAGCATGTGCCGGTCGCCGTGTCGCACACGTAGACCCCCGGTCTACCTCGCAAGAGTGCTCCCAGTGTGGGCAACGAGTCCCCAAGTCGCTTCGTCAACGTCGGCATCAATGCCCTGCCTGTCAGTGCGTCATGGACCGCGATCACAACGCGGCGCTCAACATTTTGAGACGCGGGCTAGCGTCTCTGGGGCCTGCCCCTAGAAGCTCCGGAATTTATGCCGGAGAGTAATCACTTCGTGAGCATACTGTAGACGCCATCCCAGTCTGTTGGAGGAGGGGTGTGCTGGAAGACCTGACACCGGCGCAGGTACAGCTGGCTGGGCGGATCATGGGGCACCGCATGCAGCGCCTCCTGAAAACAGTGGATGGCCGTGTCCCAGCGCTGCGCGCGATAGGCCTGCAGCCCGGCAGTAAAGTGGTGCAGTAACTGGGTATGCGGGGGCGTGAGGGGGAGGGGGGCCAGTAGTTCGAAAATGCGGGTGGGATGGGCTTTGCCTTTGACCCGAATAATATCCAGTTCGCGGGCGGCCAAGCGGTCATGCACATAGTGCCAGGTCGTTTCGCTGATAATGATGGACACTCCGTATTCTTTGGTCGTGCCTTCCAAACGCGAGCCCAGGTTCACCTCATCGCCTATCACCGTATAGGCAAAGTGCATCGCTGAGCCCATGTTCCCCACCACCATCGGCCCGGAATTGATGCCAATCCCAATACGGATCTCCGAGAGTCCACGAGTATGCCAGTTTACCTGACACGTGGTGAGGGCATCAAGCATGCGGAAGGCCGTCTGGCAGGCGTGATAGGCATGCTCAGACGTTGTCAGGGGTGCGCCATACACCGCCATCACCGCATCGCCAATATATTTGTCGAGTAAGCCGTCTTCTGCAAACACCGCGTGGGTCATCGCCGTAAAATATTCGTTAAGGAGTTGCACGAGCTGGGCCGGGGTCAGCGTTTCAGCCAGGGTACTAAAATTGCGGATATCGGAAAAGAGCACCGTCAGTTCACGTTCCTCGCCCCCAAGCGTGAGGCGTTCAGGATGTTGGGACACTTGCTCGACGATCGCTGGATGGAGATAGTATTGGAAGGCATGTCGGAGCATGCGACGCTGACGTGCTTCGGTGAGAAATTGATACGACGTGATGGCCCCGTAGTTCCCCACGATGGTCAGGCAAGGAAAGAGCAGATTGAGCCAGAGTCCGAAATGGAGATAGGCGAGGAGGTTGACACCGAGATAGCCCAGGCCTATCCCTAGAGTGAGCAGCATGCCCCAAGACCACGGTAACGCTGAACCCAGCCAGCCGAGCGTGAGCCCGAGGACGGCGATAGTGCCGAGATCGAGGACGGCCAGCGCCTCGCGGTGCCGGAGCACTTCGCCACGGAGCATGTTCGCTATCACGGTGGCATGGCGTTCCACCCCAGGAAACACGAGGGAAAATGGCGTCACAAAGTGATCACTGAGACCCGTGGCATTGGCACCAATGAGCACTATGGTGTCGCGGAAGGCAGTGGCGGGGAAGCGATGCTGCAGGACATCGACAAAGGAATACGAGGGGAAGGTGCCTGCCGGGCCATAGTATTGGATCAACAAGCGATTGGCCTCATCGGTGGGGATGAACAGCGCACCCAGTTGTATCCCTTCGCCAAACCGCACCTGCACTTCCTCCAACGTTAGCCCGAGATACAGCCGCAGGGCCTGCACGGGGAAGGAAGGATAATAGGTATCGTGGTAGGCGACCACTGGGTAATCGTAGCGTGGTGTGCCATCGCTATCCAAGGCAATGGTGACGTGCCCAAGCGTCTGTGCCGCTTGCGCCAGGGGTGCCACCGGTACGAGGAGCTGCGCCACATGGAAAGGCAGCACGGGTGGGGCATTGCCGGTACGTTTGACCGCCCGGTAGGCCGCGGCGCTGATAGAGGGCGGCGGCTCACGGACCGTTGTCGGCTCTCCAAGCTCAAAGGCGTACGCCAGGAGGGTGTTGGGCACCGCGTGCAGGGCCGTGGCGAAAACGCCGTCGGGTGTCGCAGCCTCGTCGAGGTGTGCCAATGTCTGATCCAACGCCTGGAGCACGCTCTCGGCGTGGGGCAGATGCTGGGCCGCAACCGCCGTACGTAGGGTGTGCAGCGCGTCGCGTGCCGGGTCGTGTTCTGCCTCACTCAACAGCAGATCAAAGGCTATCACCTTGGCGCCAGCGCGGTGCAGGGTCTGGACGGCCTGTGCGAGGAGACGGCGGCTCCATGGCCAACGGCCCAGTTCGGCGATGCTCTTATCATCGATCAGGACCAGCGCAATGGGCACATCCGGCTGTTGGATACCGCGCACCTGCGCGCGCAGGTCGAGGAGTTTGGTTTCGCTGTTGCGCAGAAGCGGTGTCTGTCCCAGCCAGTAATAGCCACCGGCGAGGCACAACGTGACCAGGACGCTGAGGCGAAAAGCCGTGAGAGGGAGACGCCGCATCACGGAAACGCCGTCGCAGCGTGGAGTGTGGCGATACGTTCCGGCTTCCAGGGCTTGGGGGCGGTGGGCGGACGTTGGCCGATCACATCAGTGCCCTGCCCTGGCTGCAAGACGGCGGAACCACGGACGCGTGGATTGGCGTGCGTCACGGCGACCGTCCCCTCCTGCACCACAATGGCGGTGGACTGCGCCGTCACTTCGCCAAGCCATGTGGTGCCACGGACGGCGGCCACCGCCGTCGCTGTCCGCACTTCAAAATTCGTGTGTGGCACCAATTTGGGCGTCACAGCACGGAAGATGCCTTGCACCACCCCGATGATCCCTTGATGCGTCTGGTGCGGAGCATATACGAGCTTGGAGAGTGTCATCACACCTTGTGCACCGAGGCTCAATTCCGTGCCGTCCATAAGGAGCAGTTTAATTTTCGATGCCGCCAGCGTCTTGATCACATCTTGCGGAAAGACCTGCTGCTGGAGCATCAGGGGTTCCGCCTGTGGATTGCCGGCATGCTGCACAGTTGCCTGCCCTTGCAAAGCGCTCACCTGTCCAATGTACGGTGATTGCGCGAGTGCAAAGCCGCTCCCCAGTAAGACATGAATTATAAGCAGAACTATAAGTCGCCGTGTGGATGGGGACTGTTGCATCGCGCTGTCTCCTCTGGCATACACCACGCAGCTCGCGAGGCCTGCACAAGGCATATTGACGCAGGGATGAAGAATAGAGTACAACACCTCGGCCAGGCATGACACGCTCGGCCATTGGCTCATGCAAAGGGAGAATGATATACCATGTGGACCACAGTCACCAGTGACAGCAAACGACCTACGGATTATCTCTTCCGCCGTGTCATGATCGATATGGCGCAGAGTACGATACAATCCACGGAATTGCCCTGCCAAGATCTCGAAGATTTTCTTGGGGGGATTGGACGCGCTTTCAAGCTGCTCGGGGCCTATGATGTGGCCGATCCCTTTGCACCCGCCGCGCCGCTTGTGATGAATCTCGGCGTCTTTTCCGGCACGGAAATGATGACTGGACTGCGGACGTTTTTCTCGGCCTACAGTCCGCTCAAAGTGGCGCGGAATGGCCGCCCCTTAGCCATGTGGTCCACTGCATCGGGCGACTTTGGCACGCGCCTCTTGTCCGCCGGGATCGACGAGGCGGTGTTCGTCGGCCGCGCTGACCGGCCAGTCTATCTGCTGCTCCACAAGGACGGTGACACCCTCCAGATGTCCCTGGAGGATGCCGGGGATCTCGTCGGCACGACCACCCATGACAAAATTCTCGCCTTGAGCGACCGTCATCCTGGGTCGCATGTGGCGGCCCTGGGACCGGCTGGAGAGCATTGGCAGCAGAATTTCTATGCGGCAATTGCCTGTAGCACCGGCAATGAGATTGAGAGCCGTGAGTGCAAACCCCGTTTTGCGGGTCGTGGTGGTATGGGCAGCGTGATGGGCTCGAAAAACCTGCTGGCCGTGGTGGCGCAGGCGCCGATTCCCAAGCGTGGCAAGTTAGCGCCCGCCCTCCTGGCAGCGAACAAAGAAATTAGCCGAGGGGAAGGCTCACGCAATTATCGCGACCCCAAGAAGGGTAATGGCGCTGGGGGCACCTGGCGGAACGTGGCCGGACTGCATCCCGTGGGCGCTCTGCCAGAAATGAACTTCTGGCCGCAGGGCGACGACCGACCATCGTCCCTCTACCGCGCCACCATGGAAGGGCCCTTCCTCGTGAAAGATGAATCGTGCTTCCAGTGCGGCATCGCCTGCCATAAGAATATCTACGAGGTGGCAGAAGAGAACGGGCGGCGTAAGGCCGGCAAATTTTTCACCAAGTTTGATTATGAGCCCCTCGATCTGTTGACCATCAACCTGGGCATTTACGAACCGTTGGAAGCCTTAGAACTCGTCGAACTCGCGGATCAAGTGGGTTTTGATTCCATCAGTCTTGGGGTAACTCTCGGCTATGCGATGGACTACAACCGGCAGCATCCGCAGCACCAGATCTTGGATGGGGTGGCCTTTGGCGATTTTGCCGGAACCTGTCGCCTGATTAAGGCCGCGGCGGCTGGGGAAGTACCGGCGTTAGGACAGGGAGTCAAGCAACTCGCCGATGCGGTGGGTGAGCCCGCCTATGCTATGCACTGCAAGGGTCTCGAACTCCCCGCCTATTTGCCGGAAACCAACCCGGGCTATCCATTTGCCCTGGCCGGCGGGCACATGGCCATGCGGACCTTCTTATTGCTGGTGTTTGAGGGCAAGACGGACCTCGACTACTGGGTGGACGCTATCGTCAATCGCGGCATCTATTACACTCGGGACGATCTTATAGGTTTGTGTAAATTTGCCGGCACGCCCGACCGCGTGATTACGCCAGCCTTCCGCGATCTGTACGGGGTGGACATGAGCAGCGAGGACATGATGCACGCCACGCAGCGTACGTATCTGCGCGGCCTCTTACTCGAACGCAAACAAGGGACCACCCTCGACGACTACGTCCTGCCCGAGCGGACATACCAGCACAATCCCCATGTGCAACTGCCGCATTTTATTACGCCGGAGTTCTGGCATACCCTACGCGAGCGGGTGTTTCGGGAGTTTGATGCTCAGATTGAGCGGTATGGTCTGCGTACGGTGGCCTAGCCCTCCTGTCCTGGGAAAGGATGTGCGTGATCATGAGTGACAGCAATGCGTCAGAAGTGGAGGCTCATGTAGAAGCCATTGAAATGCAGGAATGGCTTGCGTCGCTGGATCATGTGTTGCAGCACGGCAGCCCAGAGCGCGTGACGCGCTTACTGCAACACCTCCAACTGCACGCCCAGCACGAGGGTGTGCAGTTGCCGTTTACTGCCAATACGCCCTATATCAACACCATTCCCGCTGACCAACAACCGCCGTTTCCGGGGAATCGCGAGATTGAACGGCGGCTGAAAAGTATGGTGCGCTGGAATGCCATGGCCATGGTGGTCCGTGCGAATCGGGCAGATAGCGACACGGGGGGGCACATCTCGACCTACGCCTCCGCCGCGACGCTGTACGAGGTGGCGCTGAATCACTTCATCCATGGCAAAGGCGCTGGGCAACGTGGCGATCAAGTGTATTTTCAAGGGCATGCGGCGCCAGGAATGTACGCCCGCGCTTTTCTGGAAGGACGCCTGACCCAAACACAACTCGAAAATTTTCGCAATGAACTGGAACCAGGGGGCGGCTTATCGTCCTATCCGCATCCCTGGCTCATGCCAGATTTTTGGGAGTTTCCCACCGTGTCCATGGGCTTAGGCCCGCTCATGGGCATCTATCAGGCGCGCTTTAACCGCTATCTGGAAGATCGTGGCCTTCTCTCGCACGATCCGGCCGCCAAAGTGTGGGTGTTCATGGGTGACGGCGAAAGTGATGAGCCCGAGTCCCTGGGGGCTATCAGCTTGGCGGCGCGGGAACGCCTGGAGAATTTAATTTTTGTGATCAACTGTAACCTGCAACGCCTAGATGGCCCGGTGCGGGGCAACGGCAAAATTATCCAGGAGCTGGAAGCCGTCTTCCGCGGCGCTGGGTGGAACGTTATCAAGGTGCTGTGGGGCAGTGATTGGGATCCCATCCTAGCCCGCGATCACGAGCAGATCCTCGTGAAACGCCTGGGAGAGATCGTCGATGGCGAATATCAGAAATATACGGTGGCGGAGGGCAGCTATATCCGCGAGTGCTTGTGTGCCGGTGATCCGCGCTTACTCGACCTGCTGAGCCCCCTCTCCGATGAGCAATTGCGCCGGATGCGGCGTGGCGGGCACGACCCGGAAAAAGTCTATGCGGCCTACAAAGCCGCAGTGGAGCATCAGGGCGCGCCGACGGTCATTCTTACCAAAACCATTAAGGGCTATGGTCTCAGCGCTGCCGAAGGTCGTAATATCACCCATAAGCACAAGACGCTTGACCATGAGGAGCTGCTGGAATTTCGGGCGCGTTTTGGGCTCCCGATCTCGGATGCTGATCTGGATGATGCGCCCTTTTACCGGCCTCCCGATGAAAGCCCAGACATCCAATATCTGCACGCCCAGCGGCAACGCCTCGGCGGCTATGTCCCCAGCCGGAGCGTCACGGCGCCGCCGCTGCCTCCCCTCTCGGGGCAGTTATTTGAGGAATTTGCGCAGGGCAGTGGGGTGCGGACGATCTCGACGACCATGGCCTTTGTGCGCATTCTCACCAAACTCTTGCGTGACAAAGACCTTGGCAAGCTTGTCGTGCCCATCGTGCCGGACGAAGCACGCACCTTTGGGATGGAAGCGCTCTTTCGGCAGTGCGGCATCTATTCGCATGTCGGCCAGTTGTACGAACCCGTCGATAGCGGCACGTTGGCATCCTACAGAGAGGCAAAGGACGGTCAACTGCTGGAGGAAGGCATCACCGAAGCGGGGTCCATGGGCTCCTTTATTGCTGCGGGTACTGCCTATGCCACCCATGGCGTGAACACCATCCCCTTCTTCATCTACTACTCGATGTTTGGCTTACAGCGCATTGGCGATATGATCTGGGCTGCCGCCGACATGCGCTGCCGCGGTTTTCTGCTCGGGGCGACCTCCGGCCGTACCACGCTGGCTGGGGAAGGGCTGCAGCATCAGGACGGCCATAGTCACTTGCTGGCCTATCCGGTGCCGACCCTGCGTGCCTATGACCCGGCCTTTGCCTATGAGCTGGCTGTCATCATCCAAGATGGTATCCGACGCATGTATGTCGAGCAAGAAAATGTGTTTTACTATCTGACGGTGGGGAATCAGAATTATACGATGCCGCCCATGCCGGGCAACGGGGAGGTCACCGAGGGCATCCTCCAGGGCATGTATAAGTACAAAGCCTCGGAACTGACCGGCACGCCGTGGCGGGCGCAGCTCTTTGGCAGTGGGGCGATCATGCAGGAAGTGCTCCAGGCCCAAGCCCTCCTGGCTGACTACAACGTCGCGGCGGATGTCTGGAGTATTACGAGCTATAAAGCCTTGCAGCAGAATGGGCTGGACACTGAACGTTGGAACATGTTTCACCCACTCGAACCACCACGGCGCAGCTATGTGAGCCAATGCCTGGCGGATGCCCCTGGCGTCTTCGTGGCGGCCTCTGACTATGTCAAAACCTTGCCAGATTCGGTGGCGCGCTGGTTCCCGCGCCCGCTGCTATCGTTAGGGACAGATGGTTTCGGACGCAGCGAGGGCCGACGGGCGCTGCGGGATTTCTTTGAAGTGGATGCGCGCCATATTACGTTTGCCGCACTGAGCGCTTTGACGCGGGAAGCTGGCCTACCGCCGGCCGTCGTGCAACAGGCCATGCGCGCATTGGAGATTCGTCCGGACAAAGTCAACCCCATGCGAGGGTAGAGCCAAAGGAAAGGCGCAATGGCGACGTTCACGTGTGTGCTCCCGGAGATTGGGGAGGGGATAGAAGGCGGCGAGGTGGTGCATATCCTGGTGGCGGTGGGGGAGCACATCAACGCTGAGCAAACCGTGCTTGAGCTGGAGACGGACAAGGCGGTGATTGAGGTGCCAGCACCCGTGAGCGGTACCGTCCAGGCTATTCATGTGCAGGCCAGCGAGAAGATCACGGTCGGGCAACACTTGCTGACCCTCGAAGCAGATGCCGTAGCAGCTCCGGGACGTGCAGAGCGGTCAACGCCGGTGACACCCACGCCGGTGACACCCACGCCTGCCCCTGCCGTGGCGGTCTCCATGGCCCTACCGAGTCCAGCGCAGGCTCCGTCTGTTTCCCCACGGCTGGCTGCTCCGGCGGCCCCGTCCGTCCGACTCCTGGCACGGGAAATTGGTGTGGATATCAACCAGGTGCCAGGGTCTGGTCCCGGCGGGCGCATTGCGCTCGACGATGTAAAGCGCTATGCCCGCGACCGGCAGGCCAGGCCAGAGTTACCCCAAGCGCTTGGGATGCTACCGGCACTCACCCTGCCTGATTTCAGCCGCTGGGGTGGGGTGCGGCGCGAGCCCATGAGCAATGTCCGCCGTACTACTGCCGCACGCATGACACAGTCCTGGCTCACCATCCCGCACGTGACGCAGTTTGATAAGGCGGACATTACGGAGGTCGAAGCCCTACGCCAACAGTATGACAAACAACGTGTACAACCCGCTGGCGGACGACTGACCATCACGGCCATGGTCATTAAAGTGCTCGCAGCAGCCCTCAAGCGCTTCCCGCAATTGAATGCCAGCGTGGATATGACCACGCACGAGGTCATCTATAAACAGTATTACCATATTGGGGTGGCGGTGGATACAGACCGTGGGCTGCTGGTGCCCGTCATCCGAGATGTGGACCAAAAAAATATCCTTGCCCTGTCTGTGGAGCTGACTCAACTCGCCGAGCGTGCGAAGAATCGGAAGACCACGTTGGAAGAAATGCAGGGTGGCACCTTCACAGTCACGAATCTCGGGGGGATTGGCGGCACCAACTTTACGCCCATCATCAACGCCCCCGAGGTCGCTATCCTCGGCCTGGCACGCAGCAGTATGGAACCAGTGTACGATAAGGCAAGCGGACAATTTACCCCGCGCTTGATGTTACCGCTGGCCTTGTCCTACGACCACCGTCTCGTTGATGGGGCCGACGCGATACGCTTTGTGCGCTGGGTGGTTGAGGCCCTGCAACAGCCATTCTTACTGGCTCTGGAGGGCTGAGGCGCTATGCCAGATACCACATCATCCACCCAACTCGCCGTCATTGGGGGTGGCCCAGGCGGTTACGCCGCCACCTTTCTCGCCGCGGACCTTGGCATGCAAGTGACCCTGATCGACCAGGAACCACATCCCGGTGGGGTCTGCCTGTATCGCGGCTGCATTCCCTCCAAAGCGCTACTCCATGTGGCCAAAGTGCTTGAAGAGGCGCGTCAGGCGACACGCTGGGGGGTGACGTTTGGTGCCCCTACCATCGACGTGGCGCAACTCCGCAGCTGGAAAGATGGCGTGGTGCAGAAGCTCACCAGCGGCTTGGGGAGCTTGGCCACCCAGCGTGGGGTCACTTTCATCCAGGGTCGGGCCACGTTCCTGGATGCCACAACGCTGCGTGTGCAGCCCCTCCATGGCGCAGAACAGCGCCTGTCCTTTGCTCATGCCATTGTCGCCACCGGCTCACGCCCAACCACGCTCCCGCACCTGACCTGCGACTCGCCACGTGTGCTCGATTCGACCACGGCCCTGGAGCTGCCGAGCATTCCACCCACCCTGCTGGTCATTGGTGGTGGCTATATTGGCCTGGAACTCGGCTCCGCCTATGCCGCCCTGGGTAGCAAAGTCTCAGTCGTGGAGATGACCGCCGGGCTCCTCCCCGGCGTCGACCGCGATTTGGTGCGACCCTTGAGTGCACGCCTGCAGCACTCACTGACCGCCATCATGCTCACGACCACGGTCGTGGCCATGCGCCCAGAGCCGCAGGGCATCCGTGTCACCTTTGAGGGGCCGGAGGTGCACGAGCCGGAACAAGTCTTCGACCATGTGCTGATTGCCGTCGGACGTCGCCCCAATAGCCAGGGGCTGGGCCTGGAGCACACGCGTGTCGAGATCAATCCACGCGGCTTTATTACGGTGGATGCGCAGCGACGTACGGCGGAGCCGACGATCTATGCCATTGGTGACGTGGCTGGCGAGCCCATGCTGGCCCATAAAGCCGCCCACGAGGGCCGCGTGGCCGTGCAGGCTCTGGCGGGACAGAAAGCGACGTTTGCACCGTATGCCATCCCTGCGGTGGTGTTCACCGATCCAGAAATTGCCTGGTGTGGTCTGACGGAGACACAAGCCCAACAGGAGGGACGGACGATTGAGGTGGCGAGCTTTCGCTGGGGCGCTTCGGGGCGCGCCTTGACTCTGGATCGTCCAGACGGTGTCACCAAACTCATCCTGGACCCAACCACGGAGCGCATCCTGGGTGTGGGCATTGTGGGTAGTGGAGCCGGTGAGCTGATCGCCGAGGGGGTGGTGGCTGTGGAGATGGCGGCCTCGGCCTCTGACCTCGCGCTCTCCATCCATCCGCATCCGACACTGTCCGAGACCCTGATGGAGGCCGCTGAGGTGTTTTTCGGCCACAGTACGCACGTCTACCGCCCCAGGCGGCAGCAAGCTGGCTCCTAGTCTCCGGTGGCTTGACGATGCGCTGGAAAATGGCTAGAATGGCGCAAACAACGTGGTTCCAAACGCTTAGTCTCTTAGGAGGGTAACTATGGATATTACTATTGAATACTGTATTGAGTGATTCTACCTTCCAGACGCTGCAAGTTTGCAGAACGCGATCAAAGAGAAATATAATATTAACGCTCGACTCATTGAAGGGAGCGGTGGTGCCTTTGAAGTAAGTATAGATGGCACACTGGTTTTCTCGAAACTCCAGCAGTTTCGCTTTCCTGAAGAGGACGAGATTCTGGCGGCTATTGACCGGGCGCAGCGGGGCTAAGCGGTGATCGTCCCCGCATGCTGCGGTCTCCGGCCCAGCGCTCCCCGGCTGGGGAGCAGATAAAATTCTTGACATTCTGGCATTCTGCGTTAGTATACTCTCCTATTGTTTCTGCCCACCGTTTTCGCCGGGGTAGCTCAGTCGGTAGAGCAGAGGACTGAAAAT
>SXGT01682521.1_pt1 | contig 36112 bp, 40 predicted proteins | sample 3176221 | NCBI WGS metagenome assembly SXGT01 (sample SAMN11356862, study PRJNA531348) | freshwater metagenome | isolation source: freshwater sample F1-120 | place: China: Fuxian Lake, Yuxi | collected 2017-12-25 | reverse complement strand
TTGGGGGCCTTGCGATAACGAAACTCCGAGGCGATGTCGGTCTCGACCGCGATGCCGGCGATGGCTTCAAGCCAATATTCGCCGATGCGCCCGGCATAATGCGCAGTGCCGCAGCCGATCATAATCGCCCGGTCGGCGCTAATGTCGACGCCGTCGAGATCGGGCATTTGAATCTTCTTGCCCTTGGCGTCGATATATTGCGCGATGGTGCGCTCGGTCGTCGCCGGCTGCTCCAGAATTTCCTTCAGCATGTAATGGGCGTGGCCGGCCTTCGAGACGCTGCCCTGGCAAAAGAGCGGCTGCTCGCTGCGGCTGACGAGCGCGCCATCTCTATCAAGAATTTGTGCGTGGCCTGGTTCGACCAAGCCGATGTCGCCGTCTTCGAGATAGATGATCTGGTCGGCGAGGCCTTCGAGCGCGATCGCGTCGCTGCCGACAAAGGCTTCATCACCTTTGAGCGCAATCGCCAGCGGGCTGCCTTGTCGCGCCACCAAGAGCAGGCCGGGCGCCTCCGCTATCATCGCAACGATCGCGAACGCGCCTTCAAGGCGCGCGATCGCGGCGGCGAAGGCGCGGGCAGGGGCGCCGTCCGTTTCGAGTTCGGCCGTGATGAGATGGGCGATGACTTCTGAATCGGTCTCTGATTCAAAGTGCGCACCGCAGGCCGCGAGCTCTTCGCGCAACGCCCGGTGATTTTCGATAATGCCGTTATGGACGATGGCGACATTCTTGGTCGCGTGCGGATGGGCGTTGGCTTTGGTCGGAGCGCCATGCGTCGCCCAGCGTGTGTGCCCAATGCCGATCTGGCCTGCGAGCGGCCTGCGTTTATGGAGTTTCTCAAGTGCTGCGATTTTGCCGGCCGCACGGCGGCGCTCGATGCGCCCCGCTTCCAGCGTCGCAATCCCGGCGCTGTCATAGCCGCGATACTCAAGCCGCTTTAGGCCCTCGATCAGACGCGCTGAGACGGGCTCGGCGCTGATCATGCCGACTATCCCGCACATGAGCTTTGCGTGTTCTGTTGCATTTTGGTGAAGGCGGTCAGCGCGTGGCACGCCCGATAAAGCCGAAGATCGCGCAAGCTGGAAAAGCGGAAGCCGGTTTTGCGTCCGTGGGCGCGAACGCTTGGATCGCATGCGCGAGAAGCTACGCGCCGCCTGAGCGGTCTCGGCGCCGTCAGCGTCGAAGCAAGATCTAAAGTCGTCATCATCGTCTGAAGATGAGAGCCGGCTCGCGTGCTCCATGCGGCCACGCTCCCATGCTACCGCACGCCGGGTGAAACGGGTTCACCAAGCGCCGGTCTGATGCGCGTGCCGGTGTTCGCGGCAAGCAGGGCGTGCGAAAGAGGAGGGTCTTGTCCCTTTGTCCCCTGATCCGCCCGCGATAAGTTTAGCCAAACATTGGGGCCAAGCAATCAGGCAAAAGCTGCAGGCGCGCCAACTGCCTCGCTTTTGTGCGCGGACGACGCGCACGAAGCAGAAGCTGCGACGCCGGCGCGCGTCAGCGCCCGTTCGATGATCATGTCGTGCTCATCGATCAGGGTGAGAACATGTGGCCGCGCCAGCACGCAATCGCCCGACCCGGCGCGCCGCACCAGATCAAAGTCGCCGCCGGCGAACGCTGCAGTCTGGGTTGAAAAGGCGCACTCGTTTTCGCCTGCCGCGGTCTCCAATTGGGCGCTGCCGCGCGCAGCCGCGCCAAGGAGCGGCCCTTGCGGCGTTTGCACCAGCAACGCCATGGCGAGATCGCCGCTGGTGAGCGATAGCGCCGCGCGCATGGCTTCCGGCAATTGTGCGCCGCGTTGAAGATAAAGGCCAAGCAAAGCTGCGAGAAGATCGGCTTGTCCGGCATCGGTGGTGGCTTTTCCCGCCGCGATCAGGCGCCGTTTTAAGGCGCGGAAATTGGCGATGGCGCCGCTGAGGCAAAGCGCGGCGATGTCGGTGTGCTTTAACTGGTTCGCATCCGCGGCGACGATATCGATGTTCGCCGCCGCTGTGGCCGAGGTCTTGGCCCAGTCTAGACTCTCATCGCCGACGAGCACGACGCTGGAAGTTGGGGCCGCTTCAAGAAAGCGCGCGAGACTTTGCCGCTGCAACCTCTCGCCATCCCAAGCGAGCGCCGAAAGCCGCGTCAGATCTGCGCGTTTCGTCCAAGCGCTCAGCGTCTTTTGTGTTTGAAGGCCATAACCGGCCGCACCTAAAAACATGTCGATGCCCACCCATTATTATGTGTCGTTGGAAGCTGCGCCGCTCCAGAAGGCGCGTCCGGCGGCGGCTTGGTCCAAGGCCTTGAGCCGTCGAAGGTCGGGAAACTCGATGGCGCCGCGCTTGAAGACGATGAGGCCTTCTTGCGTGAGATCGCGCAAATGGCGCGTCACCGCCTCGCGGGCTGCGCCAATCTGAGCGCCCAAGGCGGCTTGTGTCGGCGCATCCGTGACAATCAAGACGCCGTCTTGCCAGGCGCCGCGACGCGCAAGCCGCAAGAGCTCGGCCTGCAGCCGCGCGCGCACGTCGAGCGCCGCCAATTCATAAACCCGCGCGGCAAAATCGATGCTTTGGGCGGCCAGCATGCGCATGATGGCGTCACATAAATTTGGACAGGCGCGGGCGGCGTCCATGAGCGCAGCGATCGGCGCGGTCAGCAGGAGCGCTGCCTGATCACATTGCAGGCGCGCGCCTTGGCTGGCGTCAAAGTTCAAAAGCGCAGCCGGCAAACCCAACACCGCGCCGGGCTCTGCCGTGTACAAAGTAACGGCGGCGCTGCCCGGCGAGACCATGGTCAACCTCACCCGCCCGCTCCACAGGAACGCGACCTGGCCTCTGGCGGCGTTGCCGATCACAAGGGTGCTACGGGCGCGCATGCGCACCGGCCTCAGCGCCGCAAACATCGGCGCCAACACCTCTTGCCCGCACTCCGCGAAGAGCGGCAGCGTGCGCAGGTCTGCGGGGTCCTCTGGACCTTTATTAGAGGATTTCTCTAGCATAGGTCGTGTAAATTGCACAATATTAGCGGCGCGAGCCAAGATAAAGTTCGCCCTGACCTTGGGGCGGGGCAAGATTGGCGCGCCAACGTGTGTCCGAGCCTGTGATGGCGATCACGCTGGGGGGCAAAACATGAGAGGGCGCCAGCACCATGATGCGCCGCGGGCGCGCCGCGCCCCGAAGGGCGCGGCGGCTCAACGCCATCGGGGGAACAAGAGCCCGTCGCTTGGGGGACGAGTTCAAGCGCGCGGGTGCTTTGACGATGACGCGCGGGCGGACGCAGCAAGGGTTCAAGGTGCAGGCGACGGCGCCGTTGTGGTGGTCCGCCTTTACGCGGAACGCCGCCGCCGCCTGCGGGCCCCGAGCCCCAGTTCAAACTATGCGGATAAGCGTTGGCGCGTGCACGTGAAAGCGGCGCGGCTGCGCAGGTTTGCGCGCAGGTGTGGCCCATTGAGTGTGATGCGGCGCGCATACCAAGACGCGTTCGAGGCGACGTTTTCGCCGCGTGCGTGCAATGTGATGACCTTGAAAAGATAAGGCGGCGCCTATGCCCAGAATTGCAGACACCGACGCGCCGCGCGCTGGCGCCAAAGGCAGCGCCAATCGCCGCGCGGTCAATGGTCGTGCCAGCGGTCGTGCCAGCGGTCGCGCCAGCGTCGCCGACGAGGATGCAGTGGCGATGGCGCACGCGGCCGCCGATCAAGCAGCCGCGCGCATGCGTGCAGCGTCGGCCGGCGCCACACGCGGTCGCGGCGCAGCGCCGATGGCGTCCGAGGAGAGTGTGGACGCGGAACTTGAGCGATTGACGCATGAGCTTTCGCATGAAGGCAAGCGCCTATTGGCCCGGGTCGCGGCCGCGTTTTTGCAGGATGGCGCTTTGCGTAAGCGAGGGTCCCGCTAGGCGTCCCATCGGGGCATAGGCTTCGAACACGCGGCCGGTGGCGTGGTAATATTCTTCGACCAGGCGCCGCACGGCGACGAGCTTGAGCCGTTTGGGTTCGCGGCGAAGTAGACCCTCCGATTCCAGCGTTTGCAGATGGCGCGCCACGCCTTCGCGGGCAGCGCCTATGCGGGTGGCGAGGTCGCGTTGGGTCGGGGGCGTTTCGATAATGATGGCGCCGTGCTCCAAGGCGCCGCGCTCGCCCATGCGCAAAATCTCGCCAATGAGCCGGCTGCGCAAATCGAGCGCGCGTGATTCAAACAAGCGCCAGGCGGTGGCGATGTGCGCGCGCGCAACAGCTTGCAGAAGATTGGCGCTCAACACGCCGCACAAGGCGCTCGCCTCTGCCAGCGCCGGCGCCGGGATGAGCAGCAATTGGCTGGCTTCGTCAGCGACGATGCGCATGCCTGGAAGGCGAGGCGCGCCGGCTAAAGCGTGGGCGATATCGATCGGCTCGCCGGAGCGTATGCTGGCCAGACAAAGCGCCTCGCCATTGGGAGAAACCGATAATGCCCGGCAGGCGCCGCTCCACACAAAGATCGCTTGGCTGTCATGCTCGGGGCCGAGCGCCAGGAGGCCGCGTCGGCGAAGCGCAAGGGTTTGACCGTGCCGCGCCAATACGTCGAGCGCTGTCTCTCTGACGGGTGCGAAGATGGCGAGCGTGCGCAATTGCGTCGGTGTCTTTTGCGCCGAAAAATGCGCGCGTTGAGGGGCCGCCGGCGCGATGGCGGCCGCAGACTGAAAGCCCGGATGCGTGCTGATGTCGCTCATTGCGCCGCCCTCAAGAACGGCGCTGCCTGTGACAGGAGCGCGGTGGCGGCGGCCTGACTGGTGACGTTGAGCCGCTCATAAAGGCGCTTAGTCTGGGTGCGCACCGTCTCGATGGAGACGCCGCGTTCGGCGGCGATGTCCTGGATGCGCCGCCCGTTGACCAGACCTTCGGCGATGATGAGTTCACACGCGGTGAGGTCGAACATGGCTTTCCAGACGGCGCTATCGGCGACCGGCGCTCGATCAGGATCGAGCAGAAGGATGAGGCAATGACCGCGCGCGGCGCCCGGCTCCGAGAGCGGCCGCAGCACGTAGGGACGTTCGCCGCCGCGGCGCTTGACCCGCATCAAGCCTGGGTCTGAGGCGCCCTCAAGCACGGCGCCGACATGGCGCGCCAACGCCGCGTCGTCGCTGCTGTGGACACATGCAAGCTTGCCCTGGCGCACGACCAGTGCGTCGCCGCGCGCCACGATCGCCTTGAAGCTGAGATTGTGTTGCTTCACGTGCAGCTTTGCATCGACCAAGGCGACGCCGAACGGCAGGAGATCGAACGCGGCGGCGGTGAGGGCGGCGTTGGCTTCAAGCGCCGCTATCCGCGCGCGCAACTCAATGGCGCGCAGCGCCGCTTGCGAAGCCGCTTCGAGCGCGGATCGAAAATCAGTCGAAGGCGCCGCGGCGGCAAAGAGCGCGTCCAGTTCAAGACTGAGCGTGCGCGCGCCCGCCTGCACGGCGACAGCGCGCCATGCCTCGCCAAGCGCGCAGGCGCGCCTGCAGACCTGTGTGTTGGGCGACGTCATCGGCGGGCCCGCGTCGCTGCTTGCGAGCCAGGCTGCAAAAGCGTTGGCGCCGAGGGGGGCGCTGAAGCGGCCGCTCATGCGCCCGTCCTCGAGAATGGCAAGAGAGATCGCCTCGGCGCCCAGCGTGTCCGCCGTCTGCGCCAGCGCCCCGCGCCAGTCACCGCCGGCGAGCGCTGCATCGATCCAGACGTCGTTGTAGTTTTGCGCCGCCTTCGCCATAGCCACCTCACCAAGGTGCACAAAAGACCGGGGCGGGGCTGAGCGCTACGTGATATAAAGCACAGCTTTTGTGCGCGGGCTTTGTGCGCGGGCTGCGCGGAGAGGTGGGCCTCATCCAAATGAATGAGACGACGACGGCGCCGGATGAATCGGATCCATGGAGCTTGGACGCGGTGCGTATCCTCTCGCCGCTCTCGCCAGGCGAGCGGCGGCGTCTGGAAACGCTGGTGCGCTTGCGCCCGGTTTGCGCCAATGAGGAAATCGTTTCGCACCTTTCAACCGGCGACGCGGTATTCTTTATCCTACAAGGCCGCTTTAGCGTGCGCATGGAGAGCCCGATCGGGCGCTTGGTGCTGATCCGGCAGCTCAGCGCTGGCGCCCATTTCGGCGAAATATCCGCCATCACGGGTGCGCCCCGCTCGGTGAGCGTCTGCGCCGAGACTGATGGTCTCGTCGCAGAATGTCCGGCGGCGGCGTTTTTGGAGCTGATGGGACAAAATGCGGGCTTTGCCCGTCTTCTCGCCACCGAGCTTGCGCGCACGGTGGTGCTTTTGACCGATAAAGTTTTTGAACTTTCGGCGCTCGAGGTGCGCTTTCGCATCTATGCGGAAATCCTGCGCTTGGCGCGCGCCGGTGAAGTTTGTGCAGAAGGCGTGAGCATTAAAGTTGCGCCCACGCACGAGGCTCTGGCCGCGGCCGTTGGGGCTCAGCGCGAGGCAGTCACGCGTGAACTGCGCCAACTCGCCAAAGAAGGCGTCCTGCGCCAGAACCGACGCGAGCTTGTCATTCTCGACATCGAAAAGCTGCGCGCGCTGGTGCGCCAGCGTGGCGGACCGATGGCCAGCGAAGAGTTCGATTAGCGTAAAGCCCTTTGAGCCAAACGTCGCGCCCGTCGCATGAAGCGCGCTGAAGGCGAAGTGCGCGTGCGCACTTCACCCAAGTGGGGCATACGCGCTGCTGGCCATACATTGCCGATCGTTCAAGATCGAGCGCGTCATGTTTACGTCCAGGTCCAGATTGCCTTCGATCATCTTCGCGTCCGCCGCCGCCAGCGCGCTTGGCGACGCGTTGTGGTGGGCGAGCGGTGCGCCTGCTGACGCGCGCAGCCTTAGCCGTGAGCTTCGTGTGTGTCAGACCCAAGATAGCGCGCGTGCGCTGGATGCGTGTGGCTATGTCATCGCCCGGCCTGAGCGGGCCAGCGTCGCGCAAAATTGAAACAGGCTATCTGATGCGCGGACGCTTGCATTTGCGCCGCGGCGCCCGGAGCGAAGCCTCTCTGATTTGGAACGCGCCGCCGCCTTGAACCCGGCCAATGCGAGGACCTGGCTCGATCTCGGCGAGGCGCGTCTTTACCCGCAGCAGGACAATCCAGGCGGCGCTGTGGCGCCGGTTATCGTAGCCGTGCCGAAACATGGCGATCCGCATTATCGCGAGCCGCGCGAGGACGAGCGGCGCGCGGGGATCAGTGGCTGGCTGGGCGCGCTCTGCATGGTCGGGATCATTATTGTTATCGCCATCGCTATTGGCCCGCTGATGGAGCGCAATGATGAATTGCTGGCCGAGATCGAGGTTCTGGAAATCAACCACGAATGGGAGGTCGCGGCGCGCCAGCGCGAGATCGAACCATTAGAGCGCGAAAATCAGCGTCTCACCGAGTTGACGACTGAACTTTCGCGCCGTCCGATTGCGCCACGGGTCAATCGTCCGCCGCAAGCGCGGCCAGACACTGATCGGGCCGTTGCCGCGGGCGAGCCCAATAATGTCGCTTCGGCGAGCGCAACGCCTTTGCCTTAGCCAATGTTGCGTCCTGTGTTAGAGACCCTGTTGCGACAGGGGCGGCATGAACCAGGACAGGTCGGACGAAGAGGCGGACGCGAGCCAGACTCTTCTTGCGCGCGATGCATCGGCGGGCGAGATGCAAGCTCGTGCTTTGGGCGCGCGGCTTGATCGGCTCGCCATCGGATCATTTCACCATCGATTGGCGCTCATCGTCGCCGCTGGCCTCATCGTCGATGGCGTAGACATTGCGATCTCCGCCAGTATCGGCGGGGCGCTGTTGTCGACCGGCTTCACCGATATCGAAGGCGTTGGCGCGCTCGCCATGTCGACGGCCCTTGGACTTGGCCTCGGCGGCCTTGTCATGGGTTTTCTCGCCGACCGCTTTGGCCGCATGATGATGATGCGGATCAATATCGTGATCGTCGCGGTTGCTGGGTTAGCCGCAGCTTTGGCGCCGACGCTCGAAGTTTTGTTGGTTTGGCGGGCGCTCACGGCGCTGGCGCTCGGCGGCGAAACTGTTCTTGCCTACGGCATACTGACAGAATTCATGCCGGCGCGCCGCCGTGGGTTGGCGCTGGCGTGGGTGGCGCTTCTGGCCACGATCGGGCTGCCGCTGAGCATGGCGCTCGCGTATTTCATCGCGCCCTTGGAGCATGGCTGGCGCTGGCTCTTGGCGGCGCCCTCTTTGGCGGCGCTGGTCGTATTTGGTCTGCGTTTGGCGTTGCCGGAATCTCCGCTTTGGCTCGCTTCACGTGGCCGGATACGGGCGGCTGAACACATCGTCGCGCGATTAGAGGCGCGCTCGCCAAGCTTCGCGGAGATGTCGCCAGCTGCAGGAGCGCAGACTGCGATTAAAGCGGCGGCTCCGTTAGCGTCGCAGAGCGCGACGCGAAAGGGTGGCGTCGCGTCGCGCCTTTTGGTGGCGGGCGGCATTCATATCGCCGCGATGACGGCGGTCTTTGGATTCGTAAGCTGGCTGCCGACCTTCTTCGTGGCTTCGGGCCGCGATGTGGCGGCTTCCGCCTTGTTCGGGGCGGTGATGACGGCGGGCGCGCCGGTCGGCGGCGCCATCGCCCTTGGACTGGCCGACGTGTTCGAGCGCAAATGGATGCTGGTCGTTGGCGCTGTCGGCGCTTGCGCTCTGGGCCTGCTCTACGTGATGGCGGACACTGACGCAGGGCTTATGAGCCTCGGCTTTTTGACCGTGAGCGCGATCTATTTCACCGGCATTATCGGCATGGTGACCTACGTGCCTGAACTCTTCTCCACCGCGGTGCGATTACGCGCCCTGGGTTTTGTTTCAGCGCTCGGACGCGGCGCGGCTTTGGCGGCGCCGATGATCGTGCCCGCCTTGTTCGGCGCCTTTGGTCAAGGAGGCGTCGTTGCGCTGGTGTGCGTCGTACTCTTCATCCAGGCGCTCTTGGTGGCGTGGCTTGGCCCATTGACCAATAATCGCTCGCTCACGCAAATCTAGGCGCATTGGGAGAACGTTTGTCATGGCGCACGCGCACGCAGTGTCTCTAAGCTATAGCGCCCGACGCGCCGGTGTTCGGCGTGCGGCGAGGATGCACGGTTGAGCGAGGCAGGCCTTCATACTTCTGGTGAAGACCAGATGCGACGCGTTGGTTATCTTTTCACCGACATCGACGCCAGCACGGAAAAATGGGAGCGTTCGGCCAGGGCTATGGGCGAGGCGCTGGTTCGTCACGATGCGCTGGTGGATGCGGCGATTGCAAAGTTCGGCGGCCGTGTTGTGGACCGCGCCGGCGATGGAATTTTCGCGGTGTTCACATCAGGCGACGCGCTGGCGTGCGCCGTTGACATCCAACTGAGCTTACAGAGCGCCGATTGGAGCGAGGTCGGGGGGCTTTGGGTCCGGATCGGCGTGCATTGTGATCCCGCCGCACATTCGGACGCGGTCGAGCGGGTGTTCGCCAATCGCGCTGCGCGGGTGATGTCGGCCGCTTGGGGCGGACAAATCTTGGCGACATCGACGGCGATGGGTGTCTATGGCGCGCCGCCAGGTTGCGAGTTCATCGATCTGGGGGCGCATCAATTGAAGGGCATTGATGAGCCGCTCCGGCTGTTTAGTCTCTCGCATCCGCAGTTTCGGCGCCAGGACTTCGCCGCCCCGCGCACGCTCTCGGCGCAGTTCGAGCGCGCGCCGGTTCAAAGTGAGCCGATCTTTGGCCGCGACAGTGAAACCGCAAAAGCCGTTGCAGCGCTTGGCGAACCCGCGCGCATAGTGACGCTGGCCGGGCCTGGCGGGGTCGGCAAAACTAGACTTGCCTTGGAAATCGCGGCCAGTTTGCCCAAGCGGACGACGCATTGTTTTGTGGACCTGGAGAACCAAACCAGCGTCGCCGGCATGATCGCGGCGATAAGCGCCAGCGTGCGTCTGCCGTTACGCGCCAATCACGCGCCCGAGGCGCAGCTTTGCGAATATTTGGGCGATCGTGCGCTCGTTGTCATTCTTGACAATGCCGACGCCATTGAGGGGCGCGAAGTGCTGGAACGGCTTGGCGCCCGCTGCCCTGGACTTGCCTTTCTGGTGACGCGGCGCGAGGCCTTTGGCTGCAAAGGCGAAGAGGTCATTCGTCTGGGCGGCCTTGGCGTCCCTGCGGACGCCAAAACGCTGCGCACCGCGCCGGCGGCGCTTTTGTTTGCTCAATCGGCGCGCAAATTCGAAGCCGGCTTCGAACTGGGCGCCAATGATTTTGCGGCCTTCGTTGAGATTTGCCGACTGACGGGCGCAACGCCTTTGGCGCTGCAACTCGTCGCGCAATGGACAAAATATCTCTCCTTGACGGAAATCGTCGAAAAGCTTGGCGAGGGCGTAAGCTTTTTGGATGACCTCAAAGGTGAGAGCGGCGCGGGGCGAACGCTCGCGAGTGTGTTTGAGGGATCGTGGGCGCTGCTCTCGGCGCCGCTCCGCGATGCATTGATCCGGCTTTCTGTCTTCCGCGCCGCCTTCGATCTTGAGGCGGCCGGAGAGGTGGCTGGCGCCGACGCGCCAATACTGGAAGTCCTGGAAAACAAGTGCCTGTTGGAGCGGCGCGGCCGCGGCCGGTTTGTGCTGCACCCGCTCGTGCACGAATTTGCATCGGCGAAACTTGCCGATTTGCCGAGCCCGGTCTCCGCCGAGGCGCGCTTGGCGTTCTCGGCGCGGGTCTTGCGACTCGCGCCGCTTCAGTATGAGCGCGCCTGCGGTGTCAATCCCGCGGCGGCGCTCGATTGGTTCGCCGAGGAAGAGCCGAATGTGCAAGCGGCCTTCGGGTATATGGCGGCGAGCGGCGAAGCTGCGATGCTGAGGGCCGCCGCCGAGCCAATTTTCTATGCCTATGCGTTGCGATCGGCCTTTCGGGAGGGCGAACTTCTGTTCTCGGTTCCGGTCGATGACGCGTCGCTTTCGGCCTATTTCTCGAGCTTGCGCGCCAATTGCCTCATGCATCAGGGCCAATATGAACGCACTAAGGACCTCGCCGATGAAATCATCGCCGGCCCCTGGGAAGATTGGCCTATTCTGGCGCATGCGCATCAAGCGCTGGCGAATTGGGCGCATGCGATCGGCGATCGGGCCATGGCGCGGAGGCATTATCTGGAAGCGCTAGGGCGCCGCGAGGCGGCGGGCGATGTCCATGGGTCCGCTTACACCACCGTGTCGCTGGCGTGGCTGCACGTTCATGCGGGCGATATGGACGAGGCCAAGCAATGGGTGCGCCGCGCCTATGATATGTGTCAGAGCGCTGAGAACGCCGCTGGTATGCAGCCCGTGCAATTGATCGCTGGCGATCTGGCGCTGCTCGAAAACAGGATAGAAGACGCCGCCGCCGCATTCGCCGAAGTTCTGCGTCTGAGTGAGTTGAACCCGTCTGGCCAATGGCGCGTGGGCGCAACACTGAGGATGGCCGAGGTGAGCGCGCGCCGCGGGCGGATCGGCCGCGCCATTGCGCAATTTGGCGATGCGAGTGAAATCGCGGCGGCGATCGGCGATCGGCGATTGCGCGTCACCGCGCTCATCGGCAAGGGACGATATCAGCGGGTCGCGGGCGATGTTGCGGGCGCCCGTGACGCCATCATGGATGCGCTCGAGCAAGCCCATGGGCTTGGCGGGGCTCTGCAGACCGCCGAGGCGCTGCTCGAACTGGCGCGGCTCGAGCGCGAAGACGGCGATCGGCGCCGGGCGCTGATGGTGGCCGGGCTCGTGCAAAATTTGGGCGCAAGCGCGCTCGCGGCTGAGGCCGAGGCTGAATTCGGACCGGTCGACACTTCGGCTGCATCCGCCGATACCGAGGCTGCGGTGTTGACGCTGATCCGTGAGGCGCGCCTGGGTCGATTGCGGCTCTCGTGAAGCTGCCGCGTCGCCGCGGTTTTTCCACCGCCTCTTGTGCGTTTGTGTCTTATTTCACATGGCTCCGTGGCCCAGTTTGCACGACCTTCCGGTGCACGGGAGAAGTGAGATGCTTCGACAAGATGCGCGAGAGGCGCTCGCTTCTTGGGTCGATGTCGGCCTGCTGCAGGCGCGTTGGCACGAACCACTGACTTTAAGCCTCACATTGACCGGCGCCCGTGCGCTGGCTCTCGGCGCGCGCGGCGGCGGCGCCGATATCGAACTCTTGGGGTGGAGTTCAGGGGCGCCAGCGCAGTTTTTGAATTTCTGCCGCGACTTGGGCGCAGCATCGGTCAAGCCGGGGGCGCATGAACGCTCGGCCAAGGAACTCGGCAGAATCTATTGGGTGACGATCGGCGCGGGCGATTGCGCGACCGTTCTGTTCGCGTCTTACGACGATGTCACTGACCGCAGCGCTGATACAAATATTCTGCAGACCATCGCCGAGATGGCGCAAAATTGCGTGGCCGCCCGCGCCCAGAAAGCCATACCGCGGCCTCACTGAGCAGCCCTTGCGAAGACATCTTCGGCTGGACATTCTCAGCCCCCGCAACCCGCTCCCATCTTTGCGTCGATGCGACAGGGGTGAGCGACGCGTCTTCGCCGCTGACGGCTCGGCGCACTCTTAGTCTAGACGCGATCTATACGCCGCGATCTGCGCATCGCTCACATCTGACGGATAGCATAAGGGACTTGCGCCGCCCGGGCGCGAATAGGCCGAGCGGCGTCCACATTGTCGACCTGCCCGATCGACATTGTAGGGGCAGGGGCAAGACCCCGCATAATAGGCGAGGCTTTGCTGCATAAGCAGCCGCCGGATTTGGCTGTCGCTGATAGAAGCGGCGGCTGGCGGCGGCTCAGAGCCGATAAAATCGGCCGAAACCCAGCCGCCGCCTGACGTCTCGGTTGACGCAAGACGCGCCCATGCGCCGGCGCGTTCTTCGATCGTGACCTCTGACCCGCGCGGCAGGCGTCCGATAATCTCATGCTCCGCCCCGGCACCGGCGCGCACATTGAGACTGCTGGCGGTGACGAAGGCGCGCTCACCGAGCCGCGATTGCGGGCGCAGATCCGGCGACGCGGCGCCCGTCGAATAATCCCGGTCGCCCCAAAGGTTGGCGGGACAGGTCATGCCCCAAATGCCAAGGCGCGCAGCGCGCGCATCGGCTTCGGCGGCGGCGTAGCGGCCACCGCTATAGCGCGGCCAGTCGCGGGCCCAGCCGGCGCGCACGAGATAATCGCCAAGATCGCCCTCGCTCGTCGCGCAAGTGGCGGTGATGCGCCCGTAGGCGTCGCGTCCTCTGCTTGTGCATGACACTGTGCGCCCGGCGATGCGATCGGCGAGCGCATTGGCGGCGCGTGTGTAGACGTTGATGCGCCCGCAGCGGGCGCCGCTTTCGGGCGCGTCAAAGCCGCTAAGGCGAATGCGCTCGCCATGTATCTCGATCGTGTCTCCGTCGATGACGGAGGCGACGCCGCTCAAGCTTTGCTGTTGCGCCGAGGCGAGCGGCAGGGCGGCGATCATGAGCGCGATTGACAGCGCTAAGATCGCGCTGATTACAGAGCCGCGCTTGATATTCTGGTAGGCCATTCGGCGATATTAATTGGCGCGGCGCGGCGTGCAATGGACACGTGTTTCATCGCCGGAGTGGATGCGTGCGTCCTGATAAGCGAGTAACCGCATCCGAAAATCGCCAGTCATTATGTGCAAGAGGCACGTTCGTGCTGATCGACCAAGGCAAGAGTTGAAGCGAGCATCGTCCTTCAAGCCGTGCGGCGTTGCGCCAACAGGCTTTGAGAGGGATCGGGTGCGCTATGCGTGTTGCGACGGCTTTATCGCTGTCAGTGATCGCCGCCTTGGGAGGGCTCGCCGTCGCCACGCAAGTCGTTGCGGCGCGCTTTCAACATCAACATGCGCTCGGCCCGCCCGCTTTTCACATCGCCGGCGCCCCGCTCTATTGGCCGCTCTCGTTTATTGGCTGGTCGGTGCGCTGGCGCGCTATGTATCCACGGCCTTTTGCCGTCGCTGAATTGATCGGGTTCATGAGCGGCGCAGGCGTCCTCGTCGTGGGCGGTGTCGCTGCGCGGGCAGGAGCGCCCTTATTGCGCAAACATGGTGAGAGCGGCTGGGCTGGCGCCTGCGATGTCCGCGCCGCAGAGCTCTTTGCATCGCAAGGCGCAACGCTCGGGAAATTCGATGGCGAGATCTTGGTTTATGACGGTCCTGGGCATTTGTTGTTGGTCGGCGCCTCGCGCTCCGGCAAAGGTCGCGGACATGTGGTGCCAACCTTATTGTCATGGCCGCGCTCGGCGCTCGTGCTCGACGTTAAGGGCGAACTCGCCGACGGCGATGGGCGTCACGGCTTTGTCGGCGTCGCCGGCTTTCGCGAACGGCTTGGACCGGTCGTGCGGTTTGCGCCGACTAAGGCGCACAGTGCGCGCTTCAATCCATTGTTTGAAGTACGCAAAGGACCAAACGAAGTCCGTGACGTTCAGAATGTGGTGGAAATCATCGTCGATCCCGCCGGCGATGGCCGCCAGGTCGATTTTTGGGATCGCAGCGCCAAACAGATACTGACCGGGCTCATCTTGCATGTGCTTTATAGCGAACCTGACGAGCGCAAGACGCTCGCCGTGGTGCGCGAGAGATTGCGCGATCTCGATACCTGCGCCGAAGACATGCGCCAGCTGCTACACCGCCGCTGCCCCGTCACGGGAGCGCCGCAAGTCCACCCAGAGGTGCTGCACGCGGCGGAGTCTTATCTCGCCAGCGAAGAAAGAGTGCGCTCGGGGGTCAAGGCGACGGCCGAGAGCTTTTTCGGAATCTTTGCGGACCCGCTGATCGCCGCGAACACCAGCGCCTCTGATTTTCGCGTTGGCGATCTTATGTGCCATGAGCGCCCGGTCACGCTCTTCCTGCAGCCGCCGCCTTCGGACGCGCAGCGTCTCATGCCGCTGATGCGTCTTGTCCTCAATCAAATCACCCGCGCCTTAATGGAAAGTCAGAGCGAGGATGCGGTGGGGCGGCCAAAGCGCCACGATCTATTGCTGCTGCTCGATGAATTCCCACAGCTTGGACGTTTGCCCTTCTTCGAGACCGCGATGGGCGCGTTCGCTGGTTATGGGCTCAAAGCCTATCTCGTCTGCCAAAGCCTCAATCACATCGCGCGCGCTTATGGACGCGATAATGTCATCTTGGACAACGTTCACGTCCTGACTGCGTTTGCGGCCGCCGATCTCGACACTGCGCGGACAATTGCGGCTCTGGCCGGCGAAACCTGGCGGATGGTCGAGCACGAGACCATCGATCGGCCGCGTAGGCTGCTCGGGCCCCGCCGCGGCGCCACAACCTATCGCGAAGAGAAGCGCCCGCTCATGTTGGCGGGCGATGTTCGCCAATTGCCTAAAGAAGAGGAGATTATTTTCGTCGCCGGGGCAAAGCCGATCCGCGCACAGAAACTGCGCTTTGACGCCGAGCCCATATTCCAATCGCGACTGACGCCCAGCGTATCGCGTTCAGCCGTACTTTCGACCGGCCACGATTGGCGCGGCGTGCGTCCGCTCGCGCCAAAAGCGGCGAGGAGCGCTTTGGCCTCAAGCGGCGCGGCGCCCAAGCGGGCGAAGTCTAAAACTGCCGATGGACCTGAAACGCCGGCCCCGAGCTACACGCTCTTCGGTACGGGGATCTGAGCGCCATGCCGGGTCTGCCGACAAGCGTCTATCTGCCAGCTGAGCTTCGCGCCAAGGTCGATCGGCTCGCCGATGCGCAAGGACGCTCGGCTTCCGGCGTCATCGTCGATGCGGTGCGCCAGAAACTTGCCAGCGCCGAGGCTGGCGGCGACGTGGCGCTCGCCCATCGCATGGCGCGGATGGAGCAGCGGCTCGACAAGGCGATCCGCGATGGGCTGATGTTGAAAGAGAGTCTGCTTTTGTTTGTCCGCGTCTGGCTCGAACACAATCCGCCGCTCGACGAAAGCATTGAAGACAGCGCCGCCGCCAGCGCAGCGGCGCGCTTTGAGCGGTTCTTGGATTACGTCGCAAGCGCCATCGACGCTGGGCGTTCGCTCGAATTTTTCCCCTCCACCCCCGGCGGCGGCGCACCCAGGCAAGGCGCCTCGTCATGAAACACGATGCGCTCTCCCTTGCTGAGGTGCGTCGCCGTTCGGCGCTTGAGCGCGCCCTGGGCTCGGCGGTCGCCGATGCGCTCGCCCGCGGCGATGTCGTCGAAGCGATGATCAACGCCGACGGGGCCCTCTGGCTTGATATCGTCGGTGAGGGTCTTGTCGCCTCCGAAATCGTTCTGAGCGCTCAGGATCGCGACGCCGCCATCCGCTTGATTGCGCACGAGGCGGGTGAGGTCATAGGAGAAGCCAACCCCTCGCTTGCAACGGTGTTGCCAGGTTCTCTGGCGCGGGTGCAGGCGGTCTTGCCGCCGCTCGCCGCCGCACCGTTGATCACGATCCGCAAACGCCCGCAGCGGCGCTTTACCTTGGATGATTATATTGCCGATGGCATCGCCTCGGAGCGTCAAGCGAAGCTTTTGCGCGATGCGGTCGCCTTGCGTCGTAACATTGTCGTCGCCGGCGGCACAGGGTCGGGCAAGACGACGCTTCTCAATGCGCTCCTCGCCGAGCCATGTTTTCAAGCGGCGCGCGTCGTCATCTTAGAAGACACCTTTGAGCTTCAATGCTCGAGCCCAAACGCCGTCCAATTGCTGACACGGCGCAGCGCCCCCGTCGTCGCTATGCGCGATCTGGTGCAGATCACGCTGCGCCTCAGGCCTGACCGCATCGTCATTGGCGAAGTGCGCGACGGGGCGGCGCTTGAAGTGCTGAAGGCTTGGAATACGGGACATCCCGGCGGGCTGTTGAGCCTGCATGCCAATTGCGCCGCTGACGCAATTCTTCGCCTCGAAGACTTGTGCATTGAGGCCGTCGGCACCGCACCGCAGCGCATGATCGGGCGCGCCGTCGATATCATCGTCTTCATTGCGCGAACCGCAAGCGGACGCGCCATCACCGAGATCATCGAAATCAAGGACAGCACTGGAGGCCGTTATGATGTTCGCACGCTCTAAATCGCAAAGGCTCTTTCCTACTGCGCTAGCGCTTTTGCCGCTGCTTATCGCGGGCCCTGCATTCGCGGCCGGTTCAGGCATGCCATGGGAAGGGCCGCTGGAGCAGATTGTCGACTCAATCACAGGCCCGGTCGCACGCGCCGCCGCAGTGATCGCAGTCGTGCTCGTAGGTGTAACTATTGCGTTCTCTGAAGGTGGAAGCGGGGTGCGCAAGCTCGCCTATGTGGGGCTTGGACTGTGCATCGCTTTCTGGGCGGCAAGTGGCGCGCTTGAGCTCTTCGGCTTTGCCGGAGGCGCCCTCCTATGAGCGCTGCGCTACGAACGCCCGAGCTTGGCGACCGCGGTGAGGGGTGGTTCTTGCCGCTTCGCGTCTCGCTCACCCGGCCAATTCTTTTGGGCGGCGCCCCGCGCGGATTTTCAATTCTCAACGCCACGATCAGCGGCGCCATCGGACTTGGGCTGCAAGAGCCGCTCATCGGCGCGCCACTATGGGTCGTGCTCCAAAGCGCTGCCGTTTGGGCGGCGACCCGTGATCCGTGGTTCCTTGAAACTTGGCCCCGCCATCTGGCCAAGCCGGTTTTTTTTGCGAGCTGAGGAGGGAGCGATGTTTGATCTGCGCCCGTTCCGCAATCGGTCGGCTCGGCTCAGCGATTATTTGCCATGGGCGGCGCTGGTTGCGCCTGGGATTGTGCTCAACAAGGACGGCGCCTTTCAGAGAACGCTCGAATTTCGCGGCCAGGATCTGGATTCCTCCACCGACGCCGAACTCCTTGGCGCGGCGGCGCGGCTCAATAATGCGCTCCGCCGTTTTGGTTCGGGCTGGTGTCTTCATGTCGAAGCGCGGCGCGATCCTGCGCCAGGCTATCCAAATGCCGATTGGAAGAATGGCGCCGCTTGGCTCATCGATGAAGAGCGGCGCGCCGTGTTTGAAGGCGCTGGCCAACGCTTCGAGAGCCGATACTTTCTGACCTTCACCTGGCTTGTCCCCGCCGAGCAGCAGGGCAAACTTGAAAGTCTGCTGTTCGAAGGCGGCGCAGAGGCCAAATCGACCGGTTTCGATTACAACGCGGCGCTCGTCCGCTTCGTTGATGCGACAGATATCGTCGCCGCTCTCCTCGAGCAGATGCTGCCTCAGGCTGGCTGGCTCGATGATGACGCGACGCTGACCTATCTCCACGATTGCGTCTCCGATCGCGCCCATCGCGTTGCGCGACCGGCGACGCCGTTTCATCTCGATGCTTTGTTGTGCGATGCGCCTTTGCTTGGGGGGCTCGCGCCGCGCTTGGGCGCTCGCCATCTCAAGGTTATTTCGATCCGCAGCTTCGTGACCGAGAGCGAGCCTGGCCTTCTTGACGCCTTGAACCGAATGCCGATCGCGTATCGCTGGGTGAGCCGGTTTTTGCCGCTCGATCGCGAAGAGGCGCGACGCGAAATTGAAAAGGTCCGCAAACGCTGGTTCTCCAAACGCAAGGGCCTCTTTACCTTATTGCGCGAGGCGCTCTTCCGCGAAGAGGCGCTGCTCGTCGACAACGACGCCGCCAATCAGGCTGAAGACGCTGATCTCGCTTTGCAGGAATTGGGGGCGGACGGCGTCTCGGCCGGCTATGCGACGATTGTGATCGTGGTGGCCGAGTCTAGCGAAGAGGCCGCCCACGATGCCGTGCGCCAAATCCAGCAGATCACCGATGGCCTGGGCTTTGTCACCGAGGTCGAAACAGTGAATGCGGTCGAGGCGTGGCTCGGCTCGCTTCCAGGTCAGGCCTATGCCGATGTACGCCGGCCGCTTTTGACCTCGCCGTCGCTCTCGCATCTTTTGCCGTTAAGCGCGGTGTGGGCAGGGCCTCGGCGTAACGCTCATCTTGATGCGCCGCCGCTCATGCTGACAGCGACCGATGGGGCGACGCCGTTTCGGCTTGATCTGCATGTCGGCGATGTCGGCCACACTATGGTGGTCGGTCCCACCGGGGCGGGCAAGTCGGTGTTGCTCGCCGCCTTGGCGGCGCAATGGCTGAGGTATGATCAAAGCCATCCCGACGGCGCGCAGGTTTATGTCTTCGACAAGGGCCGCTCGGCGCGAGCGATGATCCTGGCGCTCGGCGGCGACTTTTACGATCTCGGTGAAGAGGACGGTCTGGGGCTTCAGCCTCTTTGCAGCATCGATAATGAGCAAGAGCGCGCTTGGTCGCTCGATTGGCTCGCTGGCGTGCTCATCGGCGCCGGCGTCCCGATAAATCCCGAACTCAAGACTGAGCTTTGGGCCGCGCTTGGCGTGCTCGCGAGCCGGACGCCTGACGACCGGACGCTCACATTGCTGAGCGCGCTCATTCAAAACCGCGACGTGCGCGCGGCGCTTCAACCCTTCACCCAAACTGGACCATACGGGCGATTGCTCGATCATAACGCATCCTTGCTTCGCCGCGCCAATGTGCAGGCCTTCGAAATGGAGGATCTGATGCGCCGGCCTGCGGCGATCGGCGCCGTACTGGGCGTGCTCTTCCATGAACTTGAGCGGCGCTTCGATGGCCGCCCGACACTGCTCATTCTCGATGAAGCGTGGCTCTTCTTGAAAGACGCGACCTTCGCGGCGCAAATCCAGGATTGGCTGAAGACTTTGCGCAAGCGCAACGTCGCTGTGGTGTTTGCAAGCCAAGAACTCGCCGATGTCGAAGCCAGTGCAATTGCATCGACCATCATCGAGGCCTGTCAGACCCGCATCTTTTTGCCCAACGATCGCGCCCGTGAGCCGAGGTCGCGCGCCTTCTATGAAGCTCTAGGTCTCAATAATCGGCAGATCGATCTCATCGCGCAAGCGTGCCCCAAGCGTGACTATTATCTGGCCTCGCGCCAAGGGCGGCGGCTGTTTGAATTGGGATTAGGCCCCGCAGCCTTAGCCTTCGCCGCCGCATCGCGCCCCGAAGATCAGAGCCTGATTGATCAGATTCTGGCCGCTTATGGCGCTCATGCCTTCGCCGCCGCCTGGCTTGACGCCAAAGGCCTTAGCGATGCTGGCGACGCCATTCGCCGGTTCGAAGCGGCCGCGGCAGCGCCGCGGCTCGAGCCGCTCTTCATCGACTACGCAAACATGGAGGCCGCATCATGATTGGCGAAGTCAAACGGCGTAGCTTCTTGCTCGCAACGGCGACCGCTTTCGTTGGCCTTGCAACGCAGAACGCCGCGGCGCAGATGCGTGTCATCGACCCGACCAATCTGGCGCAAAACATTGTGCAGGCGGCGCGGGCGCTGGAGCAGATCAACAATCAAATCCGTCAGATCGAGCAGCAGGCGCTGATGCTGACGCGTTCACCGCTGCAATTGTCGCCCGCTCTCTCCAATGCGATCGAAGCGGCGCGCGCCGTGTTCGACGCTGCGATGGGCGTCTCATTTGAAGCCGCGCGTGTCGGCGAAACGCTGCGCGAGCTCTACCCCGAAACGTTTGAAGGCTTTGATCTTGAGAGCGTGCTGGCGCGCTCTGATCACTGGGTGCGCGAAAGCCGCACAAGTCTTGAGCGCGCCATGGAAGCTGAAGCGCGCGCCGCGTCCGCGATCGGGCGCACCCGCTCCAATGTCGAGGCGGCCTTGGCCGCCTCCTTGGATGCTGAAGGCCAGACCAGCGCCGTGCAGGTAGGTAATCAATTGCTGGGCGTGATGGCGACCCAGCTTGCTGAAACCCAAGCATTGCTGGCGGCTGAGGGGCGGGCGCTACAGATCGAACGCATGGAGCGCCTCGCCCGCGAAGAGCGCGCCAGTGAAATCCGTCGGCGTGCGTTTCCAGCGCGTCGGCGCACGATCGATCCGGCGCGCTCGGTGTTTTAGGGGCGCGCCGCCATGGATCCGACGACCGTCAATAGCTTTCTCGATCGCTTCATCGCCGTCGCCGATACCGGTTTCGGCTTGATCCAAGGCGATGTGGGCTATGTGCTGAATGCGTTGATCGTGATCTCGATCGTGCTCGCCGGCGTGCAATGGGCGTTGGCGCAGGAGGCGCCCATTGCGCCATTTTTTCGCAAAGTTCTGTTCGTCGGCTTCTTTGCTTTCCTGATCAATAATTGGAACACGCTCGCCAGCGCCATCAATCGCTCCGGCGCTGAACTTGGCTTGCGCGCCGGCGGCGGCGGTCTCTCACTTCCGGATCTCCACAATCCCGGCCGCATCGCCGAGATCGGCTCTGAGCTCTTCGGGCAGACCATTGAGCTCGGCGAGGGCATGAACATCTTCACCGATTTTCTGACGCTGACGACAATCTTGATCTCTGCGCTTTTGGTGTTGCTGGCCTTCTTCATATTGGCGCTGCAAATCTTTGTCGCACTGATCGCCTTCAAAATTGGATCCTTGGTCGCGTTTGTCGCGCTGCCGTGGGGCGTGTTCGCGGGCACGTCTTGGGTTGCCGAGCGTCCGCTGGGCTGGGTTGTCGGCTCGGCCATGCGGCTTTTTGTTCTGGCCTTGGTTGCGAGCGTTGCGATCAATTTTGTCGCCACCTTGCCGGGCGCCTTTTCGCTCGACGATGGCGGCGTGCTCAATGTGTTGTTGTTCGGCCTGACGATCCTCGCGCTTGCTTGGTTCGCCCCGCAGCTTGCATCCGAAGTTGTTCAGGGCCAGCCGCACCTCTCCGGCAGTGACGCGGTGCGCACGAGTGTGAGCGCAAGCGCTGTGACCATCGGCGGCGGCATGCTGGTGGCCGGCGGCATCCGCAACACCGCGCGCTTTGTTTCGAGCGCCGGGCGCAGCGGCCGCAGCGGCGGCGCACGTCAGAGCGGCGGCGCATCGCGCCCTCCGCCCGCTGTCAATCATAGCGCCCTTCAGCCGCCGCGCCCGGCGCCTTCCAGCCACAGGACAAGGTCATGAGTTTTCGCTTCCGTGCGCCGGCAAAATCGTTCGCAGGGGAGACGGCTGAGACGCCTTACGCCCGCGCGCGCCAAGAATGGGATGCGCGCATGGGAAGCGCCGTCTTTAGCGCCCGCGCCTGGCGCGTCACGGCCTTTGCGGCTCTGGCCGCCGCCGGCCTTGCGAGCGTCGGCCTCACAGCCGTTGCGCTGCAAAAGCGCACCTTCGTGCATGTCGTCGAAGTCAGTCCCGAAGGGCAGGTGATGGCGGTGCGCGCGACGGGCGAGCGTTGGACGCCGACGGAGGCGCAGATCGCCCATCACCTTTCACGCTTTGTCGTGCTGGTGCGATCGTTGCCCACCGACGGCGTCGTGCTGCGCGAGAACTGGCTGCAAGCGTATAAATTCCTGACCCCGCAGGCGGCGGCGCATTTGAACGAGATGGCGCGGGCGGACGATCCGTTTTTGTCGCTTGGCCGCGTTGGCCGCACAATCCACGTGCGCTCGGTGATCGCCCGCTCTGATCGGTCCTGGGAAGTCAGCTGGATTGAGCGCGCGACCAATTCTGTCGGCTCGTCCGAGCCGCAAATCTATAGCGGCGTTTTTACGGTGATGGTGCGGCCGCCGCGCAATGCTGACGACATCACCGCCAATCCGCTCGGGCTTTTGATCGAGGATTTCTCCTGGAGTCGTGAGCGATGAGAAGTGTCGTGTCATTGTGCGCCTTAGCGCTCGTCCTCTCGCCTCCACTTGTGCGCGCGCAGACGGACGACGCCTGCACGCCATCACGTCGGGTGCGTTGCCCAACGCCGATTGAGATCGTCTCCAGGGCCAATGACGCGGCGCGCCAGCGGCCGTCGCCTGAGGCGTTCTCGGCGGCGCGGCAAATCTACCCTTACGCACCTGGGGCGCTCTATGAACTTTACGCCAGCCCAACGCACATCTCGGTCATTCTTTTGGAGCCGGGTGAGATCATTACTGGCATCGCCGCCGGCGACACTTCGCGTTGGATGGTGACCGAAGTCGAAGCCGAGGCGCAGCAAGATCCGCGCACCATTGTCCTGGTCAAGCCGCAGAGCGTTGGGCTCGCAACCAATATCGTGATCGCCACCGACCGGCGCACCTATCTGGTTGAGGCGCGCGCGGTAAGCGAAGCGCGCTATTCGGCTGAGGTCGCGTGGACCTATCCAAGGCTCGATCGCCTTGATGCGCCGCACGAGCGCGCCCCACTTAATTTCGACTATCGCATTCGCACAATGCGCGGGGCCGCTCCGCGTTGGCTGCCGGCGCGCGTCTTCGATGATGGGCGGCGCACCTGGATTGAATTTCCGCCCGAGGTGGAAGCGACCGACATGCCGCCGGTTTTTGTCATCACACCAGAGGGCGCAGAACTCGCCAACACCCGCGTCGACGGGCGGCGCCTCATGATTGATCGTCTCATTGATCGCGCCGAGCTTCGCCTTGGCGTACGCGCGCCGATCATCGTGCGGATCGAGCGGGCGGATGCGCCCCAACGCGCGCGGTCAAGCCGGATAGGAGGGCGCCGATGAGTGCTTCATCTGCGCCACCCCCAAACCCACCGCCCGATATTTCAATTCGCGCAAAGCCGCCGTCGCCGCGGCGGCTCTCGCGCAAAGTGTTGCTGGGCGGCGCGCTGACGATGGCGGCCATAATCAGTTTCTCACTGCTCTACGGCTTGAGCGAGCGCCCCAATCGGCGTGGCGCGGCGGATGCGCAAAGCCCAGCAATCGCAGGTCCGCCAGATTCCATTCGCCTGGCCCCGCACTCCTACGGCGCCGCCGATCTCGGCGCTGGTGAAGGCCCGGCATCGCCGGATGCAGCAGACCTGCAGCCGCCGGAAGGTGAGATGTGGAACGGTGCGCCAGCAACGGCGCCCACACGTGAACTCGAAAGCGCGCCCGATCCTGAGGCCGCAGCGCGCGGCGCGCCCATTCTCTTTGCCTCCACAGGCGTTGTGCTCAGCGCAGCGGCGCCAGCTGCAGATCGTTTGCCCGCGCGCCTTTTACCCCCGCGCTCACGCTTTGAAGTGCTCGCCGGCGCCGTCATTTCGGCCGCCTTGCAGACCGAGCTCAATTCCGATCTTCCAGGCCGTGTCATTGCGCACGTGACGGCGCCGGTCTTCGACAGCGTCACCGGCCAGCATCTGCTTATCCCACAAGGCGCGCGTCTCATCGGCGCTTACGACAATGCGACCAATTACGGCGACCGCAGGCTGCTGCTCGTGTGGCAGCGTCTGATCTTGCCGAATGGGTGGTCGATCAATCTTGATGGCATGCAAGCGAGTGACGCCGCCGGCGCCTCTGGGCTTCGTGACCGAGTTGACAATCATCTTGACCGGCTCGCCGCCGCGACGCTGCTTTCGGGCGTCATCAGTGTCGTCGCCAATCAAGCTGAAGACAATGAGGCGGGGACCTTGGCGCAGAGTGTCGGCGACGCCGCCGCGCAGCAGGCGGCGGCCACCGGCGGTCGCATCGTTGATCGCGAACTCGCCATCCGCCCGACCTTGCGCGTGCGCGCCGGCGCGCCGGTGCGCGTGCTGGTGACGCGCGACATCGTCTTGCGACCCTATCGTCAATGAGGAGGCTGCAGAATGTTAGAGCACCCCGAGGACGCACTGCCTGAGGACTTTACCGATAGTCTTCTCGATCGCCGCGAAGCGTCGGCGTATCTCGCCAGCATTGGCGTCAGGCGCACGCCCAAAACTTTGGCGAAGATATATTCCACCCGCGATGACGGTCCGCCCTGCATCCATCATGGCCGCTATCCGCGCTATCCAAAGCGCAAGCTGCACGAATGGGGCATGCGCCAGCTCTCTGCGGTGCGATCGAGCCCACGCCAAGCACGCCGCCCCGCATCGACAGAACAGGTCCCAGGCCCAAGCTCATTTCGCTAACGAAGGATTAAACGATTAACGCGATATTGACGGCGTCTCCCTTGAGACACCCCACCATACCCAACGCCTTCGAGCGGCCCTCTTTCGAGGGCCGCTCTTTTGGCGGTGTCGCGGCGACGGTCTGCAATCGATACATAATGTGTTGATTTAATTGCGGTTATCCCACATTTTCGCAAGTTCAAGAAATGTGGGATAATGTGTCCGTGGGCGTCGTTGCTTTCACCGATGAACAGGCCCGGACGCTGGTCAATCTAGAGCAGCGTTATGAGGTCTGGATGGCCGCCGAGCGAGCGCTGGCGGCGCTGCCTTATGATTTGCGCCGCAAGCAAGTGGGCGAGCGTTTTTATCTTTACGAGATCAGAGATCGCAGCGGCCTTGGGCGGAGTCTAGGCCCCTGGTCGGATGAGCGCCAAGCCCAATTGGCCGCGTACCGCGCCGCCAAGGCTGAAGCCAAGACGCGCCGCGACGGCGCGCGCGCCGCCCTCGATGAAAGCGGCCGTTTGGCGCGCGCGTTGCGCTTGCCGATGTTGGCGAGCGCCGCCGGCTCTATTCTGCGCGAGGCGGATCGCCGAGAGTTGCTGGGCAGCCATCTTTTAGTGGTCGGCACAAATGCGATGGCGGCTTATGCGGTCGAGGCTGGCGGCTTTATTCGCGGCGCGCCGGACGAGACCGACGATTTTGACTTTGCTTGGTCAGCGCTTGCGCCAACACGAAATCAGCGCGTGCTCTGGGATATGCTGAAGGCCGTCGACGACACTTATACAATCAATTTTGAGCGCACCTTTCAGGCGCGCAATTCCAAAGCCTATGACGTCGAGGTCTTGGTCGCGCCATCGCGCGCGGCGACGATGTATCGCGCTGACCAGCCGCGGCCTGTGCCGTTGCCGGAGCAAGAATGGCTGTTGCTTGGCAGATTTGTCGATCGCGTCGTCATTTGCCGCGACGGCGCGCCCGCGCGCATCGTCGCGCCAGACCCGCGTTACTTCGCCTTGCAAAAAATGTGGTTGGGTCGTCAGCCCAAGCGCAATGCCCTAAAGCGTCCTAAAGACATCAAGCAGGGTGAGGCGTTGCTGGCGGCGATAGCGCAGATGATGCCGCAATTTCCGCTTGATGCGGCGTTTGAAGCCAGCTTGCCGGCCGAGCTTGCGCCGTTCTACGCCGATTGGCGCCGCAGCCCCCCAAGCTAAGCCTCGCCCTCGTGTTCGACCCGCCGGAGGCGCGGGTTGCAGAGAAAGGGACGCCCCCGCGTCCCGACGCGTTCTACGCGCCGTCCCGCATCGTGCGAGTCAAGGGCCGAAGCGCCCTTGCACGCGCGCGGGGCGAGATGGCACACGGCTTTACATACGCTGCCGCAACTTCGTCCTTAATCCGCCGGCCAAAGCCGCGCCGAATAGCGACGCGTCGCCGGTACATTGATCACCGGAATATCGCGCGCCGCCTCGTAGATTTCCGCATGCAGCCAATCGATCTCAGCTTGCGGATTATCGGTCAAAGTCCACCAGGCTTTGGCGCGCGTTCCATCGCCCGCATCCCAGCGATAGCCGCGGGCTTTCAAAGCGGCGCGCTGCTCAAAAGCTGTATCAATCGCGCGCACGGCCCAGAGCGGCCGCCGCGCACATTCCAGCAGCCCCGCCAGCGCAGGCTTACCTGATTGAGGCAGCGGCAGGGTGAGGAGAAACGTCGCCGCCAGCGCATCGGCCAGCGCGCGGTGATCATCGAAGAACCAGCCCTGGCGCATCAAGAGATAATCGAGCTTCGCAGAGCCCAAACCCTCAGCGCGCCAATCGATATCGGCGAGCGAGCAGGCCCAGTGTTTGGTCTCAAACACCGGCCAGAGTTTTTCGACCATAGGCCGGTCGAAGGCGGCGTTATGGGCGATGACGAGCTGCGCCTCGTCGAGGAGAGCGCCGATGCGCGCAGGATCGATCACTTTGCCTGCAACATCCTCGTCATGGATGCCGTGGATGGCGGCGCTTTCAGGCGGAATGGGCTTTGACGGTTGCCGCAAGGCTGACAACGCTGCATCGACATGGACAGCGACGATGGCGCCAGTGTCGCGATCGTAATCGAACGGCAGCATGGCAAGCTCGATGACTTCGTCGTTGTCGCTATCAAGCCCGGTGGTCTCGGTATCGACAAAGACGGCCCGGCGCAGATTGGCGCTGGCGGGCGCAAGTTTCCAGGCGCCGACCCCAGGCACGCGCCGCAGCAGACGAACGTCAGCGTCGGCTTCGATGAGGCGCCAGGCTTGGTCGCGATCCATCGGTTTTTCCCGCATCGGTACGGCTGCGCAACAAGATCGGCGTCGCCTCCGTCAACGAACAGGTAAACACCTGCGCCAGAGCATCATAGCGAAACAAAATCTGAGTCGAGATCATGACCGAAGCTGAAGCTCTGCACATCGCCGACACCCCCGATTGGTGGATGGGGCCTGACGGACCGCGCGAGGCCATGCGCACATTGCGCGCGGCGCTTGGCGACGTGGCGAGGCTTGGCGGACGGGTCTTCTTGTTTCGCCCGGGCGGGTTCGGCGTTCCGTCGATCTGGCTCTCTGCAGAAGATATCGCCCGTCTCCATGCAGAGCTTGGCGCCCACGCAGAGCGCGCAGCCTGATGTGAGGGCGCGCGCCGCTCTAAAGTTTCTGTTGGCGGCGCATGCAAGGCGTCGATCTTGGCCTTGACACTCGAGAACAGAACGTGAACATGTTGGCTGAGCGAAACAATTCGAGCCGGCCATGGACGATGATCTCCACATTGAGCGGGGGGAGGCCGATCAGAGCATCGGCTGCGACGATGAGATGGTGATCGCGCTCGACCAAGCGCATCTGCTCCGCCCGCATCGGAGCGCCTGGCGGCTCGATATTGAGAGCGCGCCGCTGTCGAAACCGGTGTTTGCGCGAGAGCCGAATTCAGTACGCCAACGCATAGCCATGCGCGAAGACGAGGGCTGGGTCATCATCACCCGCGACGGCGAATGCCAGAAAGTGGACGAGATCAGCGCCTGGGCCCCGCTCGAAGCGGGCTTGGCCTGATCTAGCCGGATGGTCAGGTACAATGACAAAGCATGCGGCGTTCGCTTAGGCGCAATGACGACGCTCGGCCTCTTTATCTCGTGCGCCAGCTGCAATCACCACGCCCGCATCAGATTGGATACCGCGCTTCGGCTTTGGGGCGAGCGCGCTCTTATGCGCGACATCGCGCGTGATCTGCGCTGCAGTCGCTGCGGCGCGTCGGCCGCCTGCGCAAATCTCATCGCCGACCCGCGGCCTTCGTGGCGGATCGAGAAAGATCCTGGCGCCGGTTTTGAGGGCGGCCCAAACTGGCCGGTGGTGGCGCCGCCTCTGGCGCCGGCGACCTTAGCTGTTGGCGCGCGCGGATGGAGTTGGTTCACCTAAGTGGCTTGCACTCATGTCGTGAGGCAAGCGCCCGGCAATCCTCACCGCGCCAGGGATCGAAGCCCCTTAAGGGCCGAGACGCGTTCAACGCGGCTCGGTGCGTAAGCACGAGAGCCCGACCGCGCGCGTAGCGCGGCGGCGCCCGAATGTTTAAACTCCACCCATGTGCAACCGCTACGCCTCCGACATCAGAAAAGCCGGCGCCGAAAGAGACTATTACGGCTTTGACGAATGGAGCGAGACCCGCATCAATCCCATTCTCGGCAACGCCATATTGGAAGTCTTTCCCAAGAGCTGTGCGCCGATCCTAAAGCTCAATCAGAACGACGAACTCGAGTGGAAAAAGATGCGCTGGGGCCTGCCGGGCCCGCCTAAGTTTGGTTCGGCCCCCATCACCAATATCCGCAACATCAAGAGCCCGCACTGGCGCCCGCTTTTAGGACCGCAGCATCGTTGCCTGGTCCCGTTCACCGCCTTCAGCGAATACGAGGACGCATCCCCGAAAGGAAAAAAGCAGATCCGCTGGTTTGCGCCGCCAGATCGCGACATGCTCTGCTTTGCCGGCGTCACCAGCCAATATTACGGCAATGTCGGAACCAAAGCCGCGCCCAATATCGGCACGCATCTTTTGTTCAGTTTTCTCACCACCGACGCCAACGATCTTGTTCGTCCCATCCACGCCAAGGCGATGCCGCTTGTCCTCACGAGCGAGGCCGAGAGAAGAGAATGGCTGACCGCGCCTGCCGATCGCATCGAAGAGATTCAAGCCCGTGTCCTACCTGCAAACGCGCTTGAAGTTCTTTCCGACGAAGAAGCCGCCCAATACGCGGGCGGCTACCTCAAATGACCGAAGCGGGCGCCATTGCCGCCACTGGTAAGATGTTGTCGCGAAGACCGCGATTGGCCCTTTCGAGACTCTCCGCTCAGATGTTGCGAATGTCTGATCCGCTCTCAATCTCGGACACGGTAGGTGCGTTCTAGAGGCCGGAAGAGTGCTCTCGAACGCACGAGTCGCGGTGCTAGTGCATCTATAGCGAAGAAAGGGTCCACGCCGCCCGCCGCGATGTCCCAACCCAAATTGCTAGCATTGCGCTTTGCAATGGCGCGTCCTGTTGCGCCGCGCAGAGCCGGACCGATATGAGATTCACCGTAGCAACGGTAAGGAGTAAACCCGTGGACGTCGTATCGCGATTGCTGCTGCGCGAGGAGATCGACGCGCTTGACTACGACCTAGCGGAAGCGCGCCGTGCCGAGATGGTGGATCGCATCCGCGAGCTTGAGGCGCAAATCGAGCGCCTTGAAGGTCGCTATGGGGCCGCACGTAAAGCCGCAATTGAGCGGCGCTTCGCCAGCAGTCTGTCTTAAGGTTGGTCCAACTACAGATTTAGAGGATCGTCGTGACTAGTGCGCTGCATTGGCGCTGGCGTGATCCGGGACGATATCAAGATAGGCGCGCCAACTAGACAGTCCCAGCCAGGGAAAGATCACGATGAGACCTAGCCAGGATGTGGCGGCGCAGGCGAGCAGCGCCAGCGTAATCAACGCCGCCCATAGCAGCATGGGCGCAAAGTTTTTCGCGACTGCGCGAATGCTTGTGAACATGGCTTCAAAAACGCTGGTTCGTTGGTCCAAGAGTATCGGCGCGGAGACTACTGTGATGGCGAAGGTGAAGAAGGCCATGATGCCGCCGACGATCGTTCCGGTCGCGAGCATAGTGAGCCCCTCAGAAGTTTGGGTGCTGTAGGCGACGAACTCGTCGACACTCGTATGCAGCCGATAGGTGGATAGGCCGTAGACAATTTGGGCGATGCGGCCCCACATCAGATAGATTAGCAGCAACGCGAGGCCGAGATAGAAAACATCCGCTCGCACTGCGCTGCGCACCGCTAGCATGTGCGCGAGCGTGGGCTGCTCACCATTGCTGATGCGTCTGCCCGCCTCGTAGAGCCCCATGGCCAGCATCGGCGCGACGAAGACAAAGCCGCAACTTAGGCTGAGCGCCCAAAAGGCAAGATCGGACGCAATGAGCGCGCGCCAGATCGCAAAGCTCGCTAGGGCAACCGCTCCTCCGTAGATGAGGGCAGGGACGGGCGCATGCATCATGTCCCGCCAGCCTCGCCCGAGCCAGCGCCATGGCGCATTTAAGGTGATCTTGTTCACTTCAGCCAAAAGAGGCCTCGACGGACTGCAATGGCGCGCGAATTGCCCCAGTCCTATCCAATCGTCATGGATCAAGGTGGTGTTTGATTGAGATCAAAGCGCCCGGCAATTCCAATTAGAACATGCCTGCTCATGATGATGGAGGCTTAATATGGCGCGCAATGAAGGCGCCCTTGATCGCGTGGTGCGGGTGATCTTGGGGCTTGCGATCCTTTCGTTTGTGTTCATCGGTCCGCAGACGCCGTGGGCGTGGTTCGGTCTCGTGCCGTTGATCACCGGCCTTGTCGGGTTCTGTCCGGTTTATTCTTTGCTCGGCATTCGAACTTGCGCTTTGCCCAAAGCCGAGTGAGCTAAATGGCGCCACTCGAGCGCGAGCCGACCTGGAAAACCAAAATCATGACCGAGTATGATCCAAGCTTCGTAGGATATCTTATGACCTTCGCGGCATATTTCGGCGCCGCCCTCGTTCTGACAGCTTTGTTTGTCCTCATCTATGTTTGGACGACGCCGCACAATGAGTTCAAGCTCATGCGCGGAGGAAATGGCGCGGCGGCGCTCGGTCTTACTGGAGCGCTGCTCGGTTTTGTCATTCCACTCTCGCTTGTCATCAGCGTGAGCGGCTCCTGGTTGCAAATGACGGCTTGGGGCGCCGGCGCATTGCTGGTCCAGACAGCTGGGCAAATTGGCGCGCGTCTTTTGTTTCCAGATCTGACGACTGACATCGTCGCGGGAAAGTATGCTGCGGCTATCGTACAATCAGGCATCGCGCTCTCTTTGGGCATCCTGCAGGCTGCGTGTTGGTCGCCATGACGTGGCGCAGCAACTAAACGCGCAATCCGAACAGCGCTGAGGGCGTCTCGCCAAGAAAATGGCTGAGGATTGTTGAGTCCTGAGGCCTGCAGCTAGTCTCTGTGTTTCAGCGTGGAGAGATAGGCATAGAGGTCGTCTGCGCCCTCGGGCGTCACCATCACCATTGGCATGTTGGTGTGAGATGAGTGCAGCCAAGCATTCACCGCAGTTTGCGTCAAACCCGGGGTGTTAGCGATCGCCTCGAAGGGACGAGCCCTCGGATCTGGCGAACGCATCTCGCTTGGACCCACCGCATGACATGAGGCGCAAATCTGCTCCGCATAGACGCGCCCTGAGGCCGCATTGCCAAGATTGTATGGCGGGGCGCCCGGTCCTGGATGGCCTGCGGCGCATCCAGACAAGAAAAGCGCCGCCACTGCGCTAATCGGCGGCAGGAGGTGCTTTATCATGGCGTCAATAATGAGGAGCGCCGCGGCCCGCGCATTGAGCTGTCGCAATTTCCACGCAGTCTGTGCTGGCTGACGACAATTTGAGTTGGGCTGCGATGCGCGCCATCACGCTTGAACATGCAATGATTTGCGTGCGGCCGAAGCGAGCGACGCTTTCGGCGCTCGGTTACGCCTGAGAGCGTCGATCTCTGCAATCAAGGATGCTAGAGAGCGCGCCTGGACTTTTGCCCGGCGCTCCCGCGCCTTCCAGAAGGGTGGCTCTAGCACTAGCGACGTGCGTCGTGCGGCAATGGTAACGGAGCGCTTCTGAAGCGTCTTTGGCATCGATCGAAAAAAGGTCGGCAACGCAATCAATGAGAAAACAGAACCGGGAAGGCGCAGTCTTGTAAGGTGCCTCGGGTCGCGCCGCCTAATATGAACTCTCGGGCGCGTGAATGACCGTAAGCGCCCATGACAAGCAGGCCAGCGCCGCTCTGTTCGAATGCTTCTTTCAGCGCCACTGACGTCGGCCGTCCGCGTCCGGTGTAGTCCAGTGTTGTCGATTTGACGCCGTGAGCTGACAGGAGCGCGCTCAATTCCGCTACGGCTCCTGATCGGCTGAGATCCTTATCATCACTGATTTGGATGAGCGTCACTTCACGTGCGTGCTTCAGCAAGGGCATGGCGTCGAAGGCGGCGCGCGTCGCTGTGCGGCTGCCGTCCCACGCCACTGCGATCTTGTGCGGATCGAAGCTATTCTTGGTTGAACCTGAACCTTCTTCGTCGCTCGGCAGCAGCAAAACGGGCCGCGCGGCGGCAAAGACCAGCGCTTCGATTTGGCTGTGGGCCTCTTCGTCGGTTGTCGCCAGGGCAATAACCAAGTCTGATGTTCGGGCCTTCACCGCGACGAACTCTCCAGCCTGGTGCGGCGCCAACGCTTCAGTGATCGTGGCGCCTGTGACGCCGGCCGTTGCCCGCGCTTGCGCAATGGCGCTGGCCAATTCAACAGCTGCTTGCGCGGCGCGCGTTTCGACCTCAGCGGCCATTCCTGAAACCATGCCGCCAACGGCCCAATGGCTTGATCTGGCGAGCTTTGGCGTGGTGATGATGGCGTTTAGCTCTGCGCCATGTTCGGCAGCGAGTCTGACGCCGGTCGCGATGAGCTGACGGTTTTTGGCGTCAGCCTGCAGCCACATTAATAGTCGCCGCAATGCCATGTTCTTGCTCCCTAGCCGCCAACCGCCCATGATCGGCCTTGTGTTTAGATGGGGCTTCACGCGCGACAGCGGCATTGCGTTTGCGCAAATCGACTATGAGAAGACGCGATGACTGTGATCGGTGTCGGAAATGGTGAGCAATAGGGAGCGTTTGACTGATGGCGCTCGGACCGCCTTACCATTGCCGGCGCTGATCGCTGTGATTGACAAAGCTTGATCGAACGCCGCGCCGAACTGGGGCATTTGCCGCCGGCTTTGGTGCGGAGGGCGCGTCCTGCAAGTGCTTGAAAATCTCAGCGCGGCCGCGAGCGCCAATTTGCTCGCGCCGGCGGTGCTGTTCTTTGCTTTAGGCGCGGTTGCCGGCTGGCTTAGGTCTGATCTCACGATCCCCGACCAGGTCGCCAAGACGCTGGCGCTCTATCTCATGCTTTGCATCGGCTTCAAGGGCGGCGTCGAAGCTCGCGCCAGCGGGCTGACGGCGGACCTCATATCCGCAGGGGCGCTTGGGCTCTGTTTGAGCTTTGCCGCCCCCTTTGCGGCCTATGCGGCGTTGCGCACCTTCGGCGCGCTAGATCGGGTGACTGCGGCGGCGACGGCGGCGCATTATGGCAGCGTTTCGGTCGTTACCTTCGCTGCGGGCTCGGAGTATTTACGCGCGATCGGCGTCGAGTTCGGCGGCTACATGGCCGCGGTGCTCGCTCTAATGGAAACGCCCGCTATCGTAGCAGCGTTGATGATCGCCGGCTCGCGCGATGGGGCCGCCGGTGCGCGCGTCAAGCCGACACTATGGCGTGAAGTGTTCCTGAATGGCGCCGCCGTCGTCCTCATCGGGAGCTTCATTATCGGTGCGATCACCGGCGAGCCCGGTAGGGCGCGGCTCGACGTGTTTGTCGGCGCGCTGTTTCAGGGCGCGCTCTGTCTTTTTCTGCTCGACATGGGATTGGTGGCGTCGCGCCGGTTGGCTGAGGCGCCTGGACTCAACTGGCGCCTGATCGGGTTTGCCCTTGTCTGGCCGCTCCTCAGCGCCGCGGTCGCTCTTGCCGCCAGCGCGGCGCTTAACTTATCGATTGGTGATGCGACTTTGATGGCGGTGCTGGCTGCGTCAGCGTCCTATATCGCAGCGCCAGCGGCCATGCGCATTGCACTGCCCAAGGCTGACGCGGGCGTATATTTATCGCTGTCTCTGGGCGTCACGTTTCCCTTCAATCTGCTCATCGGCTTCCACTCTATCATGCCGCCGCTCGCCTTTTGTACGGATGAAGTCATATGGATCTGGTAACTCGCACCAAGCTCGAAATCTTCGTCGAGGCGCACGCGGTAAACGATCTGGAGCAGATGCTGGCGCGCGTTGGATTCAAGGGCTGCAGCGTGTTCGAAGGCGTGGAGGGCGCAGGCAGTCATGGGGCATGGCGTCAAACCGGCGTGGATGAGGCTGGAATGCGCCTCATCATCACCATCGGATCGGATGCCGCCGCGCAAGCGGCCCTGATTTGGTTAGACGATTATTTCAAAACCTATCCCGGCGTCGTAGCGATGAGCGACGTCAGGGTGCTCCGCGCTGAGCGCTTCTAGCGCTTGCACGCCGCCGGCGCCGTGGCCTCAAGACCTCGTCCAAGCGAGGACGCCGATCAGCACAAGGTTCGCGCAAGCGACGAGATGCACCGCCAAAAACACGGTCGGAGCGAGGAGCATTTCGCTCATGCCTGATACGTTTCGACCCGGCGCTGCGCCGCCGCTGCGCCGCCGCCGAAGACGCATCGTGTATTCCGGTTCATGATGCCTCAGTCGAAGATGTCGAAGAGATCGAAGCCGCGCTTACGGCGACGCGGGTCGCTCCGGCCGCGCTCGCCGTACTCGCCGCGTTCGCCATATTGGCCCTGTTCGCCAAGGCAAAGAGGCGCGCCCGGGCAACAAGACCGAGGTACGTGGGGCACGGCTGAACCCAGCGTCACATCCGGCGAGCTTAGCGCGGCGACACGAAGCACTCGACGCCGACCTGCAGCACGAACTGAAGCGCCCGTTGGTTGCAGCGCTGGTGGGCTGGATCGCGGTCTGGCTCCTGTTGGCGGCAATCTATACGCCCTCGCTCGTATCCGCCGCTGATCGGCTCGCTCACGCATAAGCCCGCGCTGACTTCTGGGACGCGGGTGTAGGCGCGGCGGCAAAGCCCCACAAACGCCCAGCATAAGACGAAGGCACGCGCTCACCTTGATGCGGATCAAGCGGTGCGCGCAGCAGCGGTTCTAGATGGCTGCACGTTCGCCGGTGTTTCGTGGATGTGCGCCTGTGTGTGAGGCGACTCGCTGGGCGGTATTGCGCCAAGTCAAAATGCAATGCGTCAAGTATGAGGTGATGATGGCATGTCTGAACCGCTTCGCATTGTAATTGTGCACGAAGGCGGCGGTTACGCTGCGACCTGCATGGAGGCGCCAGACTTCGTGCTTTTCTGCCCGACGCTGCCGGGACTAAAGGCGGGCCTCAGTGTGGCGCTTGAGGGTCACTTCAAAAAGCCCATGCCTTACTTGATCGTTTGGGAAGCGAAGCCCAACGGGTCAAGCTAGGCGCGCGTGAGGTCGGGAACGAACGCGTCTCATTGGGCGGTGCGATCAGTGCGCGCGGACAGCCCCAGCGATCGTGAGCCGAGTAGGGCGCTGCCGGGAGAATTCGAGCTAGTGAACCAGTCGCAAAAGTCTTCAAGCTGACCAATTTGGGTCCGCGTTCGCCGCTCAGCAGGTGTTGTTGCAGCGCAAGAGAGCGTTTTGGCGCGTGTGTCCTGGGATTTTGGATTAAGTTCCGGCGCCTTTGGTACGGGAGGGCCACAATGAGGCTTGCGATGAATAGGATGATCTCCGTGCTATTGCTGGTAATTGGCGGCTGCGCAGACAGGTCGGAGACACTAACACTACACGGCCGTGCTGACACCTTGCTGGAGCGCATGCACGAGGCTGGGGACTTCAGCGGCGCTGTCATCATCTCGCGCGACGGCGAAATCGTGTACGAAGGTGCTTTCGGAGGGGCCGATCGGACGCGTCCCTTCACACTCGACACTGCCGCTGACGGCGCTTCGCTTGCAAAGACAGTCACAGCGGCGCTCATCTGGCGCTTGATCGATGAGGGGAGAATAGCGCTCGATGATCCAGTGCGGGGGCACGTTGCTGAGTTTCCCTATGCCGACGTCACCATCGAGCATTTACTCAGCCATACATCAGGGGCGCCCGATTACGATCCGTTTCAGCCGCTGCCTGAGGCTGATGCCGCGACGGGAAACGTAGCGTTGCCGGCCTTTATGCGGCGCATATCGCCTCGCCCTCTGCGCCAGCCAGGCGCAACATTCAGTTACTGTAATGCCTGCTACGACACCCTTGCGCTCCTAATCGAGCGCGTTTCGGGTTCATCGTACGAGGAACAGATGGGCCGC
>SXGT01546275.1_pt1 | contig 36121 bp, 32 predicted proteins | sample 3176221 | NCBI WGS metagenome assembly SXGT01 (sample SAMN11356862, study PRJNA531348) | freshwater metagenome | isolation source: freshwater sample F1-120 | place: China: Fuxian Lake, Yuxi | collected 2017-12-25 | reverse complement strand
TCATCCGACGTCTTGCTTGCGGCCTCTTTCACAAGCTTGGCGCCCAAGTTCTCAACCTTGTCCCGGAGTTCGATCTCTTCGGCGACCGTGACGCCGTCCTTGGTGACGCTTGGTCCTCCCCAGCTCTTGTCGAGGACGGCGTTCCGGCCGCGCGGGCCGAGGGTGCTCTTGACGGCCGCGGTGAGTTTTTCAACCCCGGCGAGAAGGCGCTTGCGGGCTTGGGTATCGAATGTAAGGTCCTTGACGGCCATGGGGTTTCTCCGGAGGGAGGTGGGCTCTGATCTGGATTGATGACGAGTGAGGCGCCGTTAGAGCAAATGTTGTGCCACGGCGGCCTGAACCGAAAAACGAGTACTCAGTCCTATAACTGACTCAACTGCAGTATCCGCACGACAGGGTTCCCCTTCAGTTGATCGACTCGCCTGGGTCTTCATCGCGCCTGACATGCACGACCGTCGAAAGCGCAGGTGGGGGAGCCACGAGAGCGCGTGCGATCCACCAGCAGTTGGCGACGAGGTAGAGGACACCGAGCGTCAGGACGGCCGCGCTCGTGATGGCAACGACGCTCGCGCTGAGTGCGAGCATTTCATATCCCAAGCTCGGGAGGATTCGCGCGGCGAGTGCCGTGACGAGAAAGAGCGCGGCGGCGATCGCGAGTGCTTCGGTGGATTGCTGCGCGTGTGCGGCAACTCGGTAGCGGCGGCAGCGCTGCCCAAGAACCCCGAGTACCCGGCGCACACCGATGGCGGCGATTGAGCCGCCAATGATCTCGACCGCGAGGCACGCGAAAGAAATCCCTGGCGCGGCCATTCCGACAGTCGCTTCGAGCCGGAACGCGAAGGCCACGAAGTGAATGGCGCAGCCCACTACCCACATGCCGCCTCCGAAGACCATCCAGCGACCTGCCCTCCCCATCTCGCACGCGAGCACTCGATCGTCGCGGCGCGCAAGTTGGAAGAACCCCACGGCGACAAGCAGCGCACCAATGAATGCGATCGCAGCAGCCCACTGGTCAGCGAGTTTGATCGCATCGCTCGGAGCCGCGCCAACGACGGCGGCAGCAACTCGACCCGACAGTGGGGCGATCGTGGCGATCGTCCACACGAGCGTGCCCAAGGCCATCGCTTGCAGTGCGTACGCGAGCCGAACCGGATGGGCGGGTCGTGCGAGCCGCTGGCTCGGCATGTCGAGCGTCTCAGCGAGCGACCGCATCGTCGGCATCGCGCACTCGGGGCAGGTGCCCTTCACCGACGCGCCGCGAAGGCTCGTGGCGCAGCGGATGCACTTGAGATCATGTGTGACGGCGACAAGTCCACCCACGGCGGACGAGCGTATCCTCGCCTCGATGGGGAAGATCGCCGCGCTCAAACGCAACATTAGGTCCGTCTACCTCGGGAACGCCTCCGCAGTCGATCGATTGGTCGTCTGCCTCTTGGCTCGCGGCCATGTCCTTTTCGAAGATGTGCCCGGCGTAGGAAAGACGGTGCTTGCGCAGGCCCTCGCCCGGAGCGTCAAGTGTTCGTTCGGGCGAATCCAGTGCACGCCGGACTTGCTTCCGTCTGACATCACCGGGGTCGCGCTCTATCAACGCGATTCGGGCGAGTTCAAGTTTCGCCGCGGGCCGGTGTTCGCCAACATCGTGCTCGCCGACGAGATCAACCGCGCCACGCCGCGGACGCAGTCGGCGCTCCTTGAGGCGATGGCTGAGGGCACCGTGAGCGCGGAGGGCGAAGTCCACCGCTTGCCGTCGCCATTCATTGTCGTCGCGACACAGAATCCGCACGAGTTCGAGGGCACCTACCTCTTGCCCGAGAACCAACTCGACAGGTTTCTCATGCGCTTCGAGCTCGGGTACCCGACCGCAACCGACGAGTCGCGGATCATCTTGCAGCAGCCCGCCCGCGTCGCCCTGCAGGCGCTCACACCGGTCATGGATGGCGACGATGTGCTCGCGCTCCAAGCCGAGGTCGACGCGGTGCATATCGACCAGACGCTCGTGGACTTCATCATCGCGATCGTCCATGCCACGCGCGATCACCCAGAACTTGAACTCGGGGTCAGTCCCCGTGGGGCTCTTGCGCTCTCGCAAGCCGCGCGCGCGTCGGCTCGCTGCGCGGATCGCGCCTTCGTCGTGCCCGAAGACATCGTCGATCATGTGCTTCCCGTATGCGCGCATCGTGTCGTGCCGCGTGCGCCCGGGTCTGCGGACGCGACGCTCGTGGCAGGGCGCATCCTGCGCGAGTTGCTCGATCGGGTGCCGAGCCCGGTGTAATCGTCCGCGGCGCCACCGGGTTGAGGGTCACAGCAGTTTCAGCGATGGTCGCTCACTCGCGACGGCGCGCCAGATGATGCGCACGATCCGCCATGAGCCGTCGCTCTGCCTGGCGACCTCGAAGGTCCATTGCGTGGGGACCGTCCCGAGGCTCGACGCGGTGCGCGTGCGGCAGGTGATGTCGACACTGGCGAGGCCATCGCCAAGCGTCCGAGCATCGATCGTCCAGATGGAGTTCTCCTCAATGCGGTGACGGCCCGCGAATGAGTCAAAGGCCCGTTCGATGTGCGCGCGGTCGTCCCCAGGAGCGTCGCGCGATCCCATGTGGATGGTCGCATCGGCGGAGAGCAGCGCCTTGGCCGCGCGAATGCTTCCCGTCTCAGCCGCGTCGACGAGCGCATGAACCGTTCGAAGCCCCTGATCGGCCGGCGTCTCGATGAGCCAGCTCGCGATCGCGACGCCGATCGCCGCCAGCGCGCACACCGGAGCGAGCGATGCCGTGATGAGCGAACCACGCCGCGCGCCGACGATCCAGAGCACGATGCCGACACTCAAGAGCACCAGCGTGATCGAAACGGGATGCTCACTGACGAACACCATCTCGTCAAGCGTAGGGTCGGCGGATGCCTAGCATTGGGCGAATGTCGGAGACCGTTGCGCTCAACTTCGGCGAGCCCATGGCCATCTTCCCGCTGCCGGGAGTGGTGATGTTGCCACACGCCGCGCTGCCTCTGCACATCTTTGAGCCGCGCTATCAGCAGATGGTTGCAGACGCCATCGGCGACGGCGACTCGCCCCCCAACCCCATCGTTATCGCGTCGATCCATCCGGATGCCAACCCCACGGATGCGACGCCGCCACTGCGCGAAGCGGTCTGCGTGGGGCACATCGTGCGGCATCACCGCCGTCACGACGGGACCTTCGACCTTGTGCTGCACGGTCTCTGTCGAGCGGCCATCGAGCGGATCGAACCGCCCACTCAGGATCGTCAGTACAGCATGGCACACCTGAGGGCGCTCGAGGATCCAACGGCGAAGGTGTCCGGACTCGGCGCCATGCGACGGCAGATGAAGTCGCTCCTGTCGGGCATCCGGTTGCAGCGACTCCACAGTGTCCGCGCGGTCATGGAGTGGATCGACCGTCCTGAACTCTCCGATCACGGGGCGATCGAGCTCGTGGCGTTCGCGGTGATCAAGAACGAGGCCGTCCGCTATCGCGTCCTCGCGGAGCGCGATCCGTACGAGCGCGCACGAATCGTGTGGGCGGATCTTGAGCGAACGGATCGGCTTCTGGCGAAAGCGCAGCAGCAGGTGGGGGAGGAGCCGCCGCGCGGCGTGACATGGAACTGACGCCGACTCGGCCACGCGGCCTCGCCATTTTCGACATCGATGGAACGCTGACCGAGACGAATGCGCTCGACTCATCGTGCTACGCCAGAGCGATCCAGGAGACCCTTGGCATCGATGGCATCTCGACGGAGTGGGGCTCCTACGAACACTCGACTGACACAGGGATTCTCGCCGAGGTCGTGGCCACGAGACTTTCAAGGACGGTCACTGGCCGTGACATTCGCATGGTTCGTGCGCGCTTCATCCAGATGATCGACCGCGCGGCAGCGGCTCCGGGCGGCGTCGAAGAAGTCGCGGGCGCCGGGAGGATGATCGATCACCTTGTCGCAGTCGGATGGCGCGTGGCGGTGGCCACGGGCGGGTGGCGACCGTCGGCGCAGGCGAAACTTCAAGCTGCGGGATTGCGCGTCGATGCTGGCCTTCTTGCCACGGCCGATGACGCGATCGCGCGCACAGACATCATTCGCTGGGCGATTCGCAGAGCAGTCGGTCGCGCGATCGACCTCGACGCAGGGCCAACTACCATCCCCTGCGTGTATGTGGGCGACGGTCGTTGGGATGTCGAGGCAGCCCGTGAGTCGGGCTGCGGATTCGTGGGCATCGGTGCTGGCGTGCGCGCGGCGCGCATGCGCGAGGCCGGTGCGTCTGAGGTGTTGGAGAACTTCCAGGACCTGACGAGATTTGCTGCGGCGATCACGGACGCCGCGATCGCGGAGTGCGCTCAGTGAGCGCGAAAGGAGTCGGAACAATGGAAGCAGTGCTCGGACGAATCGGTGGTGTCGGGGTTGTCGTGGCGATCATTGTGGTCATCGCTGTCGTCGCCATCGGCCTCGCGATGTGGGTGATCGGGATCTACAACTCGTTGCAGAGGCTCCGCGTCGCGACGGAGGCGTCGCTGAGCGGTATCGATGTGCAACTCAAGCGCCGCCACGACCTCATTCCGAATCTTGTCAGCGTGGTGCAGGGGTACGCCGCGCACGAGAAGGGCACACTCGAAACCGTCATCAAGGCGCGTGCGTCCGCCATGTCGGCCGGAAGTGTTGGCGAGAAGTCGGCAGCAGAAGGCGCGCTCACCGGCGCGCTCGGGCGACTCCTCGCGATCGCCGAGGCGTATCCCGATCTGAAGGCCAACCAGAACTTCCTGCAGTTGCAGGGGGAACTTTCGAGCCTCGAGAACGCCATCTCGGTCACGCGCGGGGGCTACAACGCGTCGGCGCAGGGATTCAACGCGACGCTTGCGCAGTTCCCCACCAACATCATCGGCGGGATCTTCGGCTTCAAGCCCTTCGAGTTCTTCAAGGCCGACGAGGCAAGTCGCGCCGTTCCTGTCGTAAAGTTCTGATTCAGCGAGGCACGCTTGGCCAAGGAACGAGTTGTCGCGCCAACGGCGCAGGTGAGCGATGAGGAGCAGGTCCACCCGTCGATCCGCCCGCGGGCGCTGGCGGAGTATGTCGGGCAATCGGCATTGAAGGAGAGGCTCGGCATCGCCCTCCAGGCGGCGCGCCAGCGCGGCCGCGCGATGGAGCATGTGCTCTTGCACGGACCGCCGGGCCTCGGCAAGACAACGCTCGCGCATGTCATCGCTCACGAGATGGGCGCCCACGCCGCCGTGACGAGTGGCCCCGCCCTCACCAAGGGCGGCGACCTGGTGGGCACACTCACCCGAATGCAGGACCGCGATGTGTTGTTCATCGACGAGATCCACCGACTCCCCGCCGCGGTCGAGGAGTACATCTACCCAGCGATGGAGGACTACCGGATCGACTTCACGGTCGATTCGGGGATGCACGCGAAGATGGTGACCATCAACCTCAAGGCGTTTACGCTGATCGGCGCGACGACGCGGCCGGGGTTGTTAACGCAGGCGCTGCGCACCCGATTCGGCATGACGCATCACATCGGGCTCTACCCGGAGGGTGATCTCTTGGCGATCCTTGTGCGCGCGTGCGCCATCATGGATGTCGGTACCGCTGACCGCGCTGCGCTCGCCGTCATCGCGTCGCGAAGCCGGGGCACGCCGCGCGTGGCGCTGAGGCTGCTTCGGCGCGTGCACGACTACGCGATCGTGCGCGGCGATGGCCGCGTCTCCGCGAGTGCCGTCGAGGAAGCACTTCGTCTCGAGTCGGTCGATGTCGCAGGGCTCGACGCACTTGACCGGAGTTACCTGAAGGCGCTGGGCACCACCTACGAGGGCGGCCCCGTCGGGGTGGAAGCGCTTGCCGCCACACTTGGCGAAGACTCAGGGACTCTTGAGGATGTCGTCGAGCCGTATCTCCTGCAGTGCGGGTTCCTCGCACGGACGCGGCAGGGACGGCGGATCACCCGTGCGGGCGCGACCCATGTCGGCGTCGGCTTCAAGGATCGCGACGGCAGCGAAGACGCCGAGGCGCACAGGGGCGGTGAACTGTTCGGGAGTTGAGGCTCGTGATCGCGCGCGGTCGCGCGGTGATCACTCCTGCGTCTGCATGCCGGGGAGAAGACTGCCGCCCTGCGCGAGTGATTGAGGGTCGACCGCGAGTCCGGCCCCGCCCGCGCCTGGAATCCGGATCGAGGCGAAGAATGTCGTGTTGTTGACGATCTGGTTGAACGACGCACCGACGCTCAGGTTGAAGTCAGGGAAGGTTCGGCCGAGCCCCACGGAGACGGCCCGGAAGTTGTTCTTGACGAGGTCGTACTGCGGCGTCAGGTTCATCGAGTACTTGCGCGAAATCTGGTAGCCGATGCCTCCTTGCACGAATTCGTCGGCGGGATAGGTGCCCGAAGGATCGAAGGTGTTGACATACCTGTATTCGAGGTAGAGGCGCACATCGGGCGACTGTTGCAGGGCCGCGCCGATGGAGCCGCGACCGAGGTCAGTGAGACCGAATGAGTTGAGGGAGTTGCCGCGGCTCTGCGTGAGGTATGTCCCCTGGCCGTACACCGAGAGCGCGTCGCTGCACTGCATGGTGGCGCTGGCGTAGATGTGGTCGCCCCACTGCGAGTACTCCGGTCGCCACGCGTAGAAACTCGGCATTGGGCTCTGCGCATATTGCAGCGCGAAGGGGTCGGTCGCTGAGACGGTTTGCTGCAACGAGTTGCCCTGGTTGTCGAAGACGGCACCAACATCGAACACCACCCAGTCGACGCTGCGCCAATTCCCCGGGCCTCCTCGCATCGTCTGCAGACGGTTGGTGATGCCGATCTGTCCGACCGCAGCGCCCGAGACCGCCTCGATCTCCTGGTCGTAGATCGGAAAGTTGAGGACGGTCGAAGAGTTCCACCCGTACCAAAGCATCGCGTTGGGCTGGACGACATGGCGAAGCCGATTGAGGTCGAAGAACGAACTGCGCACCGAGTTGTAGTTCGAGGTGAACTCGGCGGAGAACCGGCTGCCGCCGCCGATCAGCGTGCGGAAATCGTCGTTCTGTGTGGAGTAGTTCGGGAACTTGTTCGCCAGATACCCCGTGACCTGTCCATGCGCGAATGGCACGACCTTGACGGGTCCGAGTGAGAGGGGCATGGCGAGCTCCTGACGCATCGACAGCCGCCCGCGGATGAGGTTGTCGTAGCCCGCATTGAAGTACGCCTGCTGAATCGACGCGTTGGCGGGCATCAGACCCGTGGCGGAAAAGGCGAGCGGACTCAGGCCGAGCGCCGTCGGGCTGCCCGACTGGATCTGCAGATTCATCAGGTTTCCTGAGTACTGCTGCGACCAAGTGAAGCGGTCTCCAAAGAGCGACTCACCGAAGCGTTGGTAGGCCAGTTCCGGAAACTTGTTCACGGAATAGGGCCGCGACGCAATCGCATAGGCGTTGCTCAGGAACGGATTTGGATTGAACTTCGTCAGCAACGAGATCGAACTCGCCCCCGACTGCCAGTTCAAGTAACCGCTCGTCTCGAACTCGCGTCGGCTGAGGTAATCGTCCCAGCGGAAGGTTGAGATGTAGTTCTGGTCGGTGAAGTAGGCCAACTGCACATCGAGCAACACATCGCTCGCGAGTTTCGTGCGCCAATCGCCCTGGAGTTCGCCGCGGAATCTCTCTGTCGGGGTCACGACGCCGCCACCCGCGGTCTGCTCTTGATTCAGGAAGTCGTACCAACCAACCATCTTGAGGTTCGCGCCGCCGCCAAGAATGTTCGCCCGCGCTTCAGCGCCGAGCCCCGCGGCATTCTTGGTGAACGCCTCCTGGACGAGTTTCACTTCGGTCAGCGGCTCGGGCCGTTCAGTGCCAATCAAGTCGAAGAGGTCCCACTCGCTCTTGACGATCGTGCCGCGGTAGTCCTGGAATCCCATGTTCAGGTACTTGATTGGCACCTGCTCGGGGCTCCCGGCGATGTATGGCCAGTACATGAACGGGGTGTTCCCGGCGCGCAGCGTCGCATGCTCGCCCGTGAAGTACGCGCCGCCGCCCTCGCCGGTGGCGTCGGGGGTGACCGTGAGGCGCTCGACCCCGATGGAGAGGTGCGGCGTGAAGAACTCACTCGTCGACACGCGCGCCTGCTGCGCTGTGAATTCGTCCTCGGCGAGTTGGCGCATCTCTGCCGCCCGCGCGTACGCCAACAGTCCATTGCGCATCGTGGTGCGCAGCACCGCGTCCATGATCATGGCGCGGTTGGCGATGCAGTCGTAGTAGATCCGTCGCCCGCGCAGCGTGTACTGGAAGTCGGTGGCGACGACATCGCCTTCGAGGTAGACGCCAGCGACATCGCGCGCGTCCACGCTGCCCGCACCGGAGGCGAGCCGATTCATTGCCCCCTTGACGAGGAACAGCACCGCGCGATCGGCCGACAACTGGAGTTCCCGCACTTCCGCTTCACCTGGCGGGCTCGAGTAGTCCACCATCACGCCGTCAGCGAGGATGATGCAGTCGTCGTTCGTTTCGATCGAGGTCGAGCGAGCGGAAAACGAGAAGGAACCCTGCGGTCGGAAGATGGCCGATTCGTCGACGGGAAGGCGGACGGTGACGGTTTCGGTGTTCGGTGCCGTGACGGGACCGGGCGACGCGCCGACGATGAGCGCGGGCTCCACCGGAATCGGTGGCGCGTCGACGACGGCGCGCGGCTGCAAGAACGCGCCGCGCGCGATGGACTCGAGGTGCGATCGGAGCCGGACGACCCCGCGGCGAAGCGTGGCGTTGGGTGAGGGTGGGTGTCGGTCCAAGAGCGTCACGCTGAGAGACACTTCGCCGCGCGTGCTGCCGGTCACGAGGAGGTCGTGCCCGGATGCGCCAAGCCCGGCCCGCCGTGTCGGTTCCTCCGCCTCCGGGAAGTAGACGGCGAGCTGGTTGATGACGCCCTGCGCGCTCGGAATGCGATCGATCCAGACGATGGCATCCTTGGCGGAGAACGAGTAGCCGCCGAATCGGATTCGTACATCGCCTTCGAGTTGCAGCCGCCTCGTGTCGTCGGTCGTCCATGCCCAGCCACGGACAGCCTCGATGCGGATCTCGCTGGCGATCGGTTCGACCGGAATGACGAATCCACCGAGTGACTCGCCGGTGACGGGCACATCTCGAAGCTCCTGGGCAGGCGATGCGGCACACAGGGCGAGCATCGCAAGCGCAGTCACGAGCCGGTGCGTCATTCGCACGGGATCCTACGACAACCCCTAGCCCCGGAAAGCGATCGCATGGCCGCCGGATCCGAAGAGTTCCTTGAGCAGCGTCATCGCACCGAATCCGATCCCGGCGAAGAGGAGCGCGCCCACTCCCCAAGTGGGTTCGCCGCACGCGAAGAGCCAGCTTGCCGCGTAGAGCGCCTGCCAGAGCGCGCCGTATCGCGCGACCTTCTCGGCGGCGACCACAGACGCGCTCGCTCGGCGGATTTTTCGCCAGATCACTGGGATCGCCAGCGCGACGGCGAGCAGCGGAACGACCCAGCCCCACGAGGGCGCGGCCGACGGCCAGAAGGTCTCGGAACTCCGCGAGATTCCGAACCATGCCATGGAGCCCACCCCCACCACGGATCCGGTGCCGACGATCCACGCCGCACGAGTGGAGAGTGCCGGGCGTTTCGAGGACACAAGGTGGATCGTGAGCGCGATGCCGACCGCGTGGATGAACGCGAGGCACGCGGGGAGCGTGAAGGTGAACTGGTCGTTCGGGATCAGCATGTGCCCGGCGTGGATCGAGCCGAGCGTGAGGAAGCCGACGGCCGGGATGTGCTTGGCGGTCGCGTTGTAGAACAGCAATCCACCAGCGATCAGGAGCGCCACAAGGAGGGCCCCGGGACCAAACGAGATCACACCCACGAGGGCGAGCAGCAGTGACGCGAGCGCGACCGAAAACGCCTGCAGCGTCCCGATCCGCCCCGACGCGATCGGTCGCCCCGGGCTGAAGATGCGATCGTGTTTGGCGTCGACGAGGTCGTTCAGCGATGCCGCGAACGAGAAGAGACCGATGGCCGCCGCCGCCGCGCACGCCAAGGCTTGGAGCAGCGGCATCGATGCCACGGGCATGTAGTGGTACTGCGGGTCGCTCCGAGAGAGGACGACGATCAGCAGGAGGTCGGCGACCGCCCCGAACGCCATCGCCAGTCGCGTGAGTTCGACGGCCGTGGCGACGCTTCGCGTGACGTGGGTCACGAGGGTCAAGGTAGCATTCGCGGTTCCCCATGAATCCCCGCTCAGGTGACAAGACCGATTCGAAAGGTGCCGCCTTCGCAGCCGAGATGCGACTGGGCATCGTGACGAGCCGGTACCACACCGAAGTCTCTTCAGCGCTGCGCGAGGGAGCTCTCGAGTCGTTCCTGCTGCGCGGTGGCGTCGAAGAGAACATCGTCGAGGCCGAGGCGCCGGGCTCGTACGAACTGGTCGTGATCGCGCTCGCGTTGGCTGAGCGCGAGGACATCGACGCGGTGGTCGCACTCGGGTGCGTGCTGACGGGCGAAACGAGTCACGATCGCTACATCTGCGACGCGGTCGCCCATGGCCTCGTGAGGGTGTCGATCGAAACAGCGAAGCCAGTCACATTTGGCGTGCTCACCTGTGCGACGATTGAGCAGGCCCGCGCGCGGGCTGGTGGTCGCCACGGCAACAAGGGCAGCGACGCGATGAACGCGGCCATCGATGCCGTGCAGGTGATCCGGGATCTCGACATCAGGTCGCCGATGCTGCGGGATGACACATGAGCCTGTCCCACGAGAAGCGCTGCTGCGCGCTTCAGGCGCTCTTTCAAGCCGATCAGGGCGGTACGACAGACTTCGACTTGATTCGCACGCTGTTCGAGGCCCGGGCGGCGGAGAAGCGGGACTCATCGACGCCCCACGAGGCCGAGTGCGACTTCTCGCCGGCAGCCGTCGTCGACGGCATGGAGTGGGCGCGCGACGCGTGGGCACTGCGGGACGAGGCTGATGCGGCGGTGCGCGAGCGCGCTCCCGAGTGGCCCACGAACCGTCAACCGGCCATCGATCGGAACATCCTTCGCCTTGGTTACTGGGAGATTCGGCACCACGGAACGCCAGTCGCCGTCGTCATCAACGAAGCCGTGGAGTTGGCCAAGGCGTACGGCACAGAGAAGAGTCCTGCGTTCGTGAATGGGGTCCTCGACGCGATCGCCAAGTCTGCGCCGCAGGAAGCGACGGAGTAGGGCATGGTGTTCAGTTCCGCGTTCGACGCGATCAAGCGCGGGCTCGCACGAACGGCGGCGGCGGTTGGCGCGGGACTACGGAGCGTGCTCCACGGGCGGACGCTTGACGACGCACTCCTGGACGACATCGAGACGCGCCTCGTGGCCGCGGATGTCGGCATCGCCGCGTCGCGTGAAATGGTTTCGGCACTCCGAGCCGAGTTCCGAGCCGGTCGAGTGTGCAAGGGCGAGGACGCGCTCGAGTTTCTGAAGAAGGCGATGAAGGCGAGGCTTGCGGGGGCGACACCGGTCCGACCAGGGATCGCGGTCACTGACGCAAGGCCTGCGGTCGTGCTCGTCGTCGGCGTCAACGGTGTCGGGAAGACCACAAGCGTCGCCAAGATCGCGAAGTCGATTCGTGACAGCGGCCGCAGCGTTCTTCTGGCCGCGGCGGACACCTACCGCGCAGGAGCCGTGGCGCAACTGACGATCTGGGCAGAGCGGTTGGGCATCGAGATTGTCAAGGGTGCCGAGCGCGCCGATCCCGCGGCGGTCACCTTCGACGCCGCGCAGGCGGCCATCGCCCGCGAGGTCGATGTCCTCCTCATCGACACTGCCGGCAGGCTCCACAATGCGAGTGATCTCATGCGTCAACTCGTGAAGATCAGGGATGTCGTGCGCCGAGTGATCCCTGGATCCCCGCACGAGACACTCCTCGTGCTGGACGCCACGAGCGGCCAAAACGCGATCGCCCAGGCGCGCTCGTTCCACGACGCGGTCGAGGTCACCGGAATCTTCCTCGCCAAGATGGACGGCACCGCGCGCGGCGGCGTCGTCATTGCGATCCACGATTCGCTCCAGATTCCGGTGAAACTGATCGGGGTTGGCGAACGGCCCGAGGATGTCCAACCCTTCGATGCGGGTCGATTCATTGATGCGGTCTTCGCCGAAAGTGCGACTACTATCCCGGCATGATGCTGACTCGAACGCACCGCGGCTTCACGCTCGTCGAGACGCTCGTCGCTATCGGCATCATCACACTCCTCGTGGCGATCATGGTCCCGACCGTCAAGATGGTGCAGGCCGAATCGCGCAACACGGCGTGTCTCTCCAACCTCAAGCAGAACTACCAGGCGCTTCAGGCCTACCAGACCGCCAACAAGGGAATCCTCGCGATGTGCGAGTTTCTCCCGGTGGTCACACCCGACGGGATCGAGGGGGGTCTTCCGAATCTGCTGAGCGCGTACCTGCCCGTCGAAAGCGCCTCGTGGTTTTGTCCAGCCGACTTCGACTCCGAGTCCACCGACACTGGGACGAGTTTCACCTACCTACCGGGACTCCTTCGGTTCGCGCCGGAGATTCAGCTGGAGGTTCTCCAGGCGCTTGTCCAACTGCCGCCGCAGACGACTGAGCGACAACGGACGCGTGTGCGCCTCGAGACCGAGTCCAAACTTACTGCGCGGCTCTTCGAGAACGACACGAAGAGTTTGTTCCCGCTTCTGATGGACAGCGAGGACCGGCACTTCGGCACGCGGATCCCTAGAAATGGCGTCTTCTACGACGGATCGGCGCGCGCGATGATCGTCGAAGCCAATTCGGCGGTGGACTGAATGGCGAGCGCTTCCACATGGCGAAGATCGACCGCGGTCGCCGTCATCGCGCTCGTCGCGGCGACTATCTACTGGTGGGGATGGGTGCGTTGGAAGCCGCCGCCATCGATCTTTGACACACCGGTGGACGATGTGCTCGCCTATCTGGCGCTCGATGACTTCAACAAGCTGCCGCTCGACGAGCGCATGCGGTTCCTCATGGACTTGGCGAAGCGGTTTCGCGGCATGGAGACCTCGGACAGCGCCGCGATGGCAGGGTTCTTCGCCGGGGTGACCGGGCCCGCACGCAAGCAACTGACGCAGAACGCGCGCGTCTTGGCTCGCGACATTCTCGCGCAGGGAGCGTCTGGCTATTTCTCGTCGCCAGACAAGGGCAAGTACATCGATGACTGGGTTCTCGAGTGGATGAAGACCGGGGAGCGACTCGCCACAGGGAAGGAACGCGAACGATCCGACCGGGAGCGACTCGACGGGATCAAGCGCCAAGCCACGCGGAACGACCAGAGATTCAGCGAAGGGACGACGCCGCCGCTGACCGAAGACAATGCGCTCGACTTTGTCAGTTTCTGGCAGAAGGAAGTCGAGGGGACCGCGTCGCCCAAGCAGCAGGGGCAGATTGCGCGGTTTCTCGATGATGTGCGCAAGCGATTCTCGGATGCCTTCTGAGTCTGTCGCCCCGGAGGGACTTCCGGTCCGGGCCCACGCGTCAGAGATCGTGCGGTATGCGCTCAGCCGGTGCGCAATGGTGCTCGTCGCGCAGACGGGTTCGGGCAAGACCACGCAGGTGCCGAGGATCCTTCATGAGGCTGGGATCTCGCGCGATGGCATGATCGTCGTCCTGCAGCCGCGCCGACTGGCGGCGCGGGCGGTGGCGCGACGCGTGGCGCAGGAAGTGGGGACTCCGCTCGGTGGGCTTGTCGGATTTCGAACTCGCTACGAGAGATCCGAGTCGCGCGACACGCGAATCCTGTTCGTGACCGACGGCCTGTTCATTCGACTTGCCCAACAGGACCCCGAGTTGCGCGGTGTGGCGGCGGTCGTCCTCGACGAGTTTCATGAGCGGACGATCGCGACCGATGTGGCCGCAGGACTCGTGCGGAGGCTTCGGCAGGGGAGTCGTCCCGATCTCGTGGCCGTTGTCATGAGCGCGACGCTCGAAGGGCAGTCGCTTGCGCGCGCCTTTGGGGCGCAACACATCGAGATTCCGGGCCGGCTTCACCGGGTCGAAGTGACCTACGCAGGGGACTCCCGCCTAGGCGACGACCCATGCGCGCGCGCGGCCGAGGTCGCGGTCGATGCGCTTGGGCGTGGCGATGGCGACACGCTCATCTTCATGCCTGGCCGAAGGGAGATCACTGAGACGATCGGTGCACTCGAGCGTCGACTTGGCGGCAGGCCATTCGACATTTGTGCGCTGCATGGGTCGCAGACGGCCGAGGAACAGGACCTCGCGCTCGCGCCGTCGGCGCGCCGAAAGATCGTTGTGGCGACGAACATCGCCGAGACGAGCCTCACGATTCCCGGCGTCACGCTCGTCATTGACAGCGGACTCGCGCGTGTGCATCGGTTCGATCCGTTGCGTGACCTCAACGCACTCCGTCTGGAGCCCATCAGCGTCGCGAGCGCACGGCAGCGCGCCGGCCGTGCCGGGCGTACGGCGCCCGGGCGATGCGTGCGGCTTTGGAGCACGACGAGCGAGCATCGGCGCGAAGCATTCGACACACCTGAACTGCACCGCATCGATCTCTCAGAGCCGATGCTCTGGCTCGCGGCCATGGGAGAACGCGATCCACTCGCCTTTCCCTGGATTGATGCGCCGCGTGACGCGGCGCTCGCGCGCGCGCGGGGCGTGCTCGTGGAGTGCGGCGCCCTCGACGAGCGTGGCGCGCTCACGGCGATGGGTCGTTCGATGTCGCGCCTCCCGGCGCACCCGCGGATCGCACGGGCCCTCGTCGAAGCCGCGCGCCGGGGCTGCGTCGATCGCGCGGCGCTGTGGGCGGCGATCATCGGTGAACGAGACTGTGCCGAGCGAGCCGAGGTGGGTTGGCTCCGCGATCAGCTCCAGGCGGGCGATCTTCAGGGGGATCTCTTGGCGCGCGAGCGTGCGATCACCGCATCCCAGCGACCAGTCCGCCACTCTCAGCTCGATCGCGATGCCGTGTTCGAGGTGCGAAGAGCCGCCGAGGATCTCGCGCGAGCCGCGTCGCGCCTCACGCTGCCCACGGCCGCGCCGTCACATGCGGCAGACGGCGAGGACGAATCCATCGCCGCATGCTTCATGCTCGGGTTTCCTGACCGCATCGCATGGCGGTTCGACCGTCACAAGCCGCACGCCACGATGGCATCGCGGCGGAAGGTCGCCGTGGACAAGCGAAGCCTGCACGACGCGTCGGGGGCACTTCTCTCGTTCGAAGTGCGCGAGACGGGATCAGGTGACTCGAAAGTCACGACGCTTTCGCTCATCACCCCTCTTGAGCGCGAATGGGTCGAACGCGCATTGCCCGGACGGTTCTCGTCGCGCCGCGAGGATCGCTGGGAACCGTCCACGCAGAGCATTGAGGAAGTCGAGGAAACCTGTTTCGATGGCATCGCGATCGAGCGGACCGTGCGGCCACCGCGCGACCTCGCGAACGCCAGCAGCCTCCTCGCGGATCGCATGGTGGCCGAGTCGCTCCATCCCGACGACTGGGTCGAGTCCGCGAAACCGTGGCTCGATCGCGTGGCCTGGGTGCGCGAGTCGTTCCCGGAACGGCCGATTCCGGCGTTCGACGCCGATGACCTGCGCGTCGTGTTCGGCGAACTCGCGAGGGGCTGCTCACGCTTCAGTCAGGTGCAATCGCGACCCACGCGCGACGCACTCGCACGAGCGCTTTCGCACGAGGAGCGAGAATTCATCGACCGCATGGCTCCGGCGACCATCCGGCTCCCCGGTGGATTCGCGATGAAGGTGGCGTACGCGCCCGGACAATCCCCGCGCGCTCGCGCGAAGATCCAGGACTTCTACGGGCTCAACGAATCCCCACGCGTCGGCGGCGGGCGAACGGTCGTCCTGCTCGAGATCCTCGGTCCCAACTCGCGGCCGCTTCAAGTGACCGCGGACCTCGCGGGATTCTGGAAGACTCTCTACCCGCAGATCCGCGGTGACCTCAAGCGCCGCTACCCGCGGCACACATGGATCTAGCGGCCGGTTCGCCGTGGCTACTCGATGTTGTCCATGCCCAGTGCCGCATCGCCCTGGAGGTGACGCCTCGGGTGAATGCCCGGGCGGATTCCCTCTTCTTCGGTGATCGGGGGATCCGAAGGAAATCGCGGCAGGCGAGTCGCCCAAGCACGCTTCCCAAGAAGGACCTCGTGGATGATCGTGACCGCTTCGTTCACATCATCGGTCACATGGAAAATCTCAAAGTCGTCCGGCGAGATCGTGCCGTGCTCCTGCGCCAGCGTCGTGCGCATCCACTCCAGAAGCGGTGCCCAGAATGTCTTGCCAATCAGGATGACGGGGAACGGAACGATCTTGAGGGTCTGGATGAGGGTGAGCGCCTCGAAGAGTTCGTCGAGCGTGCCGAAGCCGCCGGGGAAGATGATGAATCCGCTCGCGTGCTTCACGAACATGACCTTGCGCACGAAGAAGTAGCGGAAGGTGAGTTCGATGCTCTGGTACGGGTTTGGCTTCTGCTCAAGCGGGAGAGAGATGTTCAGCCCCACGGAAGCGCCGCCCGCCTCGATGCAACCCTTGTTGGCGGCTTCCATGATGCCCGGGCCGCCCCCGGTGATGACCGCAAACTTCTTCGACGCCAGCACGCGGCCACAGTCGATCGCCCTCTGGTACTCGGGTTTCGTCGGCGCGGTGCGGGCCGAGCCGAAGACCGCCACGGCGTGTCCGATGCGCGTGAGCGTGTCGGTGGCATCGACGAATTCGCTCATGATCCGGAGGGTGCGCCAGGCCTCATGTTGCAACGCCTGCTTGATGTGCTTTGATTCCATTGCGGAGAGCATTACACTCAACCCCCCATGACTCGCAAGCCATCGAATCGGACACCGGCCAAGGGACCGGGGGCTTCGGCAGTCGCCAAGGCCGCTCCCGCGGAGGCCAAGCCTGCCAAGATCGACATCAGCGGCTACCAAGCCGCTCTCCGCTGGCTGTCGGAGAGGCCCGACATCGAGCGCATGCGTGCGGTCAAACTTGACGACACCGCCTTCAAGCTCGATCGCATGCGCGCGCTCTTGGAGGCGATGGGCAATCCGCACGAGTCCGTCAAGATGGTGCATGTCGCGGGAACCATCGGCAAGGGTTCCACCTGCACCATGATCGCGTGCATGCTCGCTGAGTGTGGGTACACGGTCGGCCTCTACACCAGCCCGCACTTCATCGAAGTGCGCGAGCGAATCGCCATCAATGGCAAACTCGTCACCAAACCGGCCTTCGTGGAGTTGGCCAAACGAGTGCAATCCGCCGCCGCCAAGGCGAAGGTCGAGCCGACCTTCTTCGAGGCCATCACGGCGATGGCGTTCAAACACTTCGCTGACGAGGCCGTGGACATCGCCGTCGTCGAGGTGGGTCTCGGCGGACGGCTCGATTCCACCAATGTCATCACGCCGCTCGTGTCCGTGGTGACCACGATCGACTTCGACCACACGCGGATCCTCGGCGACACGCTGCCCAAGATCGCGCGCGAAAAGGCGGGCATCTTCAAGCGCGGCGTCCCAGCGGTGATCTTCGATTCGACGACCGAGCTCAATCGAACCTTCACGGATGCGGCAGAGAAGGCGGGCGCGACCCTGCGCATCGTGAACAAGGACATCGAGTTTTCCAGTCGGTTTTGCACTTCGCCGGAACTTGGGCCTCATACGCGGGTCTGCTACTACACCAAGGAGACGCGCATTGAGCACCTCCCCGTGCCGCTGCCAGGCGAGCACCAGGCTGTGAACTGCGGCCTCGCGCTCGCGGCCATCGAGTGCGTCAAGCAGGCCGGATTCGCGTGCCCCGATGCACTCGTCACCGGCGGTCTCGCCAGGGCGCGCGTGCCCGGCCGCATGGAGCTCATCAGCGAGCGCCCTCGCATTCTCGTCGACGGCGCCCACAATCCAGCGAGCATGAACGCGCTCATGCGTTGCGTTGGCGCGCATGTTCCCTACGACAGCATGGTCTGCGTCTTCGGCTGCTGTCAGGACAAGGATGTGCCGGAGATGCTCGACAAACTCAATCTTGGTGCGGACAAAGTGATCTTCACACGGGCGACGGGCAATCCGCGCGCTGCCGATCCATATGAACTGCAGCGTATGTTCCAAGAGCGTTCGGGCAAGATGAGTCAGGTCGCGCGCAACGCTGGCGATGCGATCCGCCTCGCAGCGCGGGCGGCGAGCCGGGATGATCTCATCTGCGTGACCGGCAGTTTCTATGTCGTTGGAGACGCGATGCGGGCCGTCGCGGAGAGCCGCGAACCGCACGCCCGCCCGAAACCGCAGACGGTCTGACGCGCGGGTCGGCGCCGCGCGTTCCCTCGCTACGCTTGCGCTCGATGGCCGCCGACGAGTTCACGCAGAGGTATGACGCCGCGCTCGCGGGCCGCATCGAAGAACGGTGGCAGGCCTCGTGGATGGAGCGCGACCTTTTTCGCGTGCCCAATCCTGGCGATCCTGGCTTCGACGCGTCGAAGCCAAAGTTCTATGTGCTCGACATGTTTCCGTACCCGTCAGGGGCGGGGCTCCATGTCGGGCATCCCGAGGGCTACACCGCGACCGACATCGTCGCCCGCTACAAGTCGGCCAAGGGTTTCAATGTGCTCCACCCCATGGGGTGGGATGCCTTCGGACTCCCCGCTGAGCAGTACGCGGTGCAAACGGGTGTCCATCCGGCGGTCACGACGAAGTCGGCGATTGACGCGTTCAGGCGTCAACTTCAGCGGCTCGGGTTCCGTTACGACTGGTCGCGCGAGTTTGGAACGATCGATCCCGAGTATGTCCGATGGACACAGTGGATCTGGCTGCGCGCCTACGGCAGCTACTACGACGAGCGCTCCGGTCGTGCGCGGCCAATCGCTGAACTTGAAGCCGAGTGGGACGCGCAGAATCCGTCAGTCGAAGTGCCGTCGTCTCCGGGTGGGGCGGCGCACTCGTCGCACCAGTGGTCTGCGTGCGCACCGTGGCAGCGGCAGGCGGCGCTCGACATGCGGCGCCTCGCGTACCTCGGTCGGCAGACGGTCAACTGGTGTCCGAAACTCGGGACCGTGCTCGCCAATGAGGAAGTCATCGACGGACTCAGCGAGCGTGGCGGGCATCCCGTACTGCGCCTTCCACTGCGGCAGTGGATGTTTCGTATCACGGCGTACGCGCAGCGGCTGCTTGATGATCTCGCGCTCGTCGAGTGGCCCGATTCGACCAAGACGATGCAGGCCGAATGGATCGGGCGCAGCGAGGGTGCAGAAATCCACTTCGACCTGGAGGGATTCGGCCCATTGACGGTCTTCACGACTCGGCCCGACACGCTCTTCGGCGCGACCTACATGGTCGTGGCACCGGAGCACCCGATCGTCGCGGCGATCGCCGCGCGCGAGTCCACGGGGGCCGTCGCGACCTACGCCGCGTGGGCGAGGAATCGCTCGGATATCGACCGGCAGGCGGCGCGTGGCGAGAAGACGGGAGTGGCTCTGGGCATCTTCGCCGTCAATCCTGTCAACGGCGAGCGAATCCCCGTGTGGACCGCCGACTATGTGTTGATGGGGTACGGCACTGGCGCCATCATGGCCGTGCCCGCGCACGACGAACGGGACTTCGAGTTCGCGCAGCAATTCTCGCTGCCCATCCGTCAAGTCGTCGCTGCACCCGATGGCAGTGCCTGGTCTGGTGACAGGGCGATGTCTGGTGACGGCATCGCCTGCAACTCATCTCACCGAGAGTGTTCGCTCGACGGACTTGTGCAGGCGGAGGCCGCGGCGCGCATCGTGGCATGGCTCGAGGACAAGGGGCTCGGTCGTCGTCTCGTAAACTTCAAACTTCGCGATTGGCTCTTCAGTCGCCAGCGCTATTGGGGCGAACCGTTCCCCGTCGTCTTTGACGAGACCGGTATGCATCACCCAGTTACCGAGGCGGCGCTCCCGGTGACGCTGCCAGAACTGGTCGACTACGCGCCGGTGGAGAGCGATCGACCGGTACCGCCGCTCGGGAAGGCGCACGAGTGGGTCAATACCACAGCTGGCGAGGCCGGCGTTGACTCGCGGATTCTGCCGCCGGGCGCGAAGGTCCGCCGCGAGACGAACACGATGCCCGGATGGGCCGGATCCTGCTGGTACTACCTGCGCTACTGCGATCCACAGAACCCATCGCGCTTCGCTTCGCGCGAGGCGGAGTCGTATTGGATGGGGGATCGCGGCGTCGACCTCTACATCGGTGGCTCGGAACACGCTGTGCTCCACTTGCTCTACGCCCGGTTCTGGCACAAGCTGCTCTTTGATCTCGGCGAGGTCGGCACGAAGGAACCGTTCGCGAAGCTCTTCCACCAAGGGATGATCACGAGCTTCGCCTTCGAGCGCGCCGATGGTTCCCTCGTTCCCTCGACCGATGCGGTCGAGGAGGCGGGCACATGGCGTGAGCAAGCGACTGGCGCCACGCTCACGCGGGTGATCGCAAAGATGTCGAAGAGCCTGAAGAATGTCGTCACGCCAGAAGAGGTCATCGCCGAGTACGGCGCCGACACACTGCGCCTCTACGAGATGGCGATGGGGCCGCTAGCCGAGTCGAAGCCCTGGAATACGCGGGACATCACCGGGGTCTTCAGGTTTCTGCAGCGCGTGTGGCGCCTGGCCCTTGACGAACGAACAGGCGAGTTGCTCCTCGCGCGCGTGGCGGACCCCGATGTCGAACGACACCTCACGCGAGCCATTCACAAGGTGGGTCACGATATCGAGCGGCTCGCGTTCAACACGGCGATCTCCGCGCTCATCGAGGCGGTGAACGCCGCGACTCGGCCGACGCAAATGAAGGACTCCGCCGCCGGAGGCTTCACACGCGATCAGTTGGGCCGATTCCTTCGCGCGCTCGCTCCGTTCGCCCCCCACATCGCCGAGGAACTGTGGAGCCGGCTCGGCGAGACCCAGAGCATTTCGCTCGCTGCGTGGCCGGAAGTCGATCTCTCGCTCCTCGAGGATGAGTCCGTCGAGATGCCGGTGCAGATCCAAGGCAAGGTCAGGACGCGCGTGCGGGTTCCTGCCTTGGCGACCCCCGCAGAGGTCGAACGGATCGTGCTCGCGGACCCAAAGGTTCTGGAACAGCTTGGTGGACGGGAACCGAAGAAGGTGATCGTTGTTCCCAAGCGAATGGTGAACTTGATCGCCGAGTGACGCCTCGTCGACCGGACTCCCGCGCGTACGCTTGCGAAGCTGTGAGCGAAGCGTCGGACGATCCTTCGGACCGTGGGGAAGATGACTGGGGCGTGGAGCCGCACGAGAGCGGATTCGTCGCATTCTGGCCTCACGCCGATGCGCCCACGGCCGCGGAGGTCATCGCCGCAGTGTCGGCGTGGGTCGGCACGCAGGTCGTGTCCGAGCCGATGGAATCTGAAGATGACTCGCTCTGGACACACTCTGTGCAGGTGCCGGGCGTCGAATCGGTGCTCATCGCATGGTGCGAGAGGGCACGCGACGCACCTGGCGACACGGGGGGCGAACTCGGGAAGTTGATGCGGGCATGCCCGTGGGTGATCCGGCTTCAGACGATCCTTTCCACAGAAGAACCCGCGGCGGAGTATTTCATGGCGATGGGCATCCTCGCGGGCGCCTTCCCCGATGTGACCTCCATCCTTGATGTCGTGACGGGCGAGTTGCACAGTCGGACGCGGCTGGATCGCGAGTTTCTTGCCGAGGGGTGCGAGCCCATGGAGTCGTTCCTCTGGCGATTGAGTCGGTATGAACATCCGCAGCAGGGCGACTCGGTGCTGCTCGGCACCAGCGGTCTCGCGCGGTGCGGCCTGCCTGAGCTCGATCTCATGGAAGTGCCGCGGGAACTCGCCGAGGCCGGGGCCGTTCTCCTTCATTCGCTCGCGGGCATGATGTTCGAGAACGGCGCTCCGATTCCGGGCGAGACCATCGAGATCGGCGATGAACTTCGCGTTACGCTGCAGCACGCGGCGGCCGTGAGTGGATTTCTGAAAGAGGGTGAGCCGGGCAGTCCGTCGTGGCGAGCGGGTGCCCTCGAGAGCGGCCTGTCGGAGTTTGGAGTGCCGCGCGCCGCCGTCTGCGGCATCGAGCCCGAGGGGTCGTTCAAGAAGCTGTGGCAGTGGCCGCGCACGGTGGTGGAGCGGATCGCGGCCGGGCGCGCCGTCCTCTACATGACGCAGCAAAGTGTGCGCGTGACGCAGCGGCGCGCGCGCGCGTCATGGGGTGCATTCGCGATGGCCTTCGCGAGCTTGACGCGCAGCACCGACGCGGCGCTTCGCGATCTCGCCGCGCGCGCGTTCGTTGTGCAGGCGCCGGTACCCGGGGTCGATTCGCCGCGGGTGGAACAGTCGTGGTTCCAGGTCCGAAAGATCGACCATGACTGCGTCGATGTCACCGTCGTCGATCGCCCCGTCACTCGACCCGAGTTGGATCCGGGCGCGACGCTCTCTCTGGGCGCCGCGAGCGTGAGCGACTGGCGCGTCGAACTGGGTGAGGAGGTGTTCGGTCCCTCCGAATCGGATGAACTCCTCGCAGAAGTGGATCGCCTCCGCGGGGTGGGGGCTGACGGCGCATGAGTACCGACACTGGCCCAGAGTTCGACGCGCTCGTCACGCTGATGGTGGCCGACTCCGAGTTCGAGGCACAAACGATCGTTGCGGTCCTCAGAGATCGAGAGATTGACGCCGTGGCGTTTCCGTCGGTCATTCAGACTCTTGGGCTCGACGGCGTTGGCGCCCGGATGGTGGGCGGCGTTCCGATCCAAGTTCGCGGTGGCGACCTCGACCGCGCGAAGTCGGCGCTGCGCGCGAACAGGTTCCTCGCCGACAGTGTCGACTGGGATGCTGTGGAGGTTGGCGACGAGGATCCTGCCGCCAGGAAGCTCGGCGCGCCAGGACCGATGCTGGCATTCGGCCGCGTGATGGTCGCCGTCGGCGCAGTCGCTCTGGCCGCGATCGTGGCCTTCACAATCATTGGGATGCTCTCCCAATGCGGGTAACGGCGATTCGACGCCGTTACCACTGGCACCCCGCCGGGCTTTTGTTTCTCGGCATGACGGTGCTTGTCGGGGCGGCGGCGGCCCGGCGAGGCGACAACCTTCTCATCTTCGTCTTCACGACGCTGCTCGCCTGGATCGTCGTCTCTTGGCTCATCTCGGCGGCGATGCTGATGGCCGTGGAGGTGACCCGGATGTCGCCGGCACGACTCCGGGTCGGTGAGGCGGGGCTCCTGCGCTACCGGGTGCGCGCGCGTGTGCGGTTCGTGCCGCTCTTCGCGCTGTCACTCGAGGAAGTTCTCGGGATCGGCGCGGCCACGCAGAAGCCAGCGCGTGTGACGCACTGTGGCGGCGGCGAAGTTGTCGTGGCGTCATCGAAGTTCACCCCGGAGCGTCGGCAACGACTCACTCTGGGGCGGTTTCGGTGCGTGACCGCCTTTCCGTTTGGGGTTGTCAGAAAATCACTCGAGATCGTGCAGGACGACTCGATCCTCGTGCACCCGCGCATCGAACCGCTCGATCATGCGGCGTTCCTCGGCCTCGCAGGGATCGACGGACCGCTGGCGCGGCGCAGGACCGCGGGATCGACGGGCGAGGAACTGCACGGGCTTCGTGAGTTCCGCAGCGGTGATTCGATGCGCATGGTCGCGTGGAAACGGAGCGCTTCGAGCGAAGGGCTCCTCGTCATCGAGCGAGCCTCGGTGGCCGCGCGTCGGCTGCACCTCCGTGTCGAGCTCCTTCGCGACGGCCCGCACGCCGACGAGAGGGCCGAGGCGGCGCTGTCGTTCGCCGCCAGCGTGCTCGCGCACGCGGAAGCCCACGCGTGGGCGTACTCACTCGAATTCGCCGATGCCGACGCTGGTGGCACTCCCATGCGAAGCGGCCGTTCGCACCTGACTCGGTGCCTCGATGAACTCGCCCTCGCTGAGGTGCCGACTGATTCCTCCGACTCCACCCGCACACGCTGGCGGGCGTGGGGCGCACCGCGGGTGGCATTGGTCATCACGAATCGCGACGGTGTCGCCCACAGCGGCACGCTTGGCCCAGAAGCCTTTGGTCGACTCACTCTCGCAGATGGCCAGCCGTGAGAGAGCTCAGAGCACTGCGGCTGCGCGTTCTCCTCTTCGCGATGGCGGCGAGTCTCGCGTTCGGGATCGCCATCGAGAGCGCGGTCCTCGGGATGGTCGCTCTCTTCGTTGGGTGCGCGACTTGGTGGGTCACTGGTGGCGGCTCGCGGCGACGGCTGCCGACGGTCATGGCAGTCGTTCTCGCGGTGCTCATTGTGCTCGTGTCCGTCGCCGTGTGGGTCTCGCCCCAGGGCAGGGAGAGCCCGCCGACTCTCGTCGGGATCGCGATCATGGGTCTTGGGCTGGTGCGGCTCCTCACGCGACAGACACTGGCGGACGAACGGCAGATTCTTCTGACCGGCGGCGTCCTCATTGTCGTTGCGGCGATCGAGAGCAACGACCTTCTCGTTGGTGTGTGCGTCCTCGCGGCGTGCGCACTCGCGATCGATGCCGCCATTCGCTATCAGATCGCGAGCGTCGCCCTCGACCATGCGGTCGTGGCGGATGCGGGGCGCGGGTGGTTCGGTTCCTCGAGTGCGGCCGTCGGGGCGTCGCCGCAGTACGCGCTGCGCCGGACGATCGTGCTCGCGGTCACACTGTCGCTCCTGATTGGCTCCTTGCTCTTCATCGTGTTCCCGCGCACGCCGAGCCCGAACCGCTCGTTGTTCGGACTCGGAGTGAGCGATCGCAGCGGCTTCGTGCAGCAGGTGTCGCTGACGAAGCCGCGTCGCATCGAACTCTCCAGTGAAGAAGTCATGTCGGTCGAGTGGCTTGGCCCAGACGGCAAGCCAGCGATCGTCCCGGGCGCTCTTCGACTGCGTGGGCAGGTGCTCGAGCGGTACGACGACCGTTCGATGGAGTGGCGCCCGCGCGAGCGGATCCAGAGCATGTCCGTGCTCAGCGAGGGGGGCGAGTGGACTTCGCTCGCGGCTTCGCCGGTCGACGAGCGAGTCAACACCTTTACGCTCCGCGTCTCGATGAAGGGGGAGGCGATGGGCGTCGTCTTCAGTGCGTGGCTGCCGATCGCATTGCGATCTCCCACGGCGCAAGTGTTCATGCTCGATCCGCGGACGGCCACCGTCAGAGTTCTGGATCTCGACAGTGCCGTGGACCTGCGCACCTACGAGACTCGCGTGCAGCCATTCCCCGCGCCCCCAGCACTCTTCTCGGTGCTCCGACCACCCGATGCGCCCGCACGAGTGCCTTCGTTCCCGGTGCGCGCGGTCGTGGAGTTCGCGGACCGGTTGCTTGCCGAAGCGGATGAGCCCCTTCCGCTGAGCGCGACGGTGCTGCAGCAGGCCGAGAGCGAGCGCTGGGCGCGAAACCTGCGAGTGGCGCGACTCTTTGCGGACGATCTTGCGAGCGATCGCTATCGCTATACGACAGACCTCCGGGAGTTCCTTCCGATTGAGGGGCGTGACATGATCGACCTCTTCCTGACGCACTATCGATTCGGACACTGCGAATACTTCGCCTCGGCGCTGGCGGCGCTATGTCGTGCGGCCGGAGTCGATGCCCGTGTGGTGACGGGGTTCCTCGTGGACGACCAGTCTCCGCGCGACGGCGTGTACACCGTCCGATCCTCACATGCTCATGCGTGGGTTGAGGTTCGCACCGGCCGAGCCATGTGGACCGTGGTCGACCCCACCCCGCCCGCGAGTGGGAGCCGCGCGCGCGCTGAACGCTCGTCGTGGGCAAGATCCCTTGCTTGGGTGTTCACGCCACTCGAAGACCTATGGCGTCGGGAGGTGGCGCGCTTCGACGCAGCGGCGCAGTCCTCCCTCTTCGCGCGTTGGAGCGCACGCGCACGGGAACTGATCCATGAGGGCACTGACGCCGTCCTCACACTCGCCCGAGGGACAGAGTCGTCGGGATCCATTGGGCCGACCGCGTGGACATGGGGGGGGTCGGTCGTCGTGTTCTGCGGCCTGTCGGTCGCCATTGCCGTGTTGCTGCGTCGCCGCCGGCGTCGCGCGAAAGCGGCGCTCGGCCTCGCCCGGCGTGACCGTGCTCGCGCGCGCAGCGCACTGCGAGACGGCGCGTTCTATGTCGAGGCGTTGGAAGCACTCTCAACGGGAGGACACGCGCGAACCGCGGGATCGACGCCGCGCGACTTCCAGCGGACGGTGAGTGCACAAAACGCTGCGGCCGGAGAAGTGTTCGAGCGCGTGGTCGACCGGTTCTACGAGATCCGGTTTGGTGCACGGCGTCCGGATCCGAAGCGACGCGCGGCGGATCTCGCGCTCGTCGACGAGCTGCGGGTTGCACTGGCACACCGACGATGACGCGTCGCACCGCCGCGACGGTGGTGGCGGCTATGATGGCCGACCATGCCAGCATCACGATCGCGCACGGCGGAGTGGCGAAGGAGCATGCAACAGGTCTTTGAGCGCGGCGGCACGCTTGAGATCGCTGTCGCGCGCGCCGACGCCATCGACTCGCCCACCGTCGACCCCATGGAGACGGCTGGATCGGCTGACCTTGTCTGGCGCCTGAAAATCGTCTCGATGGGGGAGGACTCGCTGCTCGTTGAGGCCCCAGTGGCACTGGGTGCGACAATGCCGGTGCATGACGGCGTGGGGCTTGTGGGCGCCATCACGATCGGGCAGAATCGATGGAAGTTCCGCAGTCGGAAGATCAGCAATGAGCTGCCCGACGGCGCCCGGGGACTCTGCATGCGGATCGAACTCCCCGAACGCGTCGAGCGGTGCCTGCGGCGGTTCGTGCGCATGCAGGCGCAGCAAGCCGCCTCGGGGTCGGTCAAGGTATGGCCGCTCCTTGATCCGAAGACGGTGGTCGGTGCCGAGCAAGCCAACGAGGCAGCGTTCAAGGCTTCCGTGGAGGGAGTGGCGATCCCGGTAGCGAGCCCACCAATGCCTCGTGTCGGACCAGGCTTCACCGCAACGCTGATGAACATTGGTGGCGGTGGCGTGGGACTGCGCGTGGAGCCAAGCGACGCTGCCGCGTTTGGTCATCACCGAATCTTCTGGCTCGAGGTGCCGCTGGGACCCGGTCAGGGCGTACCCATTGCGGCAACCGGAAAGGTCGTCCACACGCATTTGGACAGTTCGCAGCGGACCTACGTCGGCATCTCGTTCGACTTCACCTTCAATCTTCCGCATCAGGCGATCGTGATCGAACAGATCCATCGCGCGATGCAAGCCGCACAAACCCACAAGGAGTCCTGAACATGCAACTCGCTAGCACGAATCCGATTCTCGCCGACAGCGCCCTCCACGGGGCGATCAGCCAGTTGAATACTGGCGCCGCAAACTGCACTGTTAACGGGGTCATCAACAAGACGATTGGGTGCGTGCTGCTCGCGGCCCTCTCCGGCGCCGTCGCCGTGCCGACCGCCAAGGCTTTTCCTAGCGCGATCTCGATCGCGTTCTTCGTTTCGCTGGGGGTGTCGATTTTCTCAATCTTCGCGGTGCGTGGGTCGCCCCGGATGGCGGCGACAGTCGCCGTGCTCTACTCCGCGGCGCAGGGCTTCATGCTCGGCGCGCTTGGGATGATGCTGCAGTCGATCCTCGACGCACAGCAGATCGTCGTTCCCGGCGGCATCGCCCTGCAAGCATTCATCATTGTGTTCGGGCTCATGCTCGCGATGCTCACGCTCTTCCGAATGGGGCTGATCACCGGAGGCAAGATGTTCCAGGCGGGACTTTCGATGGTCACACTTGGCATCTTCTTCATGTTCCTCATCGCGCTCGTGATGAGCCTGTTCGGCGCACAGGTTGGGTTTCTCTCCTTCGCTGGGGCAGGCGACCAATCCACCATGGCGCTTGTCGGGCTCGGAATCAACGCCGTTGTGCTCATCGTGGCCGCGCTCTGGCTCATCGTCGATTTCCGGCAGATCGAAGATGCGGTCGCCGCGAACGCACCTGCCAGCGCCGAGTGGTACCTCGCGTTCGGACTCGTCGTGACCCTCGCGTGGGTCTATCTCGAGGCGCTCAAACTCGTCTTCCGCATCGCCATGATGTTCGGCAATCGGAAGTGATTCTGGGCCGGGCGCGCGAGGCGCCGCCCGTCATGTTCCAGAAGACCCGAAGAGTCCGTAGTCGTCGTGGTCGGCCTCGGCCGGATCGGCGAGGTCCGTCTCGAGGTCGATGCCGGCTTCGATCTTGAACACGAGGTGCGCCGTGTGCGACATCTCAACGGGGTGATCGTGCCCGAACCGGCGCGCGACCGCACGAAAGATGTCCGTCACCTTGGGAGCCACGCATTCAATGATGCGACGATCTCCATTGTCGCGGAAGAGTGCGTAAAAGCCGTCGCCGAGATAATCCACCGACAGGTCGCCGTCCATGGTCGATCCTCCTGTGCGAAGCGAGTCTACTAGGACTTCGGGCGATTGACGGTCATGGCTTCAATATTGGACAAGCGTGCGATCTCTTGGAGGATCGACTCGCGGTGCTGGTCGAGTGACGGAGGACCCCGGCGTGATGCGCGCGGCGCGACCGAGGCAAACTTGATGGGATCGCCGGGGACACGGGCACTCCCGAGTCCGACATGCTCGATTGGGATGATCATGTCGCGCGCCGCAAGCTGCTCCATCGAGACCATCTCGGCGACTGTCTGGATCGGCGCACAGGGCACCCCCGCCTCGGTGAGCCGAGTGATCCAATCGGACGCATCCCGTTGCATGAGCGACGCGGTCATCAGCCGATCGAGTTCGTCGATCGCCGCATGACGGCGAGCGTTGCTGTCAAAGCGCGGATCGCTCGCAAGTCCGGGCAGCCCAATGACTTGGCACACACGACCGAAGAGGTCGTCGTTGCCGGCCGCGATCACGAACCATCGGTCCCGGCACTGAAACGCTTGAAATGGGGCGATCGCTGGATGGCGGGTGCCCTTGGCTGTTGGCGAGTTGCCGGTGGCCGTGAAGGTCGTCACCGCGGCTTCAAGGAACGCAACCTGGCTGTCGAGCATGGCGACATCGACGAAGTCACCATGACCGGTTCGCGTTCGCTTGTGCACCGCGGCAACGACGCCGAGCGCGAGGTAGAGACCAGCCACAAGGTCCCCGACCGATGCACCGACGCGTGTCGGTGGGCCACCTGGCTGCCCAGTCAAACTCATCATGCCGCTCAGAGCCTGCGCGATGATGTCGTACGAAGGCTGTCGGGACATCGGGCCGGTCTGACCGAAGCCAGAGACAGACGCCAACACGAGTCGTGGCCACCGCTTGCTCACTGCCTCCCACCCGTACCCGAGCGACGCCATCACCCCCGGCGAGAAGTTTTCAACGAGCACATCGGCCATGTCGAGGAGTCCTTCGAAGACTTGACGGTCGGGCGCCGCCTTGAGGTCGAGCGCGATCGACTCTTTCTCGCAGTTGACGCTCGTGAAGTACAGGCTGTGCCCGTTCAAGTGTGGGCCGAAGGCTCGTGCGTCATCGCCGGTGTCAGGCCGTTCAACCTTGATGACGCGAGCACCCAACGAGGCGAGGACGCTCGACGCAAAGGGAGCAGCGAGAACGCGCCCAAGGTCGATGACGGTGATCCCGTGAAGCGGGGGTCGTGGATCAGGGCTCAAGTCGAGCGAGGATAGGGCGCTCGGTGGCGCACTCGCTGTCCTGGGGGGCGGCGATAACCTCATCGCGCAATCTTGGCCCGTGGCGGAATGGCAGACGCAGCAGACTTAAAATCTGCAGAGCTCACGCTCATCCGGGTTCGAGTCCCGGCGGGCCTATTGCATCGCGAGCAGAACCCTGGCGTGCTAGCCTGACGCCATGCTGTCGTCTGTCGAACGCATGCCCCGGTGGGGAAAGCAGTTGGTTGCGGTTGTGGCGGACGCCATCATGGTCGCGTTTTGCGTCTGGAGCGTGTTCGCCCTCCGACTTGAAACATGGAACCCAGCCGCGGGAACCATGCCGATCAGTTCACTCATCGGGATCGCCGTGTTCGTTGCGATTCCGGTGTTCTGGGGCGCGGGGCTTTACCGCGAGATCACGCGCTACATCGGCATGCGATTCGCGGTCCGAGTGGGCTACGCGATCCTCGTCACCACGCTCGTGACTTCGGCGATCGTGGTGATGTCGGATCGTGCCGTCGGCATGCCGAGATCGGTCCCGCTGATGTTTGCCATTGGCGCGGGTGTCATGGCTGTGGGGTTGCGTGCCGTGGCGCGGACAGTGCTGCGTCGCATGTACGGCGCACGCGCTTCGCGGGTCCTCGTGTACGGCGCGAGCGACATGGGAGCGGGACTCGTGTCGCTCCTTGAACAGGACCGCCGCACATCGGTTGTTGGATTTGTCGACGACGACTCGTCACGCGTCGGCTCATTCGTGCACAGCATCCCTGTCCATGCCGCGGGCGCCATCGACGAGGTCATCACGCGGCTCAGGGTCGACGCCGTCCTTCTCGCGCTTCCCGAGTCGAGTCGCGGCCGTCGGCGAGAGATTTTTGACGCCCTCTCGGCGCGCGGCGTGCGCGTGATGTTGGTGCCGACCCTCCAGGAGATCGCGGAGGGAACCGCTAGGGTCGACGCCATTCGTGCGCTGAAGATCGATGACCTGCTCGGTCGCGCGCCGGTGGAACCTCGGGCCGCATTGCTGTCGCGAAATGTCGCGGGCGAAAATGTGCTCATCACGGGAGCGGGGGGATCGATCGGGGCCGAACTGGCCCGACAGGTCTTGAATCTCGGCCCGAGGCGTCTCGTGATTCTCGATCAATCAGAGTTTGCGCTCTATCAGATCGATGCGGAGTTGCGACGGCTCACCCCGACCCCGGGGACGACCCTCATCGTGGCCGTCCTCGCTTCTGTCACCGATTCATTGCGCATGGAGCAGGTCATTCAGGAGCACGCCATCGGGACGCTCTTCCACGCAGCGGCCTACAAGCATGTCCCAATCGTTGAGGCGAACGAGGTCGAGGGACTGCTCGTGAATGCGATGGGCACGCTCCGAACGGCACAGGCGGCGCAGCGCGGCGGCGTCAAGTCCTTCGTGTTGATCTCAACCGACAAGGCGGTACGACCGACGAGTGTGATGGGCGCAAGCAAGCGGCTCGCAGAAAAGTGCCTTCAGGCACTCGCCGATGCGCAGCGCCACGCGCCCGAAGTCGGCTCGCGATCGCGGCCGCACACGACACGATTCACGATGGTCCGATTCGGAAATGTGCTCGACTCAAGCGGGTCGGTCGTTCCGCTCTTCACCGACCAGATTCGCCGCGGCGGTCCCGTGACGGTGACGCACCCGGACATCACGCGCTACTTCATGACAATTCCTGAAGCCTCCTCGCTGGTCATTCAGGCGGGATCGATGGGGAAGGGCGGGGAGGTGTTTGTTCTCGATATGGGCGAGCCCGTCAGAATCGTCGATCTCGCCAGGAGCATGATCCGGCTTGCCGGATTCCGCGAACGAGACGCCGATCACCCCGGCGGCGATATCGAGATCTACTTCACTGGGCTTCGTCCTGGCGAGAAGCTCTTTGAAGAGCTCCTGATCGGTGACAACTGCTCGCCCACGGAACACCCCGCGATCATGCAGGCCAAGGAGCATTTCATCGAGTGGGACCGGCTTGAGCCCATGCTGGAGCGACTCCAGTCCGTATTGGATCAACACGATGTGGCCGCGGCGCGCGCGCAGCTTCGTCAGATCGTTTCGGGATACGCGGCGTCCACTGCTGACCAGTAGGCGCGCCGCCTACAATCGCGTCATGAGAGTCCGCAGAGCATTCACGCTCGTCGAAATCTTGGTGGTCGTGGGGATCATTGCGGTGCTCGTTGGCATCCTCCTCCCGGCCATCGGATCGGCGCGCAAGAACAGCCTCGCGGCCACCAGCATGGCCAACCTCAAGCAGTGGGGATCGGCCACGATCAACTACACCTCGACTCACAAGGAAGCGCTGCCCTGGGAAGGCAGCCCCAACATGACCGACATGGCGACGAACCTTGCCGAGCGTTCTTATTGGGCGAACGCTGTCGCAATCCTTGCAGGCGAACGACCGTATGCCGAAATGGTCGAGCGCGCGAATGCGAATCAGGACACGCTCCCAGTTGCGCCCACGCACTCGCTCTTCTGCGATCCAGGTGCGATCACTGAATTCGACGACCCGTGGACCTTCTCCGGCGGCGCGTGCTTCTTTAGTTACGTCCCAAACATGCGCCTCAATGACTCGGTTGCCACTGATGCCGCGCCCGATCCCACCGAGGTCATCAAGATTGGAATGATTGCCGACTCGGCGGCCACCGTGCTCATGATGGAACTGCGCGCGCGCCCCGGGGAACTTCCCTCGTCCGACCCGTATGTTGGAGAGGCCGTCATGCGAAACCAGAGCGACTGGCGGTGTTTCCCGAATCACCATTTCGAGGGAGGTCATGTCGTCTTTGCCGACGGTCACACGGCCCATGTGCTCAATGATGCGGCCACGCGCAGCGTGCAGAACAGCCGGGATCCGGCCCAAGCCGCGGGCGACTGGAACAAGCCCGGCAAGATGATCTGGAACCCGCAGGGGCCGGCTCCCTACCCGATCCCGTAGCCCCTCGCCGCCGCTGTGCGCTTCGTGAGATAATCGCCCCATGTCTTGGCGCCTCGTGGGAACCTCGCCCGACGGACAACTGGCTGTCGATCTCGTTCCGCCGGCCATCGTGACGATCGGACGGACTCCCGAGTGCACCATTCACCTCGTGCAGCGGCAGGTCTCGCGATTGCATGCGGAGATCCACTGGGCTCCGGGGGTCGGTCGCGAGGGCGGTCACTGGCGGCTCCGTGATTGTGGTGCAACATTCGGGACATTTCTGAACGCGGTGAAACTGGCGGCGCAGGCGGAAGTCCGGCTCGACCACGGCGATCTTCTCGAGATCAAGCCGTGGCAGTTCCGGGTCGAGGGCCCAGCGACTGACCGCACAGTGGCCGAGGGGTCGCAGACGGTCGTCGCGGGAGCCGAGCCCGAGGGAGAGTTTGAGCCGCTCGCCGAGGTGCAGACTCCGGGAGACCTCGCGCAGGGCCTGCTTGTGCAGCTCCTCGTCGCGAGCGAGGAAGTCTCGCAGGCTTCCGACGAAACATCCGCGGGGCAGTGCGCCGTGGACTCTCTCGCGTCGGCCACAGGCTTCACGAATGTGGCGTTCCTCAAGCCCGGGAACGATCCTGCGTCGTTCGAGGTCGTGGCCCACACTGGCGCGATCACGGATTCGACTGGCGCAACTCATGTCAGCCGGAGCCTGCTCAAGCGCGCGCGCAACGGGATCTATGTGCATCGAGGCGGTCCGACAGGCAGCGGCACACTCGAGGCGAGCCTTGCGCAACTCTCCATCCGCCAGGCGATCTGCGTGCCGGTCGAGACGGCGGGGATCTTCTACGGGTGGCTCTACCTCGACAATCGCACAGGTACCGGGGAGGTTTCGCACGAGCTCGAGGCGGCCGGATTCGCTTCCGCGATCGCGCGCCTTCTCGCCCTCTCACTCGCCAGCGTGGCGCGCGGGAGAATGCAACAGCGGTTCGACCTTGAGCAGCAGGACATGTTTGGCGGCACGATGCGCGCCCTCATTGCCGCCATCGATGCCAAGGACCCGTACACGCGAGGCCACTCGGACCGTGTCGCCGAGTTTGCGGTCATCTTGGCGGAGCGGGCGAAGCTCCCGGGACTCCTCATCGAGCGAGTGCGCGTGTGCGGGCTCGTGCATGACATCGGGAAGATCGGCGTCCCCGAAGAGATCCTCAGAAAACCGAGTCGACTTGACCCCGAGGAGTTCGCGCGCATCCGTGAGCACCCTGAGACTGGCGCGAACATCCTGAAGGACATCCCTCAGATGCGCGACATCCTGCCGGGAGTGCTCGAACACCACGAGCGCTGGGATGGCGGGGGGTACCCGCGCGGACTCAAAGGCGACGCGATCTCGCTCCTCGGCCGACTGCTCTGCCTTGCGGACTGCTTTGACGCCATGACGAGCGCGAGGTTCTACCGACCAGCCCGACCGATCGCCGAAGTGCGCGAGGAGATTCGCAAGTGCCTCGGGACGCACTTCGATCCCGAGCTCGGTCGCGAGTTTCTTGCGATCCGTGAGAGCGACCTGGCCGCACGGATCAGCACGGCGCCGCAGCCCAAGCACTAGCACGACACGGTCCAATTCGCCGCCACACGGCCGGGGCGGACGGACTGCGGTGCCGCGGTTGCGCCCCCCGTGGTGAGCGAAGTGTGCGGCGGCTACTTCCGCCCGAAGTCGGCGGGGTTCTCTCCGCGCGCAGCAACGACCCACTGCGAGAGCATGCCAGTGAATCGATCGCGAGTGGGACCCTCAAGCCACGCGACCGCCTCACGCACCGTCCGCGCGAACGCAGGATCGCAGGCGGACTCTACATCGATGGTGCTCTTGATGAGCCCATTCGTGAACCAGCTGATGGCCGTGCGCGAGTCGCTCCAGATGGTTGAGCAGCGGACCTTGCCGGCCTCCACGAGGCGACACGCGTCAACGATGGCGAGGAACTCGCCGAGATTGTTATGGCCGCGCTCGTACCGCGGACTGTGGAACGCTTCTGTCCACTCGGTCGGACCTGTGCAAAGCATGCCCCGCCACTCCGTCGGGCCGATGAGGTGCTGCCCGAACTTGGAACAGTCGACGACGAACTCGCCGAGGCGTCCCTGCGCGCGCGAGACCGGGGGGCCGCCGGCCGAACGGGAAGGCGCGGTCGCGACTCTGCGGGTCGGATCCGCTTGGCCGAGCGCGGCAGCGATTGTCGTGGCCGCAGGACCCTGCGGCACGATCGAGATCGCCCCCTTCTTGTTGAGGTGCACTTGGAGTTTCCCGCCGCAGTCGGTGCCCTCCAGCGTGGCGTCCAACCGTCCCCATGTGCCCTCGTCGACGAGATGGCGCGCGGTGATGAGGAATCCCTTTGCCGCCAACGAGCGCTCCAACGCGTCGAGCGCCGCGCGCAGCGTCGTCTCGACGCGACTGCTCACGGGCAGTCGCCCCGTGGCGTTGGGCCAAGGAGCACCGAGAGCCAGCGCAGGTCGTTGGTGTGGTCCAAGAGAATCTTCGCGAGCATGGTGAGCGGCACCGCAAGCAACATCCCCACGGGCCCGAGCAGATAGCCCCAGAACACGAGTGAGAGAAAAACGACGAGCGTTGAAAGCCCAAGCCGCTGTCCCATCCATCGGGGTTCGACCACGCTGCCGATGATGACATTGATCGTCGTGTACACCACCGTCACAAGAATGGCCGAAGGCACTCCGTGGAGCACAAGTGCGAGGAGAATGGCCGGGATCCCTGCGAGAATGGCGCCGAACACAGGAACAAAGTTCAGCACAAACGCGAGGACACCGAAGGCGAGCGAGAAGGGGACATCCGTGAGTGCCAGCGCGGTCGCGACGAGCACGGCGGTGATGAGGCTTGTCTTCGTCTTCACGAAGAGGTAGGTCGTCATGTCATCGAGGACTCCCGCGAAGGGGCGCATGGCGTCGCCGTCGAGCCCGAACGCCGCGCGGAGTTTCGCCGGCATGCCGGCCGCCTCGGCCACGATGAATGCCGTGGTCATGAACACGAACACGCCGTCACGGAGAATCCCGACGAGTGCGCCGACGGCGGAGCCGAGCATCGACATGATCTGCGATGGATTGGCCATACTGCTGATCGTGGAGCCGATGTCCGTCCCAGCGTGCGTCTTCACGAACGCTGAGAAGTCCGCGAACCGAGCTTCAAGCGCTGCGGTGTACGTCGGCAATTCCGCCGTGAACTTTGTCACGGCCGACACGCCCAGTGCCCCGGCAAGCAGCAGTGCGAGCATGACCCCGACGAGGACGGCCGTCGCGGCGAGCCAAAGCGGTGCCCCGCGCCGCTGCAGGGCGACAATGGGTGGCAGCGCGACGGTTGCTACGAAGAGCGCCGCCAGCACGGGCACGATGATGTTTGCCGCCTCGCGCACACCGGCGCAGACCACCACGAATGCGGCGAGTGTGAGGAGCACACTGCCGCCGTCGCGATCCCGGCGACCTGGCTGACTGCTTTCCACCTAGTGGAGTTCCTTCACGCGGATGTTGCGAAAGAGGACTCGGTCGCCGTGTCCGAGGAATCCAATGTGGCCCGAGTGCCGCCTGAGTCCAGGGTGCGCATGGCCGTCGATCGTCCCCTCATTGGCGGCCGAGGTGATGTCGGCGTCGACGATCACGGTGCCGTTGAGGATCACCTGAATGCG
>SXGT01727261.1_pt1 | contig 36143 bp, 26 predicted proteins | sample 3176221 | NCBI WGS metagenome assembly SXGT01 (sample SAMN11356862, study PRJNA531348) | freshwater metagenome | isolation source: freshwater sample F1-120 | place: China: Fuxian Lake, Yuxi | collected 2017-12-25 | reverse complement strand
AGACGCTCCTCCTGAACGCCTCGTACGAGCCACGAGCTCATCGTAGAAGGTGCGCGCGTCGGCCTCCGAGGTGAAGTAGCCGTGCTTGAACCCCCAGTAGGTCCACGTGCCCGCGAGGCGATGAAAGACCTGACGTGCGTCGGTCTCGCCGCCCATGGCCTTCTTGGCGTCCGCGACGCCGCGGGCGTCCAGCATCGACTCGTCGTCCGGCTCGCAGCGCTGGAGCCACTCGGGGACGCTGTCCTCGGCGATGGGGCGCATCCGAATCGGCACGCCTGCCTTCCGGAAGTACTTCTGGGCGAGGATGTCGACGGCGACCTGGCTCCACGCCGAGGGGACCTGGATGTCCGTCTGCTCGAAGACGACCGAGCCGTCCGGGTTCGAGATCTTGGACGTCCGACTGGTGAACGGGATGTCCTTGTACGGGCTCTCCCCTGCTCGGGTATAACGACGTTCGATACGCATGACCGGTTCTGCCTTTCGCTTGCTCTTCCGTTCTCAACACTGCCGCGTCACGGAGGCGCGCTTCGAGTGCTGCGCCATCCGAATGTTCGTTGTCGGCGCGGTCCTCGCGCCTGCTCTCCGGGTCGTCATCAGGTGCCCAGAAGACACCGCTCCGCGGCGCGGGAAGCCCTTCCGACCCACCACGCGTCACCCGTGACCAGACGCCTTGCCTCGCCACGCGACCCCGTCGAGCCCGCCCATCATGGGGTGCCCATATATGGCCGGTCAACAACTTCATCATCCCACCTGTTGTGTCCCTGTTGCCCCTGAACCACAAGATGTTGTGACGACTGCGCTTTTTTGGCCGCGCAAGAATTTTATTATTTATTGCCAACATGCTTGAAACGACGACCCGACAATAGTGTTGCATGAGGTACAGCCTTTCAGTCCTTCGAACGTGGCACGACGCCCTCGAACGCGCCGCGCGGCCAAGCCTGGCGGGAGGCGACGGTGCGGCCCGTGCGCCTCGGACCCGCCCTTGACCGCCCTTGAATTCCGGCCAGAATGGCGCGTTCGAAGGAGGCGCCCCGATTGAGCCTTGCGTTTACCGGAATCGAGCCACGACACTTCGACGCATACGAGCCCAGCAAGTGGACCTCGGGGCGCTTCAACTTGGAGCGCATGCGCGCACGTGAGCAGGTCGAGGCCCTCGCAGGGGTCGTCGCGCACGCGCTGGGGCGATCGTTCGGGCTCCTGCTCACCCAGGACCACCCGACGCTGTTCAACCGCAAGTCGGTCGAGGCGCAGTGGGCGCTGTTCGGGCGCCCGGAGGCCGCGCGTCGGCTGGCGAAGCCGCTCATGGAGCGAGAGAAGTCGATCGCGGAGCTCCTCGAGGATCCGCTGCTCACCCACGGCGAGGCGTGGCTGGCGATCCGCGTGGACTTCGAGGGCGTCGAGGTGGGCTTTCAGTGCCACGGGCATGCGCACCTCGACCGGAAGAACGCCGCGCGGCGCGTCGCGGCGGAGCCGGAGCGCTTCCTCGAGATCCTCGCCGCCCTGCCCCACTCGCTGGGTGTGGCCGAGGGCGCAGACGCCATCCGGGCCGCATGGCAGGACGACGTCTCGGGGCCCGAGTGGCTCACGTTGGGGCAACGCTTTAGCCGCGCGGACGCGATCGCGGCCGGAGCGGGCCTGGCCGAGACCGTGGCGCAGCTGGTCGTCGCGCTCGCCCCGGTGCACGCATTCGTGACGTGGAGCCCGGAGAACGACACCGTCGGCGGGGTCGCGTGGCTCGCCGAGGAGGGTCAGCGCGCGCTGGCGGCCTCCACGGCCGTTGCCGCCGAGCCCGCACGCGTCGCCGAGCGCCCGCCGACGGCTCCCGCGGATCGGGCCGCGCTGTCGTGGAGCTATCGTCCGGACTGGGCCGCGACGCCGGCGCGTCCGGAGGTCGAGCCGACGCGGGGACCGTCGTCGCGCGTGCGCGAGCGTGCGGCGGAGCTGTCCAACGAGCAGTCGGGCTGGTCGTACTCAGGGCCCGTGCGCATGGCGCCCGAGGCGCCGCGCTCGGAGCCCACGTTCCGCGATGACCGTGGGCCGCCGCGCTTCGAGAGGCCGCGTCATCCGGGCACACACGACCGCGGTCCTCCAGGTGACGCCCGCGGTGCGCCTCCGCAGGACCGCCGCGACGAGGCACCCAGAGACCGACGCGCAGAGCCGGGTCGGCCGGACGGTCGCGAGCGGCGCGGAAACGAGCCACCACGGGGAGGCCCTCCGCGACAGGGGAGCCCGCAAGAGCGACCGCGCGGGGACCGACCGCGCGACCATCAGTCACGGGATGACCGGCCGCGCGACCATCAGCCGCGGGACGAGCGTCGGCGTGACGACCGACCCCGGGATGACCGGCCCCGGGATGGCGGGGCGCCGCGGCGGCCCGAGCCCAAAGTAGAGACGTGGATCGACACGCCGGGGGAGCCGAAGGTCAAAGACCACGTCCGCGTGGGCGCCGGCCTGTTCGCCGGACGCATCGGTCAGGTCATCGAGCTGACGTCGAAGGGCAACTTCAAGGTGGTGGTGGGCGACTTCACCGTCGAGGTGCCGCAGGCCGGCGCCGTGCGTGTCGTCACGAGCTGAGCCGCGGCCGGTGGTGTCGGACTCGTGGCCGTGCGCCGGACGAGCATGAGCACGAGCGTGGCCACCAGGATGAGCAAGACCAGGACGCTGAGCACCAGCCACCGGAAGAGCGGGTGGCTCGCGAGCGGCAGCTCCGGGATCGGGGTCACCTCCGCCGGACCGTCGCGCCCGAAGCGGCCGCGCGCCTCGTCGGCCGCGTCACCGAGGTAGGCGCGACTGGCGCTGTCGATGGCCTCTCGAGAGAGCGCCTGAGTCTCGACGTTGGGGTTGCCCTCGGTTGGGAGCTCCGCGGTCGGAGCGTCGGGCCGTGGCGGCGTCGAGAGGGCGCGGACGGGGGTCTGCACCCGCTGCGGCGGCGGCGCGGGCGCGTCCTTGCGAAAGAAGATGGTCTCATCGGCCTCGTCGGCAGTCGCGACAACGGGGCGGGCGGGCACGGGCGCCACGGTCGGAGTGCGGGCGGGCGGAGCCGAGCGGGGGCTCGGCGTGGCCGGACCGCGCTGAAGACCCATGCTCGGAGGACGCGGGACGGCTGGCTCTGGAGACCGCGCCGCAACCACCGGGGCAATGACCGGGAGGGAGCCGTCGTCAGCCAGGATGGCCGTCGCCGACACCGGATCGAAGCCATCGCCGGCCCGAAAGGCGCCGTCCACGTCGAAGATCATGCTCGCGTCGGACGGCTGGAACTCGTTGTGGGTCATGACCTCCGGCGCCGCCTGGCTCACCCGCCCGCCATCGCGTGGCGACTCGGTCTTGCCGTCGGCCTTGCCATAGAGCTGCGTCATCGCGTCGGCGAGTCGCCGATGCGAGAACGACGGCGCCATCTCGATCAACGCGCGATTGAGCGCGCCCTGCATCTCGGCGGCCGACGAGAAGCGGCGGGACAGGTCGCGAGCCAGCGCGCGAGCCACGATGTCGTCGAGCGCCTGAGGGCAGTCGCGCCGGAACTCCCGGACACGCGGGATCGGCATCGTGCGGATCTCATGGAGGATCGCGAGCGGATTGGACGGGCCACCCTCGCGCCGGAACAGCGAGCGGCCACACAGCGTCTCCCACAGGCAGATCCCGAGGGAGAACAAGTCCGTGCGCTGGTCCACCTCGCCGGCGCCCGCCTGCTCGGGGGACATATAGTAGAACTTGCCCTTGATGATCCCCGCGTGCGTCTGCTGGACGCTGGTCGAGACCTTCGCGATGCCGAAGTCGATGATCTTCACCTCGCCGTTGAACTACAGCAGGATGTTCTGCGGGGAGATGTCGCGGTGGATGAGGTTGAGCGGTCGGCCCGTGCGGTCGCGCCGCGTGTGGGCGAAAGCCAGCGCGGCGCACACCTCGCGGCCGATGAACGCGGCGACGTCGGCGGGCAGCTTCGTCCCCTTCTCGCGGCAGGCGTCGTGGGCACGCGACAGGTCGAAGCCGTCGATGTACTCCATGACGATGAAGTAGCGGCCGTCGACTTGCCCGAGATCGAAGACCTGCCCGATGTTCTTGTGCGAGAGCTGAACCGCGAGCCGCGCCTCCTCGACGAGCATCCGGTGGAAGCTCTTGTCCTCGAGGTAGCGCGGGTGAATGGCCTTGATGGCCACGAACTTGTCAGCGCCATGCGTCGAGCGGGCGCGCGCGAGGTGAATCTCGGCCATGCCGCCGGACGCGATCTTGCGGACGAGCACGTAGTCGCCAAATCGGTCTGGTGGTCGGTCGTCTCCACGCGCCATCGGGGCGAGTGTAGCGTGAAGCGTCGCGAAAATCCCGCGACTCGACGGCTTTCGGAAGACCAGCGACAGCGACAGCGGCGCGGGCGGTTGACCCGGCATGGGTCCATGCCTAGGCTCGCCCGATGAAATTGCGCACGGCGCTCATCGCAACGGTCTGCACGAGCGCGACGCTGGCGTGTCGAGCGGAACCTGCGGCGCCTCCGCCGGGCCCCGTGGCGCCATTGCCGGCCGCGCTGGAGCCGGTCCCCGCAGGCGCCGATGGCCGGCTGCTATTGGCGCGCGGCGAGCTCGACGCGGCGGAGGCAGTCTTCACGGCCCTGGAGCGCGCGGCTCCCGAGCGCGCCGAGGGCGCCCTCGGTCGGGTCGCCGTCGCAATGGCCCGCGGTGACGTGGCGTTGGCCAAGGCCGTACTCGGCAGCCTGAGGCTGCGGGGCATCGATCCGACGCGCGGCGCCGCATGGCTCGTCTCGGCCGTCGAGGGCGCACGCATCACGCCGCTGCCTCCGACACCGCGCAGCGACGCTCCGGATGCGGGGTCGAGCCCAGACGCCGGGCCGGCAGCCATCGACGCCGCGGACTCCGGCAGCGAGGTCAACCCGGATGCCACACCGGACGCCGCCGATGAGGCTGCGAGAGATGCGGCCCCCGATACGAGCAGCATCGCCGCGTCGGACGCGTCGTTCGACACGGCCTCACCCACCGACGCCGACCCGATCGCCGCGCAGTTCAAGCGCGGGGACTTCGCCGCCGTGGTGCAGTCGGTCGAGGCCCACACCGAGCCCTCGCTGTTTCACCGCAAGCTACTCGGCGACGCCTACTACAACCTGGAGCGCTGGGACAAGGCGGTCCAGGCCTATCGCGCCGTCTTGCGCATGGAGCCGGGCAACGAGCCGGTCGCTCAATACCTGGCCGACGCCCTCGTGCGCCTCGGCCGCTACGACGACGCGTTGGCGTTCTATCGGGTCTTGGCCGAGAGCCACCCCGAGCGTCCCGGTTTCTGGAAGCTGATTGGCGACGTCGCCGTCAAGAAGGAGGACTGGGACCTCGCGGCCACGGCCTATGGGCGCGCACGCGACCGCGGCTACAAGGAGCAGGACCTCAGCAAGCGCCTGGAGGAGATCGAGAAGCGCCGTCAGCCTCCGACCAAGCCGTGATGTCTCCGGCGGGACGGTTTCTCGAGGACGTTGACCCGCGCCCACACGGGTGCGAGCATTCGCCCGTGCGCACTGCCCTCCTGCTGACGCTGCTCTTGGCCTTCGTAGCACCACGAAGCGCCCTCGCGGTCGATGCCCCTCCGACGGTGGCCGCGCTCCTCGAGCAGGGACGTGAGGCGCTGGAGCGCAAGGCCTACTCGCAAGCCGAGCAGCTCTTTCGCAAGGCACTCGAGCAAGCACCGGCCGATCCCATCTTGCACAACGAGGTCGGCGTGGCGCTGTTTCAACAGGGCGCCTATGCCGCGGCGCAGCCGGAGTTCGAGAAGGCCACGGGCGGGGACCCCAACTTCGCGCACGCCTGGGCCAACCTCGCGGAGACACTCCGGCGGCTGCGTCAGTTTCGGCAGGCTGCGGTCGCCTACTCGCGCTTTCTGGGGCTCGAGAAGGGCGACCGCTACGGCCTCTTTGGCCTGGGACTCGCGTTCGAGGGGTATGAGGCCTACGACAAGGCGCTTCAGACGCTGGGCATCGCCTCGCGCGCCGCGCAGGGGGACTCGAAGCTGCTCGCGCGCATCAACGGAGCCCTGCGACGCATTCGCGAGATCGCGGCTGGAGGCAAGCAGAGCCCGGTGGCCCGGGGAGACGCGCACCTCGCCGCGGGCCGCCTCGTCGACGCGATGGCCGCCTACGAGCGCGGCCTCCGCGAGAAGCCTGACGACGGCGTGCTGATCGCGCGGCGTGGCCTTGTCATGGCGATCCGTGGAGACTTCGCGGCGGCGCTCGTCGAGCTGCGCAAGGGCGTCCTGCTCGCGCCCGAGGAGCCGGTCGGCCGCGGCGCGCTCGCCATGGTGGAGGCCGAGTTCCCCTCGCAAGCCCCGGTCGCCGCGGGCGAGCCGTTGGAGCTCGTCTTGACCGATCGCGCAGCACTCGCCAAGAAGGAGCTGTCCCAAGCCGAGGGCCCCGCGCTCGTCGCCTTGCGCGGTGAGGCGACGCTCCGACTCGGGCTGGTCGCGGCCGCGAAGGGCGATCTCGAAGCGGCCAAGGACGAACGCATCGCCACCGCGGCGCTCGCCGAGGTGCTCGACCTGGAGGGCGACGCGACCGGCGCCAAGGCCCAGCGGGCGCGCGCCAAGTCCCCCGTCGGCGCGGCGGACCTCCCCGTCTGGCGCCGCTCCCTGCTGCGAAAGTAGCGCGGATGCGTCGGGCGCTCCTCTCGGAGACGATCGACCCCGACGGCGCCCTGCCCCACTGGATGTCGCCCGACGTCGCACGCTGCGGCTGGGACGTCCATCGATTGCCCACTCAGGAGGCCATTCACCTGCTCGGCCCAGGCGCCTATGCCGACCTGGTCGTGGACGTCGTCACGGAGCTGCGCCCGCACGTCCTCGTGGTGCACCCGCCGGTCGACTTTCTGAGCGGCTCGGCGTGCGCGGCCATTCGGGCGACGGGGACGCGGCTCGTGGGCCTGGGCTTCGATGACGCCCTCTACGCGTCGGCGTGGTCTGACCGCGAGGGCGCGGGGTTCCGGGACCTGGCCGCGCGCTTCGACGTCTGGGCGACGACGGCCATGGCCGGACCGACGGTCGATGCCGGTGCCTTGCCGGTGCGCTGGGCGCTTTCTCCGGAGTGCGTCGCCGACAATGATCCCGGCGCGCCGGCGCATGACGTCGTCTTGGTCGGCCGCTGGACGGCGGAGCGCGCGGCGCTCATCGCGGCCCTCGACGACGCGGGCATCGCCGTTGCGGCCTACGGCCAGGGTTGGCCGAGTGGCCCGGTGTCCCGCGCGCGCATGCTCGGGCTCTGGCGCAAGGCCCGCTGCGTGCTTACGCCCAGCGACGGCCGCGACATGCTCAAGGGCCGCTTCCTGGAGGCGGCGTTCGTGGGCGCCTCCCAGCTCATCGAGGCCTGCTCGGACCTGCCGTTCTATTTCCGCGAGCAGGGCACAGCCGTGGGATTTCGCGGCGCCGCCGAGTGCGTCGCGCGCGCACGCGGGGCCCCGACACCGCCCCCGGAGCTCGGCGCGTATCGCTGGACGCGACGCTGGCCCGAGGTGATGACCCACGTCCCGGCCTCGCCGCTCGACGCGGGACCCGGCAGCAGCCGGACGCTGGCGCGCCTGTTCACGACGCTTGGCCACGCGGCCGAAGCGCGGGGCTCCCTGGCGCTCGCGGCGGCGTGCTTCGCGGCCTGGTCCGGCGAGCGTCCGGACGACCCAGCGGCGCGGCTCGCGTGCGCGCGCGTTGCCTTCACCCAGGAGCGCCACGCCAATGTGCTCGCGGCCCTCGCGCTCCTGGCGAGCGACGTCGGCTCGCCCGCGGCCGTCGATGGGCTGGACGCCTTCGCGCCCGCACACGGTCAAGGGACGGGCCTCGGGCTGTCAGGCGCCCTCGATCCCTGGCTCGAGTCCACCGCGCTGCAACTGGCGTCGCACCTTGCGCTTGGGCAGCCGTCCGCCGCGCTGGAGCTCGCGCGACGTCAGCCGACGCACCGCCTCGCCGCGCTGCGAGAGCTGCTGGCCCGGGACGACACGCCTGAGCATGCGGCGCTCTGGAGTGCGCTGGGCCATGGACCGCCGACCACGCGTTAGGTCTCTGACGACGACGCGTGCGCCGCGCGCACGGCGATCGCCCGGTTGCGCCGAAATCGATGTCGGCAACGCAAGGACGGCCGGGCACGCCGCTTGCTGGACAGGCCATTTCGTGAGACTCGGCTGACAGATTCGGCGAAGCGACGGTGGAGGTAGATTCATGGCTGGACGACGAATTCTTGGGCTCGTGGCGCTGCTGAGCTTCCTCGGGTGCGACGATGCGACCTCCGGAGAGACGCACTGCATCACGGGGAAGGAGTGCGCCGAGGGGCTCGCGTGTCTCGGAAACGTCTGCCGGACGCCCGTCGCCTCGTACGGAAAGTGCACGCGGGATCTCGACTGCCCCGACAAGTACCTCTGCGACGCCGCGCAGTCGACGTGCGTCTACGTCGGAGGGGGCACCGACGTCCTCCAAGGCGACGCGACGAGCCCGGGTGACGCGCCCACGTCGAGTGATTCGACGAGCCCGCTCGACACGCCACCGCTGCTCGATACGGGCTTGCCGCCAAGTGACACCCTCCCAACGACCGATACGCCGCTGCCGCCAGCGGACCTGCCCTCGGACCTCGGCAAGGACGCGGGACCGGCGCCGGACACGCTCCAGACCGTCTACGACAGCGGCCTCCCCAGCGACCTTGACGGCGACGGCGTCGCCGACGCGACAGACAACTGCCCGAAGCTCCACAACCCGGCCCAGCTCGATCAGGACGGTGATGGGCTGGGCGACTTCTGCGACAACTGCCTGCTCGTCAGCAACGCGGACCAGAAGGACACCAACGGCGATGGGCAAGGGGACGCGTGCGACAACGACTTCGACAGCGATGGCGTCGTCGATGCGAAGGACAACTGCCCCTACGTCAAGAACCCGGACCAGGCGGACACCGACAAGGACGGCGCGGGTGATCCCTGTGACAACGACGTGGACGGGGACGGCACGTCGGATCTGACCGACAATTGTCCGTACATCGCCAACAAGGACCAGAAGGACCTCAACAAGAACGGCATCGGCGACGCCTGCGAGGTGGACTCGGACCTCGATGGGGCGCCAGACCAGGCCGACAACTGCCCCAAGACCTTCAACCCGGACCAGGCCGACTGGAACGGCGACGGCGCGGGCGACGCGTGCTCCGACCAGGACGGCGACGGCGCGGGCGATGCGTGGGACAACTGCCAGTGGGAGCCGAACCCGGACCAGACGGACTCCGACGGCGACGGCATCGGCGACGGCTGCGACAACTGCCCGCTGGTGGCCAACCCAGACCAGAAGAACTCGAACTTCTTTGGCACCGGTGACGCCTGCGAGGGCGACTACGACGCCGACGGGATCAACAACGCGGTGGACAACTGCCCCTTCGTCATCAACAAGGACCAGAAGGACACCGACGGCGACGGCCACGGCGACGCGTGCGAGGGCGACTTCGACGGAGACGGCGTGCTCGATAAGGCCGACAACTGCCCCGCGCTCAAGAACCCTGATCAGAAGGACGCCAACAAGAACAAGGTCGGAGACGCGTGCGAGCAGGACATGGACCACGACGGCATCCCGAACCAGATCGACAACTGTCCAGGCGTCTACAACCCCGATCAGGGCGACTGGAATCAGGACAAGAACGGGGACGCGTGCAGCGACTGGGACGGCGACGGCGCCATCGACAAGAAGGACAACTGCGTCTGGATCGCCAATGAGTTCCAGGGGGACCTCGACAAGGACGGGATGGGCGACTTCTGTGACAACTGCTTCCTGGTCTCGAACGCGCAGCAGAAGGACTCCAACCAGGATGGGCAGGGCGATGCCTGTCAGGGCGACTTCGATGGGGACAAGGTCGGCGACTTCAAGGACAACTGCCCGTACGTCGCCAACCCTGACCAGAAGGACGCGGACGGCGACCTCGCGGGTGACGCGTGCGAGAACGACCTGGACGGCGATGGGATCAAGAATACGGTGGACAACTGCTCGTGGATCGCGAACCCCGGGCAAGAGGACTCGAACTTCAACACTATCGGGGACGCCTGCGAGTCGGATCAGGATGAGGACGGCGTCCCCGATCTCATCGACAACTGCAACCAGGTCTGGAACCCGGACCAGAAGGACTCGAACCAGGACGGCCTCGGCGACGCTTGTCAGGCGTAGCGTCCAGGACGCTCGGGGGGCTCGCTCTCGGGCTCATCGTCGGCGCCGGTGCGCTCTGGTTTGCCCTGCGTGACGTCGACTTCGCGACGGTCGGTGCGGCGCTTCGGGCGGCCCATCCCGGCTGGGCCGCGGGCTTCGTGGTCGCCTATGGCCTCTTCCACGTCGCCAAGGCGCTCCGGTTTCGCTGGATGCTCCTGACGCTCGACTACGCGCCGTCCGCAGGCGAGGCGCTGCGAGTGGTGGTCGTCTCGAGCGCGGCGAACGTGCTCCTGCCCGCGCAGCTCGGCGAGGCCATTCGCCTCCAGTGGCTCGGACCCGATCGACGCGGCCGGCCACCGCTCTCGCGTGCCTCGGTGCTGTCGGCAGTGCTCCTCGAGCGAGTGCTCGACGTCTCCGCGGTCATGGCGTTCTTCGGGGTGTCCGTCGCGTCGTTTCACCTCGCGTCCCCGGCGCTGACGGCCGCGGGCCGAATCGCCTCGCTCGCCGCGGGCGGCGCGCTCGTGGTGGCCATCAGCGCCGCGGTCTGGCCGGCGTTCGCCCTGGCTGTCGTCCAGTGGCTCGTGCGTCCGCTCCCGACCACGGCAGCGGGGCACCTCGTCGCGTTCGCCGAGAACGCCTTGCGCGGCCTCGGCGCGCTGCGACGGCCCGGACTGGCGCTCGCGATCGTGGTCGGCTCGCTCGCGCAGTGGGCCACCATGGTCGCTGCCACCGCCTGCGCCCTGGCCTCGGTCGGCATCGCGGCGCCCGCTGCGTCGAGCGCGGTCGTCGTGGCCGCCTCGGTCGTGGCGCTGCTCCTGCCGGCATTTCCGGGCTACGTCGGAGCGCTCCAGGCGGCGTACGTGGTCGCCCTCGCGCCGTTTGCGGTCTCGGAGTCTGCGGCGGTCGCCGCGTCGATCGTCGCCAATGGGATGATGGTCGTGCCGCTGCTGGTCGCCGGCGCGGCTACTTTTCGGCGGCCTTCGTCACCCGCTGGCGCTTCGAGCTGACGGTCGTCTTGATCTCGGTGACCTCGTTTTCGACCTTGCGGTAGGTGATCTCGGAGACGACCGCGTCGACCATGTGCGCCTTGACGGCCTCGTCGGCGAGCACCCACCACGCGTCGCGGATGCGAGCGCGATACTCCTTGAGCGGCATCTGGAGGATCTTGGCCAGCTCCTCGTGGATGCGATCGAGGTACTTCACGTTAAAGTCGATGCGCGACCGGATGCTTGGATCCTCGCCCAGCGCGCCGTAGCTCGCCTCGTGGAACATCATCGTGCCGTGCGGCAAGATGTAGCGCCGCTTGCAGAAGGCCGCGATGATGGCCCCCATCGAGTACGCCTTACTCGTGACGACACAGTAGACCGGACTCTTCAAGCCGCGGATGGTGTCGATGAGGATGAAGCCCGAGTCCACGGCGCCGCCGAAGCTGTCAATGAGCAGCCAGATGGGCTCGTGGCTCTCGGCGTCGAGCTCGAGCACCCGCTGCACGATTTTGGGGATGATCTCGGGCGTGACGGCTCCGTAGAGCTGCACATTGCGATCGGTGAGCTCGATCTTCTCGGCCGCGGCCGCAGTCGAGAGCGAGACGCTGACGAGAACGAGCGCGGCGAGCGCGCGCGAAGCCAAGACACTGTTCATGAGCTTTGAGCACCTTTCTGGGCGAGCACGGCGGCTACCTTGAGCAACACGCGAACCGGTCGCTTCGCGCCCGCCGATGATAGGGGTGAGCTACGCGCACGGCAATGAGCGGGTCGCTTTTCGCGCCGGCGCAAAGCCGCGCTATCATGCGCGCCGCGTTTGCCCCCGGGCACGAAAGGGACACCGGTGTTCTTCAAAGCCAAGGACTGGGTCACCGCCGGCAATGCGGTGTGCGGGCTGGCCAGCATCGTCTGCGCGATCGAGCGACTGCCGTACTGGGCGAGCGTCCTCATCTGCGTGGGCTGGCTCTTCGACACGATGGACGGCGTGGTCGCGCGCCTGACCAAGACCTACAACCAGTTCGGCGGCGAGTTCGACAACCTCTGCGATCACCTGACCTACGGCCTGGCGCCCGGCTTCGTCATCTATTGCGTCTACCGCGAGTGGTTTCAGGTCCAGCTCGAGCTACCGCTGTTCACGGCGCAGCTGCTCGCCTCCGCCGCGGGCTTCGTGCTCCCGCTCACGGGCACCATTCGCGGCGCGCGGCTCGCGGTGAAGCCCATCAAGGTGCCGGGCTTCTGGATCGGCCTGCCACGCCCGGTCACCGCCTTCATCATGGTGAGCGGGCTCAACGCGTCGTTCTTTGGGCTCTGGCCCACGCTCACCGGGTCGCTCCTGCTCGGGCTCATCGTCGTCATGGGCGCCATGAACCTCGGCGGGGTGCCGTTCTTGTCTCATCACGGCCACGTCTGGCCACGCTACGTCAACTGGATCCTGGTCATCGTGGTCGTCACCATCGCGCTCACCGCGCTGCTCGGACCGCTCGCGCATCTCGTCTACCGTCCGCTGATCCCGCAGGAGACGTTCTTCGATGTCTTCTTCTTCTGGCTCTTTGGCTACCTCCTCTTTCAGTGGCACGGCGTCCCCGCGGCCGACTGGCAGCGCGCGCGTGAGGCGGTCGCCGTGTGGCGCGCGCTCCCGGAGCCATGAGGTGACCCGATGACGCTGACTCTCGAGTGTAAAGGGATCGTTCAGGAGGCCGCGCTGCGGATGCTGCGGAACAACCTCCATCCGGAGGTCGCCGAGGATCCGGCCAAGCTGATCGTCTATGGCGGCACGGGCAAGGCCGCGCGCAGTCCCGAGGCGCTGGCCGGCATCGAGCGTGCGCTGCGCGTGCTGGGCGACGACGAGACCCTGCTGATTCAGTCGGGCAAGGCCGTCGGCATCGTGCGCACCCACGCCGACGCGCCTCGCGTTCTGCTAGCCAACTCGCTTCTCGTGCCCAAGTGGGCCACCTGGGAGTCCTTCTGGGACCTCGAGCGCAAGGGCCTGACGATGTTTGGACAAATGACCGCGGGGTCATGGATCTACATCGGCACGCAAGGCATCCTCCAGGGCACCTACGAGACGTTCATGTCCGCGGCCAAGGTGCACTTCGACGGCGAGCTCGCCGGCCGACTCGTGCTCTCCGCTGGGTTGGGCGGCATGGGCGGGGCCCAGCCGCTCGCGGCGACGATGGCGGGCGCCACGTTCCTGGGGTGCGACGTCGATCCCGAGCGCGTACGGCGACGGCTCGAGACGCGGTACCTCGACGTCCTCGCGCCCGATGTGCCAGCCGCGATTCGGCTGGCCCGCGAGGCGAGCGTGCGGCGCGAGGCGTGCTCCATCGGTGTGGTGGCCAACGCCGCTGAGTTCTTTCCCGCCGTGCTCGACGCTGGCCTCGTGCCGGACCTGGTCACCGATCAGACCTCGGCGCACGACATGCTCAATGGCTACGTGCCAACCGGCCTGGATCCGGAGGCGGCCCGCGCGCTGCGGGCCGCGGAGCCCGACCGCTACCTTCAACGCGCCTACGCGACGGCGGCGCAGCACGTCCGCGCGATGTTGGCGTTTCAGGCCGCGGGCAGCCACGTCTTCGACTACGGCAACAACCTCCGCGCTCAGGCCCAGCAGGCGGGCGTGGCTGAGGCCTTTGCGTTCCCCGGCTTCGTGCCGGCCTACATTCGACCGCAGTTCTGTGAGGGTCGCGGGCCGTTCCGATGGGTGGCGCTGTCGGGGAACCCCGAGGACATCCGCAAGACGGACCGCGCGATCGCGGCGCTCTTTCCCCACGACCGCGCGCTGCATCGGTGGCTCGAGCTCGCCGCGGAGCGTGTGCAGTTTCAGGGCCTTCCGGCGCGCATCTGCTGGCTCGGCTACGGGGAGCGGCACCTGGCGGGGCTGCGAATGAACGCGATGGTGCGGAGCGGCGAGCTGGACGGCCCCATCGTGATTGGGCGGGATCACCTGGACTGTGGCTCGGTCGCCTCGCCGTATCGCGAGACGGAGGCGATGCGGGACGGCTCGGACGCCATCGCGGACTGGCCGGTGCTGAACGCTCTGGTCAACGCCGTGAGCGGCGCCAGCTGGGTCTCCGTTCATCACGGGGGCGGCGTCGGCATGGGGTTGAGCCTCCACGCGGGGGTCGTGATTGTGGCCGACGGCACACGCGAGGCAGACCGTCGGCTCGAGCGCGTGCTGACCAACGATCCGGCGATGGGCGTGCTCCGTCATGTAGACGCAGGCTACCCGGAGGCCATCGCCGCGGCATCAACGCGCGGAGTCCAGGTGCCGGCAACCTGGTCGCGGCCCGGTAAGGACCTCTAGCGGGTGCACGTCGACGCCCCGAACGCAGGTCCGCACACCTCGCCACAGGGGCTCGATACCGTCCAGGTCGCGCGCTTCAAGCCTCCCCCGCACATCGGGCCTTACGAGGTCTTGGGTCCGATCGGTCGCGGCGGCATGGGTGTCGTCTTTCGTGGTCGTCACGCCGTGAGCGGTGAGCTCGTCGCGATCAAGACCGTCGAAGCGCCTCACGCCGGGCGCATGGCCGCGATTCGGCGCGAGATTCATTGCCTGCGCCGGCTCTCGCATCCCGGGGTCGTCCGCGTCCGAGACTCCGGAGTCGTCGACGGTCGCCCGTGGTACGCGATGGAGCTGCTCGTCGGAGTCACGTTGCGGGACCTCGTCGATGAGCACGGCGCCGCCCTGGGCCTCGGGCAGGAGACCGAGTCCATGCCCGCCGAGGACCTGGCCCGAGCCCAGGATCGCGCGGGCCGCGGGGGGTCACTCCCTCCGGCGATACCGGGAGCCGTGAAAGTCGACCGCGTCCTCAGCCTCATCCACGGGCTATGCGAGCCCTTGGAGTACCTGCACGGCGAGGGCCTCGTCCACCGTGATCTGAAGCCGGAGAACGTCTTCCTGCGCGACGGACATCGACCGACGCTGGTCGACTTCGGCCTCGTCTCGTACTTCTCCAGCGCCTCGGGCCGCGATCGCATCGACGTCGTCGACATGCTGGGCGGCTCCGTCAATTACATGTCCCCGGAGCTCATCTCGGGGCAGGTCGTCGACGCGCGCGCCGACGCCTACGCCCTCGGCTGCATCCTGTTCGAGCTCCTCACCGGGGTCCCGCCGTTTTTCGGTGGGACCCGCCGTGACATCCTCGATCGCCACCTGTCGGTGCCGCCGCCGCCGCCGTCTCAGCTGCGCGCGGACGTGACGCCGGCGCTCGACGCGCTGGTGGCCGGGCTGCTGCAGAAGCGGCCGCGCGATCGCATCGGTCACCTCTCCGACGTGGCGCGGGCGCTCGAAGCGTTGGGCGTCGCGTCAGCGGACCAATCGCGCCTGCGTCACCGCGCGTATTTCTACCGTCCAGACTTCGTGGGACGCGACGCCGCCTTCGATGACACGTGGCGCTTCGTCGACGGCGCGGTCCGCGGCCAGGGCGGCGTCCTGGTGGTCGCTGGCGAGAGCGGCATCGGCAAGACCCGCCTCGTGACGGAGGTGGCCGAGCACGCGCAACGCGACGGAGTCATCGTCACGGCGGGCGCCTGTGTCCGGGCGCTGGGCCAAGGCGCGGCCGAGCTCCCCGGCGTCTCTGGCTCGCCGTTGCACGCCTTGCGTCCCCTGATGCATCGGATCGCGGACTTCGCGACCCAGGCCGGCGCCCTCGAGGCCGAGCGCATCCTCGGTGATCGGTCGCGCCTCCTCGCGTTCATCGATGGCTCGATGGTGAACCCGCAGGGCATCGACGCCGGCGACGCCGCGCACGGCCTGCCGCTCAGCACGGCTGACCAGGTGCTCGCCGCGCTGGCCGAGACGCTGCGCGCCTTCGCCGAGGCGCAGGGGCTCCTCGTGGTCATCGACGACCTGCAGTGGGCCGATCAGCTGACCCGTAGCCTGTTGGCCCGGGTCGCGAGCGGTGCCCTCGCGGTCGGCCGCACGGCGTTTCTGGTAACGCGTCGTACCGAGGGCCCGGGCGAGACACCAGGGTCTGCGACCGAGCGGTGGGAGCCGCTGCCGGTGGCCGAGCTTCGGCTGGCACCCGTGGGCGATACGGCGTCTCTGGGCATCGCCAACGACCTGCTCGGCGTCGACGTGTTGCCAGCGGAGTTCGCGGCACGCCTCGTTCGCGTTGCGGCGGGCCGCCCGTTTCTGGTGTCGGAGTACCTCCTGGCGGCCATCGACCGCGACGATCTCGTCCGCTCCGAGGACGGGCGGTGGCACCTCCTTGCGGGGAACAGCACGGACCCGATGCCGGAGTCCCTGCAAGGCGTCGTGGCAGACCGCCTCGCGCGCCTCCCCGCCGAGGCGCGCCTGGTCATCGACGTGGCCAGCGTCACAGGAGGTCCCATCGATCTCGACCTCGTGGCTCGGACGGGAGCCATCGACGAGGACGACCTCCTCACCGGCGCGGTGGAGCTCCTACGGCGTCGGATCCTCGTCTCGGACAACGACGGCGTGACGCGCTTCAGCCACGGTCAGGTGCGGGAGGTCGCCTATCGGGCCCTCGAGCCCGCTCGGAAGCAGGCGATGCACGACAAGGCGGCCAGAGCACTGGTCGGCATGAGCGCGGACGGGGGCCGCGAGGTCGACTCGCACGCGGTCGCGCAGCACTTCCTCCAGGCGGGCCACGAGGACCTGGCGTTCCCGTATCTCGTCGATACGGCTTTGGCGTCGGCGCGCGCCGGCGCCTTTCGTGACGCGCGAGACCTGTTTCGGGTCGTGTTCGAGCTGGATGCGCGTGCCTCAGGCACGTTGTTGGCGACGCACACGCCCGCGGCCCTGGCGGAGCTCGAGTGCGCGCACGCCGACGCGCTCTGGGGTACCGGGGACATCCCCGCCGCGCAGCACTGGTACGTCCGGGCGCTGTCGCGTCTCGGGGTCGCGATACCGCACGCCTCGCGGCGTTGGGGCTGGTTCAACACCAAGGCGCTCACCCGCCAGCTCGCGCAGCTGACAGCAGGGCTGTTCCGCCGCGGGGCGCCGACGTCACGGTCCGCGACCGACCCAAACGCCTCGTTGGCAGCCGTGGCAGCGACACGCCTCCAGTATACGTACACGCTCACCAATGACGCCGGCGGCGTCTTCGGGCTCACGCTCACCGTACTCAACCAGGCCGACCGTTCTCCGCCGTCGACCAAGATCGCCCCGGCCTATGCGACCGGATACACGCTGGCGTCATTTGCCAAGCTGCGCAAGCTCGCGCGGTCCTATCGCGCGCGGGCGATGGCGCTCGCGGGCTCCGATGAGCATGCGCTCCTGCAGATTCGGCTGTCGGACGCCTATGTCGCGAACGTCCACGCCGATTGGGATGCGCTCGACGTCGCAACCAACGAGGGACTCCAGCTCACCGAGGCCTGTCGCGATCGCTATACGAACGAGCTGTTTCGCGTCCTGCGCGGGGTCGCCCGCCTGTACCGCGGGCAAGCACGGGAAGCACAGGAGGACTTCGAGATTGCGCTCGCCTCCGCGCGGCACCACGATCATCGCGCCCACGAGGGCTTCGCGGCCATGATGCGCGACCTGATGGCGTATCGACAGGGACGCTACGACGACGCCGAGCGCGGGTCCGATGAGCTCTGTCAGTTGGTCTCGGAGACGACTGCGTCGAAGGACGTCATGACCCTGGCCAACGGGGTGGCGATCCTCGCGGGCGCCGCGCTCGGACGGGGCGATCTCGAGCGCGCACTGCGCGAGGTGGACCGTGCGCTCGAGCTACGCCAAGACGCGCCGCCGTCGAGCCCAGCGGCCTATGTCGCGCTGCTCGGCCCCGTCGAGGTGATCGCGGCTGCCGGTTCGACCGACGCATTCCAGACGGGCGAGGCGCGCGCCTCGCTCGTGCGACGGGCTCAGGTGCTAGCCCGGCAGTTCCGTCGCTATGCCGCGATCTTCCCCGTCGGGAGAGCTGCCGCCAGTCTCGCCGACGCGGTCCGGGCGCGGCTCGAGGGGAATCGCCGCCGCGCGGAGGTCGCGCTCGATCGCGCCGAAGCGCAGTCTCGCCAGGACCGACTGGTCTGGGAGGCCGCGCTGGTCACTCTGGAGCGCGGTCGGCTCGCGCTGGACGCGACCGAGTCGGCCCGCCATGCGACTCTGGCGGCGGAGAGCCTACGACCCTTCGGCTTCGTCTTGCCCGTGAATGGCTAGGGTCCCAACGTCGCCCTCAGGGGTCATCCGCTGGAACGACCGCGCGATCGCGGCTACGATGTCGGCCGTGACCTCGAGGACCCCTCTCTGCCCCCAGCTGATGCGTGGAGCGTCGACCAGCGCTTTGCTGTTCCTCGTCGCGGTCCTCGGCGCGTGTAGCGAGTTCCGCCCCAAGTCGCGCCCCGATGCCGGCGCCAGCACAGACGTCCTCGCCAGCGACGGCGACGGAGCGGTGACGCCGTCGTGTACGAGCGACGCCCTCTGCGACGACAAGAACCCGTGCACGACCGACCTGTGCGATACGATGACGGGGACCTGCAGCCACCCGGCCACAGCCGTGCCGGCGGCGTGCGACGACGGCGACGTCTGCACGAGCGACGATCGATGCACCGCCGGAACCTGCGTGGGCACGGCGCGGACCTGTCCGAGCGACGACTCGGGCTGCCTCGCCGGGCAGTGTGATGCAGCCAAGGGCGGCTGTGTCACGGCACCAGCACCGGATGGGACGGCCTGCACGGCCAAGACGTTGTGCACCGCCACGGCAGCCTGCAAGGGCGGTGTCTGCGTCGAGGCGACCGCCAAGACCTGTCCTGCGCCCGAGGATCCGTGTCTGGTCGCGGCCTGCGATCCGGCCACCGGGACGTGTGGCTCTACGGCGGCCCCCGATGGCGGCGCCTGCGACGACGGCTCGGCCTGTACCCTGGGCGACCAATGCACCGGCGGAGCGTGCAAGGGCAAGGAGAAGACATGCCCCTTGCCAGCCGGGACCTGCCGCGTCGCGACGTGCGATCCCAAGACGGGCGCCTGCGGCGATACGGCGGCTCCCCCGGGCGCCGTGTGCGATGACGGAGATCTCTGCACGCAGAACGACACGTGTGCGACCGGTGCCTGCGCCGGCGTCACTGCCGACTGCTCCAGCCTCGATGGCGCCTGTGCGAAAGGTGCGTGTGCGCCTGACAGCGGAAAGTGCACGACGAAGGCCCGGCCCGACGGCACGTCCTGCGACGACGCCGACGCATGCACACAGACGGACCTGTGCTCGGGAGGCACTTGCTCCCCAGGGACCATCAAGGACTGCTCGGGACTGGGAGACACCTGCAACGTGGGCGAGTGCGTCCCGGCCTCGGGGACGTGCATCGCGACCCCCAAGGCGGCCACGACCGCGTGCGACGACAACTCCATCTGCACGTTTGCCGACCACTGCCAGGGGGGCGTCTGCCTCGGCACCCCCAAGGACTGCGACTTCGTGGCGAAGAACGCCTGCCACAAGGGCGGGTGCAACGTGCTCACGGGCGACTGCATCAGCGTCCCGAACCCCGCCGCGGATGGCAAGACGTGTGACGACGGCCTGTTCTGCACCGTCGGCGACGCGTGCGCGCAAGGCAGCGGCGTCTGCACCGGGACGCTCAAGGACTGCGCCGGCACGGCCAACACGTGCCAAAACGCGCTCTGTGACGAGACCAATGACACGTGCACCACGACGCCGAAGCCGGACGCCACCCCGTGCGACGACGGCCTGAAGTGCTCGACGAACGACACGTGCAAGTCGGGTCAGTGTGTCGCCGGCGGTGGCCTCGACTGCGCGTCTCAGGCCGGTCCGTGCGAGCTGGCCGCCTGCGACGACGCGACCGGCGGCTGCAAGGTGACCAAGGCCCCTGACGGTACCGCGTGCCAGGACGCGTCGGCCTGCACGACGGGAGACCAGTGCGCTGACGGCAAGTGCGTCGGTGGCGCCGTCGATTGTTCTTCCGCCAATGCGGCGTGCGCGACGGGCGAGTGCAACGTCGCCACCGGCACGTGTGAGGCCAAGGTCCACACCGACGGGACCGCGTGCAGCGATGGCGTCGACTGCACGGTCGGTGATCTGTGCCAGGCCGGCGTCTGCACGCCCGGCCTCAAGGTGGGCTGCCCGTGCCCCGGCCCCCCGCGCAGCGTCGTCCTCGCGCAAGGATGCTTCACGGCTGGCGGGGGCGCGTTCCTCACGCCCAACACCGGATTCACCATCGAGTGGTGGGTCAAGACCACCTCGAAGACGCCGGCCATACTGCTCGATCAGCGCAAAACGGAGACGACCGGGGAGGAGGACTGGCACATCTCGTATGCGGCGCCCAGCGGGCTCGGTCAGTTCCGCTTCCATTACGGCAACACGTCCAACGCCGATACGACCCTCGGCATGCAAAACGTCGCGTTGAACGACGACAAGTGGCACCACGTCGCCGTGACGCGCACCTCGGCGAGCCAGTTCAGCGTGCAGACGTGGTGGGTCGACGGCAAGCCGCTTGCCACGGTCACGACGGTCAACAGCAACAGCCTCTCGAACACGCTCCCCTTGGCCATCGGGTGCAGTCGGCTGGCGACCGGCACCGGTCCTATCGCCGACGGCTTTGCCGGTCAGCTCGACGAGCTCCGCATCTCGCGTTTCGCGCGCTACACGACTCAGTTTACGCCGCCGGCGCGCCTGTCACCCGACGAGGCCACGGTCGCGCTGTGGCGGTTCGACGAGCCGAACCCGCAGGCCAGCGGAGCGCGCGACGTGAGCGGCCAGGGGCGAAACGCGGTCGTGCTCCCTGCCTCGGCCGTAGGCACCATCACGGCCTCGCTCGCGGTGCCTACGGGCTTCGATGGCTGCTGCGGTGAGGGCTCACTCGACGCGGGTGAGACCTGCGACGACGCGAACGTCACGGGCGGGGATGGCTGCGCGGCGACCTGCGACCTTGAGGGCCAGCTCTTGCGGCGCAGCTTCGCAGCAAACGGCGTCGACTCGTGCATCAAGGTGACGGGCGCGACGTTCCTCGAATCACCGGCCGAGCTCACGTTGGAGCTCTGGCTGCGACTGGACAAGCCTGCCAGCGTCGTCCGACTGCTCGATCACCGCGAGACCGCCGCGGTCGGCGAGCACGATTGGAGCCTCTCGGTCGACACCGCCGGGAAGCCGGCGATTCACTTCGGCGGCTCCGCCGGCGGGGACATCACGTCCACGTTCTCTAAGGTCGTCGCCGATGGCGCGTGGCACCACCTCGCCCTCACGCGCACCGCGTTCAACGTCGTCCGCTGGGTCCTCGATGGAACCGCGGACCTGCCGCAGGTCCTGACCGGCGTCGCGCCCATTGGCAACACGGCGCCGCTGTGGATCGGGTGCGGCTTGGGCACCGGGGAGTTCGTCGCAGGGACGATCGACGAGGTCCGCTTCTCCAGTGGGGCACGGTACAAAGAGACCTTCGTCCCAGCCAAGGACCTCGCACCCGATGGCGACACGCTCTTCTTGCTGAACTTCGACGTCCCCGTCTACTTCGACGCTCAAACACCCGACCTCGGACCCGGCGCGCACCACGGCTCCGTACTCGGGGCCAGTCCCGCGCCAGGCTCCGACGTCCCGTGAGCGACTCGGGGCTGACGCTCCTCGATCTGGCGCAGCGAGCCGGCGTCTGGCTCGAGTCGGTGGAACTGTACCGCCAGCGCGGCCTGCTCCCCCCGCCGGATGCGTCGGGCCGCTATGGCGAGCGCCACCTTCGCATCGTGCGATTCATCATGCGCGCGCAGGCCGAGCTCCAGCTCCCGCTCGACGAGATCGCGCAGGTGCTGGTGGAGGACGCTCACTACGACGTCGACACGACGGAGCGGCTGCTCGTCGATCGCTCCGCCCCCGATCCGGCGCAGGCGGCTCCGGGACCACCCTCGCGCGCGGCGCTGGTGGAGGAGATCCCCATCGCGGAGGCGCTGGTCGACGCGCTCGTGCGGGTCGAGGCGCTCCCGTCCGATGGTCCGTATGCCGGGCATCACGCGTGGATCGCCGAGGCGACCGTCGAGCTCCACGGGCTCGGCTTCGGGCTCGACGACGTGCTCCGGGTCGTCGATCTCGGACGAGAGGCGGCGATCGCGGAGGTCGACGCGGTGATTACCGACGTCGGACGGACGTCGGCACACGGCACAGGTGCGACCTCGGACACGGTGCGCCGCGCATCGGTCGGCCAGCTCTTGTCCAGCGCACGCCAGGTCGCCGCGGATGCCCTCGTGTCGCGGCTGGCGCGGGTCTCGAACGAGTCTCACCGGCTGGCGATCGAGTCGCTTCACCTGCCAAGCCCCAGGTTCATCGTCCGGCATCGGCTCACGGAGTCCCTCGAGCGCAAGTCGCGCCTCGCGGCTCCAGCGCTGGCGGCCCTGAGTGGACCTCGATTGGTCGGCAAGTCGGCTTCCTCGGAGCTGCCAGCGGGCGACCCTCTGCTCGACTACGGCCGGCTGCTGATCGGGCTCGGGCGATTGACTGAGGCCGTGCGGATCCTCCGGGTCGCCAGCGCTCATCCAGACTTCCGCGACCATGCGCTGCTCAACGCGTACCTCGGTCTCGCCCTGGGCCTTACCGAGCACGAAGGCGCCGTCGCGCGGGTCGCGCTGGCGCAGACGCTGGCGCCCGACGACGCGCTCGTGCAGGCGCTCGCGGCAGCGACGCTCGGAGTCGAGGCGGGTCGCGCGCCGGACCTCCTGTCGGCCATGTCGCGCGTCCAGGACGCCCTTGGCGCCGTCGAGCGCAGCCGGCGGTGTACAACGAAGACGGTCGTCGAGGACCTCGAGACGCGCCTGACCCGTGGGCGACTGTGCACGGTCCTTCCGCTGGCCTTTGGCGTTCGCGAACCGGGGCTCGACGACCTCCGCATCGTGGTCGGGGCGACGGAGAGCGCCTCCGATCAGGAGATTGGCTTCGACGTCCCGGGCAGCCGCGAGCTCGTCCGTATCAACGCCCTGTTCTTCCTGGGCATGGCGCTCACCGACGAGGGCCCCAACTCCGAAGGGGCGCGCGTCCTCGAGCAGGTCATCGGGCTCGATCCCGCGAGCGGCTTTGCGGCTCGGGCCTATCAGCGCCTGGGTGGCGCAGCGGGAGCGGGCTGACATGCTCGAACGAGCGCGTGCCGCCCTGGCCTCGGCGCGTGAGGCCTTGCTGACGCACCAGCTCCCCGACGGCGGCTTCCTCGGCCACAACCGGGGCGGGCCGATGTACACCGCAATCACGGCCATCACCGAAGCGCACATCGGCGTGCTCACCCGTGGACGCGCCGCGGACTATTGCGCGAGCATGCTCGCCGATGCGTTGCCCGATGGCGGCTATGCCGGCGCGCCGCTGTCGTCGACGATGGAGCCCACGGCCACAGCCCTCGTCCATGCGGGCCTCCTCGCCTGCGGGCTCGCACCTGACGACCCACCGGTCCGCGCGGCCTGGAACATCGTCATTCGCTCGGGCGGTGTGGCCCGTACCCAAGCCGGCTGGCACATCTTCCTCGCCATGGGCGGAACGCTGCCGGCCACCGCCCTGCCCTCGCCTGTGCTCTTGTACAAGCTCATTCCCGGGTTTCAGCGCTTCCTCGGCTCACGCGTGGGCCTCGAGCTCGTGCTCGTGGCCAACGAGCTCCCCGTCATCGTTCGGCGTCTCTTGGAACGCGCGGAGCCTTGCCCATCGGCGCGCCCGGTGCGGTGGCTGCACGAGGCCGAGGAAGCGCGCGTACAAGATTACCTCGAGCGCACGCAGAACGACCACGGCAACTGGGCCGGCATCCTCATGTCGACGCTGCTCGGCGTCGCCGCCTACGACGCGCTAGGCGTGTCCCGCGAGTCGGCGCGCTTTCAGCTCGCGCTGGGCTCCATGGAGCGCTGGCGGGTGCCGCACCCCAAGGCGGGCATCGAGGTGCTGCCCTACACCGCGGAGATCTGGAACACGGCGGAGGCGGTGCGGGTGCTGCTGGAGGCCGGTCATCCCCGCTCAGACTCCCGACTGGTGCGCGCGGTCGACTTCCTGATCGGGACTCAAACGACGTTGGACGCGCCCGCCGACTGGCAGAACCCGGGTCCGCTGACGCCGCGTAGCGGAGGGTGGCCCTACGAGATCGACAACCCTCTGTGCTCCGACTGCGACACGACGGGCGCCGTCCTCGCAGCACTCGGTACGTGGCACGGTGGTCGACCAACGGGAGAGCACGCGGCGACCTATGAGCGCGGCCTCGCCTGGCTGCTCGGCATGGTGAACGTCGAAGGCGGCTGGCCTGCGTTCAGCCATGGGCTCGCGCCGTTGCCCAAGACGCCCATCTTCACGCGACCGATCGAGCCGCCGAGCACGCCGCTGGGCCTCCTCAAGTTGCTGGTCGACCCGCCACCGGAGCTCGGGGACCCGGCCACCCCGGAGCTCACCGGTCGCGTGCTCCTCGGCTTGGGGCGCTGCGGCTTCACGGTCGCCGATCCGGTCGTTCGCCGTGCGGTCGACTTCTGCCGCGAGCTGCAGTCGGAGCACATGTGGTGGGGCCGCTGGGAGGTCAACTACCTAGCCGCGACGTCGTGCGTCCTGACGGGTCTCGCCGAGGTCGGCGTCGACATGACCGAGCCCTGGGTCCAGCGTGCCGTCACCTGGCTGCGCGAACGCCAGAACCAGGACGGCGGCTTCGGTGAGGACCTCGCTTCCTACCGCGAGCCAGCGCTGGCGGGCCGGGGACCGAGCGTGCCGACGTTGACCGCCGATGTCCTCTCTGCGCTGGTGTCAGGTGGCGTCGCCGTCGACGATCCCGCGGTCCTCGCGGCCGTGGACTTCCTGCTCGCCGCCCAGCGCCGCGACGGGCTCTGGGACGAGCCTCAGGCGCTCTACGTCATGGTCCCGCCGGACTTCTTCTACGCCAACTTCGTCACGTCGCAGTGTCCAATCCTGGCGGCTCTAGCGAAGTGGGTGAGGCTCGCTTCAGCTCACGATGAGGCGCGCCGCCAACGCTAGGGCCTGCTCGGCGCTCGTGACCTCACCCTCGAGCTGCGCATCCTCGACCGCACGCAGGACGGCCTTGAAGGCCGGACCGGGCCGGGCTCCCATCGCCTTGAGCTCCTCGCCGGTGACCCATCGGGGAGGATGGAGCTGCTCGGGCGGCGTGGTTGCGCTCAGCGCCTCGAGGGCCGCGATGGTGTCGAGGTCTCCGCCACGCGTGGTGCGCCACGCGCGAGCGACCGCCAGCAACGCGCCGCCGTGGGGCTCGCGCACGAGCCGAAGCCGGGCGGCCCGAGTCGAGAGCGCGTCCAACGCCGGCGCCTCGCGCAGCAAGAACGTCAGGCGCCCATGGTCCCCTCGCGACAGGCGCAAGCGACGACCGAGGGTGTCGGCGAGCGCCTCGCCGCCCAAGAGGCCGACGAGCAGCGCCAGGGCGAGCACCAGATCGACGGTCGCGAGGTTGCCAAACGCGGTCTGGAGCTCCATGGGCTCCCGCAGCGTCGCCTCCGGAAGCAGCAGCGCGAGCAACCCGCTCTCCGCCAACAGGACCGCCCCACGGCACGCGTCCCCTTCGCTGAAGAGCCGACTCAGCTCCTGGTGCAGGCGCTCGCCGGAGACGCTGGTGACGCGGTCGGCCATGGCGCGAATGGCGTCGAACGTGGCGGCCTCGATTGTGAAGCCGAGCGTCGCCGCGAAGCGGATGGCGCGCAGCGCCCGCAGGTGATCTTCGACGAAGCGCGCCTCGGGATCGCCGATCGCGCGGATGAGGCGCGCCGCGAGGTCGGCGCGACCGCCCACGAAGTCGCACAGGTCGCCGCTCGCCGGATCTTCCAGCAGCCCGTTGATCGTGAAGTCCCGGCGGAGGACGTCCTCGCGCGCGGAGACGAAGAGGACGCCATTGGGGCGCCGGCCATCCTCATAGGCGGTATCGGCCCGAAACGTGGCGACCTCGTATTGCGAGATGCGCGTGACGACGATGATGACGCCAAACTGCACGCCGACCGGGATCGTATGCCGGAAGATGCGCTGGACATCGGCTGGGTGCGCGTCGGTGGCGATGTCGTACTCGCGAGGCGTGCGCCCCAGCAGACGGTCCCGGACGCAGCCCCCGACGAAAAAGGCCTCGTGGCCCGCAGCGCGCAACCGGGCGACGACCTCGGAGGCATCCAAGCGATGGAGGGCGGGGTCGATCGGCGCGGCGTGAGGGTCCATCGTCCGGGTTTACCACGGGGAGGAACGGCTAGGCGAACTCGTCGTCGAGCTGGTGAGGGCTCTCGCGCGCGAGCTCCGCGAGGCGCCTCCGTGCACGGCGGCGCTTGAGGATCCCGCCCGCGATGAAGACACCCAGCGTGAGCACGAGGAGCCCCGAGCCCAGGATGACTGGCATCCACGAGGCGCGTGCCGCCATCTGCTGCCGCCAGGCGGTCTCGACCTCGACCAGCGATCGGCCCACTGTGCCACGAAAGGCCTCTTCGAACGGCTGACCGTCGCGGATGCGCCGAAGCATCGTCCGCATCCCGTTCCAGCCCCACTTGTTCAGGAGGTGGCCGACGAACGCGCTGGACTGCGCATAGGCGAGATCCGCGCGCCCCGCTCCGACCGGAAAGCCATCGGAGAGCTCGGCGAAAGGGATGAGCGCGTCAAACAGGCTGGCGTCCACGGTCTGCGCGAAGCGCTGGCCCAACCGCTCGCCCGCCTGACGCACGGCGAGGCCCTCGCAGAACCAGAGCGGTAGCCGTCGATGGCCCACGGCGCGTGCCAAAGCGATGTGCGCCAGCTCGTGCCGAAATACGTCCGCCAGCGTAAAGTGCGTGCGTGCGTCGACGCGTAGCACGACGAGCCCGTGTTCCGGAAACGCGACGCCCGCTGCCCACTCCGCGACCCCCGCGCCGGGCATGGCTGCCTGGAAGGCCTCCTCACCGAAGCGCACGCGGACGAGGATGGGTGGATCGGCGATCGGCGCGCCGCCGAGCTGCGTGGAGACCTCTTCATATACCGCGTCGGCGTTGGCCGCCAAGCTGTCCGCGACGGGCTCGTGGCCCGCGGGGACGTCGAAGCGCACCGAGCGCGGCGCCGCCACGGCAAGCGAGGCGATCAGGGCCGCCACGACTCCCGTCAGCCACGTCACGAACAGGCGAGGCATCTGGCGGCCTAGTTCGGCACGCGAAAGAACTTGAACCGGGAAGTCGAGATCTCGAACAGGAAGCCGAACTGGAAGACCAGCTTGCCATCCTCTCCAAAGAGCGCCGTGGGTGGGTTCCGAAACGGCGACGCCTCCTTGAGCGCCTTCTTCGCCTCGCGATCGAGCTCGCCGATGCCGGAGTCCTTGACCGTGAGCATCCGCAGCAGTCCGCCCTGCCGATCGAGGGTGACTTGTATCACCGTAAGCCGATCTTTAACTCCATACACTTTACCAGTCGGATCGGCCTCGTGATAGGCCGTATTGGGCTGCCAGTGCTGACTCACCCGCTCCTTGACCCGATTGAAGAAGTCCCAGTGCTGAAACTTCCGCGAGTTCAGGAGTGTGTCCGAGCCTTCGTCCTTGATGTCCATCAGCGCGTCATTGCTCGCGCCAGCGCCGGTGAGCGCCTGCACGTTGGCGATCGCCGAGCGCTTGTCCAAGGTCGGCACCAGCACGGGCGTGCCGCGATCGCGCGCAATCAGCGTACCTCGACCTGGCGCGACCTCCGTTGGCCGTGACCCTCCTTGAACACCAGGCTTCAGCGGCTGTTGCGGCGTGGCGTCGGGGGCCGAGGTCGGCTTGGGTGAGGTCGAGTCCGGCGACTGGAGTGTGGACGCCGAGTCCTCCGGAGTCGTGCCAAGGCGCTCCTCGCGGCTCTTCTTGCGAGCGAGCCCCTTGACCTCCTTGGGCACGGTGCTGTCGAACTGCGCGAGATACCGCGCCTTCTTGGGCGCCTCCTCAGTCACGGGCGGCTTGATCTCGACCACCTGCCCGAGGACCTTGACCGGCTCAGGCGGCGGTTTGACCACGGGCGGCGTCCGAATCGCACGGGCCTTGGGTGTGACCGGCGTCAGGCGGACGTGCACTGGACCCTTGGAGCGCTCCGGTGCGCCGTCCGAGAGCTCGGCGGCCCGGAGCGTCGCGAGGTTCTTCACGAAGATGGCGACAGGGACCTCGAGCGCGATCGCGACCGCCCCGAGGGACAGCCAGACCACGATGGGAGTGCCGGAGCGTCGACGCCGCATTCAGAGACCATGATAGGAACGCGCGGCGGGCACGGCAAGGTTCGAAGGCGCGGCACGTTGGTCGGTCACCGCTGCGATGGCGGCGTGGACCGAACGGCCTCGAGCAGTCCCTCGCAGCCGCGCGTGATGAGCGCGTAGACGGCCTCGAAGCCGCCGGAGTAGTACGGATCGGGCACATCGCGTGGTCCATCGCCGTGGGCGTAGTCGAGGAGCAGCACGATCCGATCGTGGCGTCGCTGGTGGCGATCGAGGTGCTGCAGCCCATTGCGATTGTCTGTGTCCATGGCGACGAGCCAGTCCCAGGCGTCGAGGTCGGCCTCGGTCACGCCTCGGGCCGCGTGCGCCGCGAGGCTGAGGCCGTGGCGCTCTGCGGCGGCAATGGACCCGCGATGCGCTGGCTCGCCGGCGTGGTAGTCGGACGTGCCCGCCGAGGCGACCTCGATGTGGCCGGCGAGACCCGCGCGCGAGACGAGGTCACGCATGATGACCTCGGCCAACGGCGAGCGACAGATGTTGCCCAAGCAGACGAAGAGCACCCGAACGGGCGCTGCGGCCGGTGCCGACCCAGTCATCGCGACTTGACCTCAGGCACGTCGCGGCTATCCTGCGCCACGGAAGCGCGTCCGTTCTGGTGAACGGCCCGGTCTTCAAAACCGGTAGCGGGGCACTGAGAGGTGTCCTGGGCGGGTTCGATTCCCGTGCGTTTCCGCCACTCCACCCTGGTCACTTGGACTCCGTCGGGGGCGCGGCCTCGGCCGGCAGCGTCTCGATCGAGATCCGGGTCACGCCGTTGTTGCGCAGCAAGTCCAAGAGCGACACGAAGCGCTTGTGGGGAGCCTCCGCGTCCGCGGCGACCATGACCTCGAGGTCCTTGCCGCGCTCCTCGATGGCGCGCTTGAGACGCTCCTCGACGTCCTCGCGCTCGACCGACTCGCCGTTGACCGACAGCTTGCCGTCCGCTGCGATCGAGAGCGTAAACGGCTGCTCGGCCGAGGCGGCCTCACCGCTGGCGGCGGTTGGGAGGTTCATCTCGATGACCTCGGGCCGCTCGGTCTCGTGGATGACCTCGGTGACGACCATGAAGATGATGAGGAGCACGAGCACCACGTCGACGAGCGGCGTGACGTTGATCTCCGAGATGATCCCGCGCCGGGAGGTTCCGCCCGCCATCAGCCCACGCGCGACTTGTAGCGCGCCAGGATCGCGCGGACGAGGACCTCGGTCGAGGACACACTGCGGTCCACGCGCCGCTGGAAGTAGTTGAACGCCATGACCGCCGGGATCGCGACCAGCAGGCCGACGGCGGTGGCCACGAGCGCTTCCGAGATGCTGCCCATGATCGCCTGGGCGCGGCTCTGGCCTTGCTGCAGTCCGGAGAGGTCGGCGAAGGCGCCGATGATGCCGAGCACCGTGCCGAACAGGCCGATGAAGGGCGTATTCGCGCCGAGCGTGGCCAAGAAGGCCAGGTACGCTTCGTAGGAGAGCTTCTCGGACTCGAGCGAGGAGCGATAGAGGTCCTCGAGCGCGCCATGGGGCCACGCGATGTTGTCGAGGATCTTCTTTCCGACGATGGCCTCCATCCCCGGCGTGGCGCCGAGGACTCGGAGCGCCTCGTCGCGATTGCCGTCGGCGAGCAAGGCGTCGATCCGGTAGCCGAGAACGCGGATGTCGACTCGGCGCCGAAAGAGGAACAGCGCCCGTTCGAAGATGATGGTGAGCGATATCACGCTCAGCGCTCCGAGGAGCCAGAGCACCCACTCGGCGCTCCGGCCTTGGAGGATCTGGGTCAGCGTCTCGAGCATTCGCGCCTCCGGCCGGCGCGTACTCTAGCGGTGCGCGGGCGTTGAGACAAACGCAGTTTTCAAGAACAAAGTACGTGCCACCGTGAGCCCGCGGTGCCACCATGGGACAGTCCCATGAGACTTGCAGTGTCATGAAACGCATCGGCGACGGCGGCGAGCGCGGCACGCCCGTTGCGCACGCAGCGCAGCGGAGGTGCCCTATGCCGGTACGTGTCACGTCTTCTGGAGTTGTTGGGATCGAGGCCCATCGCGTCGACGTCGAGGTCGACGTCGCGCCTGGGATCTTTGGCTATGAGACCGTCGGGTTGCCAGACACCGCCGTGCGCGAGAGCAAACAGCGCGTCAAGGCGGCGATTCGCAACGCGGGGTTCGACTTCCCTCAGGAGCGGGTGATCGTCAACCTCAGCCCGGCGGACGTCCGCAAGGAGGGCACGGCCTACGATCTGCCGATCGCGCTCGGGATCCTGCACGCGAGCGATCAGGTGCCGGGCGTGGAGCTCGACGGCGTCGTCGTCATCGGGGAGCTGTCCTTGTCGGGCGAGGTCCGACCCGTCCCCGGGACCCTGGCCATGGCCATGCTGGCGCGCGCGGACGGAGCGCGGCGCATCGTGGTCCCCAATGCCAACTGGGTCGAGGCAGCCTCGGCCGTCGGAGTTCTGGCTCAGCCTGCGTCCACGCTTCTGGAGGCGGTCGCGCTACTCCGCGGTGAGGTCCCCGAGCGGGCGCCGCCGGACGACACTCCGCTGCCGGAGGTGGACGAGGCGAGACCCGATCTGCGCTACGTCCGCGGCCAACGCGCGGGCCGGCGCGCGATCGAGATCGCCGCCGCAGGGGGGCATCACCTCTTGCTCTCGGGTCCGCCCGGCGTGGGGAAGACCATGCTGGCGCGTTGCCTTCACGGCCTGCTGCCGGATCTCGATGCGACCGAGCAGCTCGAGGTCTCGCGCATCTACAGCGTTGCGGGCCAGCTCCCGCGGGGGCGGCTCGTCCGTCGCCGGCCGTTCCGTGCACCCCACCACACCGCGTCATGCGCCGCGATCGTCGGGGGCGGCGCCAACGTGGCGCGTCCCGGCGAGGTGTCGCTGGCCCATGCTGGCGTGCTGGTCCTCGACGAGTTCCCGGAGGTCGACCGCTCCGTCCGCGAGGTGCTGCGGCAGCCGTTGGAGACCGGCGACGTCGTGGTCGCACGAGCGACGCGCACCGTGCGGTTCCCCGCGCGCTTCCAGCTCATCGCCACGATGAACCCGTGTCCGTGCGGCTGGGCCGGGGTGCCACACGCGCCGAAGCCCTGTCGGTGTGAACCCCGCGCGGCGGAGCGCTATTCTGGGCGCGTCTCCGGTCCCCTCCGCGATCGCATGGACCTCCAGGTCACGTGCGTCCCGGTGCCTGCGGAGCTCATCGTGGGCGATGGGACCGAGGAGCCCTCCTCGGCGGTACGCGCTCGGGTCCAGGCCGCGCGAGAGCGACAGCGCGTGCGCTACGGACCGGGACCCGTCCGCAGCAACGCGGACCTGCCGATCGAAGCGCTCGAGACCGTCTGTGGGCTGGACGCGGTCACGCGGTCCGTTGCTCAGGACGCGATGGAGCGCCATGGGCTCTCGCCGCGGGCCTTTCATCGGGCGCTGCGGGTCGCCCGCACGATCGCGGACCTGGAGGATGCCGATTCGGTTGCGCGCCGGCACCTCGCCGAGGCGTTGGTTTTTCGGGGCGCCGCATGAGGGCGGGCGAGCTACTCAGCGATCTGGACTGTGTAGACGGCGTTTGCGTTGGCGGCCTGGCCCGTCTCGTCCTTGATCCGCAGGAAGTACCGCCCCGGCGTGAAGCCGTGCGTGAGCGTCCGCGTCTCGCCGGGCGCGATGCCCGCCTTCTTGGCGATGAGCTTTTGCTGGCCATCGAGCAGCTCGACGGAGAGACGCAGGCCCTCGGCTCCCGTGAGGTTGAGCGTGAGGATCTTCGTCTCATCGGGGCTCGAGCCCGTGATCTGGACGACGAACAGGTCAACGTCACCCTTGGGATGGATGTTCGCGTGATATGCCGGACCCACGACCAGCGCCTGCCGCCCGCTCGCTTGTGCGGCATCGTCGTTCGGCTCCATCTCGCGATCGCCCGCGGCGACGAGGGACACGGAGATGCGATAGCCCTTATCGGCGCTGAAGCTCTTGTCCTTGCTCGAGACGCGCACATACGCCGGCTCGGGACCGACGGAGAGGAGCGGGAAGGTCTCGGGCTGCCCGGCGCCGACCTCGTTGACCGTGCCGTAGGCCTTCCCGGTCGCGTCCAGGCGCTCGATCTGCACATCCACTCCGGGGATCCCCGTGACGACGACGGTGGCCACGCTCGCGGCCTCGGCGTCGATGCGGAAGACGTCCCAGTCCGTGGGATGGGAGACGAAGCCGTCCGTGGGGCGGTCGGCCGTCAGGGGTTGGGCGAGCGCGGTCTTCCAGTTGGGCTCGCGCTCGTGCGCCGCCTCGGGCTGCTCGACGACGACGCGGATGGTGTAGCGGTCGTTGGCGTTGCTGCCCTTCTGAGCCCGCACCTCGACGTAGTAGGGCGCCGACTGCGGATCGAAACCCACGTCCCGAATCACGACGGGGCGACCCGGCGACCAGGCGACGTTGCCCTCGGGCACCTGCGCGACGACCCGCCGCTGGCGATCGACGAGCCGCACAACCGTCTTGACCTCCTGCACCGCGCCCACCTCGACGCGAAAGACGGAGGTGGGCGTCGCCGCCTCCAGGTCCAGGCGATAGCAGTCCACGTCCCCTGGCCAGCCCATGTAGCCCTCGAGGGCCACGTCTGGTTTGAGCGTCGCCGCTTCCTTGGACTGACCGTTCGGCTCGCGCTCCAGTGTGTCCGGGGGATCGGTGACCGTCGTCGTCAGGCGGTACGCGCCGGCTCCGAGCACGGGGACCGGCTTGGTCTTGCGCGGACGGGCGGGCGTGACCCGGAAGTAGTGACGCCCTGGCGGCAGGACGGTCGGCGGCAGGATCTCGACGCCGGACGACGCCGCGGCATCGATGGTGACGATGGCCTCGCCGCGCTTCTGAGCTGGAGCCGAGTCGGGCGCCATCCAGGCGAGCGCAAAGTCGGTCGTGTCGTCCGGAGAGAGCTGAAGCCGCACCATCTGCGACCGCGGTCCCTCGAGGACAAGCACGAACCAGTCCTCGTCGGCGGGTGGCGCCTTCGGGCGCGCGGCCTTGGGCTTGGCCTTGAGCTCGGGCACCGGCGCGACCTCGACGGTGACCGTCCCGCGGATGCCGCCGTTCATGGGGAGCGGCGTCGCCTGTTCGCGGGTGTCGTTGGGCTCCTTCTCCACGACCGGGCCGGTGGGCACGGGCGCAGGAAGCGGCGCTCCCGGTGCGGCGGGGGCGGTCGATGAAGGCGCCACGGGCGGCTCGGCCTCCGCGGGAACCGCCGGAACCTGCGGGACCTCCGCCTTCTTGGACTTGCACCCATACCCCGACAGCGTCAGGGTGAGGAGTGCGAGCCACCCCACGGTGACGAATCCGGCGACCCGCGCGCGCAACGGCTTACTTGTACGCCTTGATGACCGCGTCGGTGATGTCCAACGCGGGGAGCACGTAGAGGACGCTCCCCTGCTCGATGACCAGCGTGAAGCCGCGGGCCTCGGAGACCTGCTGAATCGTCTTCTTGAGCTTCTCCAAGATGGGCTTGAGCAGCTTCTCCTCCTGCGCCTTCAGGTCATTCTGGAGCTGCACGTACGACTCCTGGAGTTCGACGAGCTTCTGCTGATAGACCTTGAACTTCTCACGCTTGACCTCCTCCTTGAGGAGCGAGGCCTGCTTCTCGAGCTCGTCTTTCATGCGCTTGAGCTCGTCCTGGCTCTTGTCGAGGCGCGACTGCTTGGTCTTGGCGTCGCTCTCGAGCTTGCTCTTGGCGGCCTTTCCGTCGGGGACGGTGCGGATGGCCTTCTGCATGTCGACGGTCGCGACCTTCAAGGGCGGGTCGGCAAATACAGCCGGGGCGACGAGGAGAAGGGCGAAGAGCGCGACCGGTCGCACCGCGGCGATGGCCTGGGAAAGAAAGGGAGACGAGCTCGACATGAAGGGACTCCGCAGCAGGGGCCTGGATTTCATTGACAGTTACAGCGCATCCGCTCGTCTGCGTCGGCCAATGCGACGTCGCCTTGGCGCTTCAGCAGTCAACGGCCGGAGCGGCGGCATTATTCGGTCGCGCGACGGAGGCGTCAAGGTCGGCGCCTTCTTCCTTGACTCGGGCGTTCGGTCGCCCGAAGCTCGGCGAATGGCCCTGCTCAAGATCGCCGAAGTCGGAAACCCCATCCTGCGGCGTCGCTCTCGCGAGGTCAGCCGCGAGGAGCTTCTCGGCCCGACGATGCAGACGCTCATCGACGACCTCATCGAGACGATGCGCGACGCAGACGGCGCTGGCATCGCGGCTCCACAGGTCCACCTGCCGGTGCGGATCTGCGTCATCGAGATTCGCCCGAACCACCCGCGCTACCCGGAGAAAGAGCCGATCCCGCTCACGGTATTGGTCAATCCGGTGGTCACCCCGACGTCGGACGCGACCCTCGAGTCCTTCGAGGGCTGTCTGTCGGTGCCCAACTTGCGCGGTCGCGTGCGGCGCCACGCGGACATCCTGGTGCGTTTCTGGGACCGCGCGGGTCAGGAGCGGGAGGTGCGTGCCCATGGCATTCAGGCCGTCACCTACCAGCACGAGTGCGACCACCTCGACGGGCGGCTGTTCGTCGACCGCGTCACCGATCCGACCTCGTTTACGACCTGGCGGAACTACGCCACGTTCGTCAAAGACAGCAAGGACGTCGCGGTGCCCGCCGCCGTGCGATGACGCGCACCGCGCCGTCGGTGTTCGTACTCCTCACGCTCGCCGCAGGCCTGAGCGCATGTCGCGAGCTCAAGGACGCGATGAGCGGGGCGGAGGCCGAGGCCAATCAGACGGCGCGTCAGGCGGCCGAGTCGGCGCAGCAGACCAAGCAGGCGGAGGCCGCTCTCGCTGAGAAGGAGCGCGCGGCGCGGGCCTCGACGTTGCAGGACCGCGAGTCCGAGCGCGAGCCGGACTCCCGCGCCGAGAAGGTGGCTTGGCTCGTCCAGCGCCGCATCCGCTGCGATCGGGCTGCGTGCTCCGATGCGCTCCTGCAGCGCCTCCGGTCGCTGCGGGACATCAGCGTCGAGCTCGCGCCGCTCGTCGACAGCAAGGACGACGCCACGCAGATCGAGGCCGCCCGCCTCGTCGCGCTCCTCGAGCTGACGGCGCTGGCGCCCAAGGTGATCGCGCTGCTCGACGACGACACGACCTCCGTGCGCCGCGCCGCCTGCCACGCCCTCGGGCTCCTCCGGTACACGCCGGGCGCCGCGGCCGTCGGTCTGCGGCTGCTCCGCGCACATGACGTCGACGAGCGCCTGTGCCTCGTCTCGACCCTCGCGCAGCTCGGTGGGACCGCCGCGGCCGAGGCGCTCTCGCTCGCGGCTGCCCGCGGCGAGGTCCGCGGCGCTTTGGCGGCCGTGCGTGCGTTGACGCGACTGGCGTCCAACGAAAGCGTCACTCTGTTGCGCGGCGCGCTCTTCGAGTCGCCGCACGTCGAGGTCAAGCGTGCCGCGGCCGACGCGCTCCGCGAGAGCCCCGACACGCGAGCGCGGGCGATCCTCGCTCAGGCGGCCCGCACGGGCGACAGCGACACGCGGCACGCCGTCGCGCCGCGGCGCTCCAAGTAGCCCCGGCTAGCCAGGCTCCTCGCTGCCGTCCTCCCGCTCCTTCTCGAGGTGCCGAAAGATCGTCCGTGGGTCGACATCCAGGTCCTTGGCCGTCTTGGTGCGGTTGCCGTTGTTGAGCCGCAGCACCTCGTTGATGTACTGCCGCTGAAACTGCTCCTTGGCCTCGAGCAACGTGAGCACCTCCTTGAGCGCCACCTCGTCCAGGTCCAAGAGCTCGGGTCCAAGCAGCGGCCCGTCGGCAAACACGATGGCCTTCTTGATCCGGTTCTCGAGCTCGCGGATGTTGCCCGGCCACTCGTACTGCCGCATCGCCCGCATTGCGTCGGTCGTAAACCCGCGCACGCTGCTGCCAAACTCCTTGCCGTACCGCTGGAGCAGGTACCGCCCGATGAGCACCACGTCCTCGCCGCGCTTCCGAAGCGGGGGCAGCGTGAGCTTGACCACGTT
>SXGT01637758.1_pt1 | contig 36146 bp, 28 predicted proteins | sample 3176221 | NCBI WGS metagenome assembly SXGT01 (sample SAMN11356862, study PRJNA531348) | freshwater metagenome | isolation source: freshwater sample F1-120 | place: China: Fuxian Lake, Yuxi | collected 2017-12-25 | reverse complement strand
GCCAATATCGACAATCTCCGGCAGGCCCGGCAGGGTATACAGGTACAGGGTACACTCAAAGCCCTGCGGATACCCGGCCTGCGTCAGCAGGGCTTTGGCTTTGACCGGGTCGTAGCCAAAGCGATCCTCAAAGCGCGTCTCCCACTCGCTGCAGGTGAAAGACAATCGTCTACGCGTCGACGATCTCCACGCCCTGCTCAACCTGCTTGGCCACCTCCTCGGCCCGCGTCATTTTTCGCCACGCCCATCATCTGGCGCCAGAAACTCGTTGCACTGGCCGCGGCTTCCGGCTGCGTGATGCGCAACACGGCATGGCGCACATCCTGGGCCGTCCACTCCCCCCAGGTTGCGTGAAATGTGATGCCTTGGCGTAAAGTCACCGTCCAGGTTTTGCCATCAGGCTCCATGTTCCAGGTGTCGGCCAGCTCAGGAATGTACGCGCCAGTGTGGCGATCCACCCCGACGAGGAACTCCAGGGCGGGCCGCTTATCCAGCAGACCACTGATGGTATGCGACCAGGAAAAGTTGCTGTCAAACCCCAGCGGGGCCACGGCGATGCGGAGCCGTTCGAACTGAGGCTTGGCGGGCTGAGCCCACCCCTCCAGCACCGCCAGCCCCAGTGGGCCAATCACTGCGCCTATCCCTACCATCCAGAGCGATCGTTGCATACCAGATCTCCACCTGTAGGTTGTGCGGGGCATGCGCGGTCCGCAGCGGACGGATCGCGGCGGTGCTGGGCCATGTGCAGGTGCAGGGAGAGAGGTTCGCTGTGTGCTGAGAGGCCGCGCAGGCGCTCGTGGTCTTGACCAGGCCCTGTCAGCCACTGCTGACCACGCCTGGCCCTGCCGACCCTTGACGGGTCGGCACCAGTGCGCGCATGCTGCGTGTCTTCCCTCGACAGGTCAAGACGGTGTGCATATGTCGTGTCTCGCCACGACCCGCACCTCGGCACGCCTTGTATGCGCTGGCGCTTGCTGTGTCTGAGGCCAACGGTAGCCTGTCCACCGCGTCATGCCTCGTAAACACCAGCGCCGTTAACAGTCTGGCCCCTGCTTCCCAGTACCTTTCTGGTTCCTGAGAGAGAAGGCCCCACATGAGACAGCATGCCAGATGGTGTCTGGTCTGCAGGACGCCTAGGGGAAGAGGCGGTCGACTCTCACTCCTGTGCGGCGCGCCTTGCATGGTCGCAACGTCTGAAGATGGCGACGAGGAAGACAAAGGCTAGGCACGCGCCCACCGATAGGACTTGTTCGGCGGGCCGCGGAGGGAGGATGAGGATGTATCCGCGACCTTTGATGAGCGAGGAAAAGCTCGACACGCAGAACGGCATGAGGAACAGGCGAAACGTTTGCCACCGCGCTGCCGAGCCTGCGCTTTGTAGGCTCACGCTCAAGCGCAACGCCACACCGATGACGGCGCTGATGCCCAGCGCATTGAGCCAGAGGGTGGGCGAGGGATCGAAGGAGTGTGCCACGGTGACGAGATACCAGAGGAGGTAACACCACAGCACCATCTTGCCGTTGCTCAGGGATGCGAAGTATCGGAACACATGCTGCCCCACGACGAGGCGCCCAAGCACCTCACCATTTTGGTGCTGCCGTAGGTGAACGTGGCAAGCCACATCTTGTACGTCACACGGCTCAAAAACGGCCTCTCCAGCACGCACCCCTTGGGGGGACGCGCTGTGGGCGATCAAAGCCTGGCTGGGCGACCGCGTGAGGATGGAGCCGGACACAGACGCTTTTTGTATCAGTGAACGATGTGGCCCGCTGAGCCGCGAGACCGTATAACCCTTCAGTTTTGGCATAGAGCCACCGCCTGTGTCTATATCTCAGTAGAGACGCTACGTTAGCATCTTTAGACCTTATGAGAACCGAGACTATCCATAAAGCGGTGTGTGATATACGTCAGGCTTTTGGGCGGACGCCTGGCAGCGCGTTCGTTGTCAAGCAGCGCCACCATAATCCACGGTCCAGGGTACTGCATGGCTCGATCTAAGACCAGCTCAAAGGCTTCTTGGGTTTCAACCATGCTCACTTGCTCACAGCCCGAAGCCTGGTCGCGTTTGGCCAGATCGGTGCCAAAGGCGGTATGCGTCGGCCAGCCGTCGGCAAGTGCCAATGATGCCGTCTGGCAATCCGCTCTGCATGCCAGAGAGGAAGGGGCAGGAAAAGGCAGGCAACGCCTGAGCCGCCGCCACTCGCTTGGCATACGGGGATGGCGGATGCTCTAAGACCGCCGAGACACGCCGACGATCACACGCTGCCAGGGTCACCTGTGCAGCGTGAGTCCTCATGGCCTTGGCCACGTGCAGGGCATGCCACAGCACCAAAGCGGTCAGAGCGGTATGCGGATAGGCCACGGCTCACCTCACGAGTGCCTTAGCGCTTGGGCCAGGCGTCCAGACATCCGGCCATGCTCTCGATGAGCCGCTCGCAGCATGGAAGGATTCCTTGCGGCATGGACACCGCCAAAACGTACACGCATTGCCATGACCTGTCAAGACAAGTGTACTGAAGACGCACAAAGGATCGCTCGCCCGCCCGGCACGGCGTGGTCGCTCAGACCCGTCCCCCCTACGGACGCCGCCCGGGCCCACATGCCATGCGGGCCATGCGGGCAGACCCTGCGCCCGACACGTGGCCTCAGGTCAGAGGCTTAGATACGGTTATCAAAGGTGTGGCCTGATGATTCTTGTGATGGCGGCGAGGGCGAGGAAGCCGAGGAAAGTGTGGTCCTCCTTCTCAAACCGCGTTGACCATCGCGTGTTTTCTTGCAGTTTTCCACCTCGGCCCGTGTGGGAGATGTCAACGCCGGTGTGGCCGCTGGCGTGCCTTTACCGGAAGGATTGGTAAATTTGTCGTTCAGATCCTGCACGTACAGGTTCGCCTCCATCAACACACCTTTCAAACGCTTCTGGGATTATTTATTCTAACAAACCGGGCGCTTAGGCAAGATGCTATGCCACCGGGAGGTCTTTTTCCGAAACGCCGCGATGATCGTAGGGGGGCGACCAGCCGGTCGCCCCCCTACCGGGATGGGCCTCCACCTCGGGAGGGCCCAGCGCCTGCCCTGTCCACATCGTCGGGGCGCCCGGCGGTCGCCCTGCCCAGAGCGGCCCTCAGGCGCCACGCCGCACCAGGCGCCGCAGGCCCGCGCGCCATCCCGTACCGGGGCACACGCCCGCGACCCACGCCGCCAGGCCCCAGCGCCCGTCGGTCGCCGCATCAATCTGCCCCGCCAGCGCCATGGCCTGATCGCGTAGACCCCGCCGTTCCCGGCCTGCCGCCGCGTCCCAGCGCCCCAGCAGCAGCAGCGTACTCACCTGCCTCCCCAACGCTGCCATAGCCTGCATGGCGTCATCCTGCCTGGCCGCGTCCGCTGCCTCGGGCAGGCTGCCAGGCGCCAGGACAGTCAGCAGGTGTTGGCCCAACTGCCCCAGCCCGGCCAGGGGCGGCGGGCCGGCGTTTTTGGCCATATAGACGACGTGCGCAAGCGTCTCCTCCACCAGGCGCGGCTGCAGGCTGAGCGCCAGAGCCAGGGCGCGCGCCACATGCACGCCTCCCGCCTCGTACGCGCCACGCCGTAGGTGCAGCGCGCCGAGCTGACGCGACACGCTAATGGTCCCGACGGCATCGCCTAACTCATTGCGGAGGCGCAGACTGTGCTGACAGGAAGCCAGGGCCGCATCGAGATCGCCTTGCACCTCGTACAGCCCGCCCAGGTTGTTCAGGGTCTGGCCCTCGCCGTGGCGATCCCCTAGCTCGCGACAGAGCGCCAGGCTGGCCTCATAGGCCGCCAGGACCGCCGCCCAGCGCCCTTGCTCCTGGTAGACCCCGCCCAGGTTGTTCAGGGTCCGGCCCGCGCCGTGGCGGTCCCCCAGCTCGCGACAGAGCGCCAGGCTGGCCTCGTAGGCCGCCAGGGCCTCGGCCCAGCGCCCTTGCGCTCGATAGACCACGCCCAGGTTGTTGTGCGTCCTGCCTGCCGCGGCACGATCGCCGGCGTGCTGGGCGGCGTCCAGCGCCAGGAGCCCGAGTTTGACCATGTCGCCCCACAGGGCCCGTAGCTGCAGGTACGTTTGCAGGCCAGCGACCAGGGTTGACACCACGTCCCAGGCCTGCGTGGCAAAGGCCCAGTCTACGGCAGCCAGCAGATTGCTGCGCTCGGCATCGAAAAGCGTCAGGGCCTGGCGCGTGAGCTGGCGTTCCAGCGCCTCCAGCGCCGGCGCACCTGGCGCTGCCGCCAGCGCGGTGGCCCGACGGCGGCGCGACACCGGCCGCAGCAGGTCGTCCATGGCACCAGCATGCTGCGCATACAGCCGGGCGGCCCGGCGCTGTATGGCGGCGACCCGGCGCGGGCGCGTGGCCAGGGCATAGGCGCGGATGGGGGCGAGCTGGGTGTAGCGTCCGTCCTGCCACTGCGCCAGATGGCGCGCCACCAGCTCGCGGGCGGCGGGCTCATAGCGCTTACCGAGGAGCCCGGACAACACCGCCGCACTGGCCCCGGCGGGCAGCACACTGAGGGCAAAGAACACCACCCGAGCCCGCCCGGAGAGGCGCTGGTACGACAGCCCGAGGGAGGCGCGCACACTGCGCAGGCGCGCTGGCAGGCCACGACTGCCGGCGTCGTCCAGGGTGGCCAGCATGTGCTGCTGCAACTCTTGTAACAGGCGCGGCGGCGTCATGCCAGCCTCCCCGAGCTGCGGCGCGGCCAGGGTCAGGGCCAGCGGATAGTCCTGCAGGGTGTCACAGATGGCGTGCAGCGTGGTGCTGTGCCCCAGTCCGAGCGCCAGTTCCAGCCCGAGCCCCACCTGCTGCGCTGCCGGGGCGTAGCGCAGCAACAGGCGCAGCGCTTCCCCACGCGCCAGCGTGTCCACAGTGATGACCTGTTCCCAGGGGCGCAACCCCAGGCCTTCCCGCGACGTCACCAGCAGGTGCAGGCCCGGCGCGCCTTCCAGGAGCTGGCGCAGGGCAGTGATACTGGCCTCCACCTCCTCAGCGGGGGCGTCCAGCAGTTCCTCAGCATTGTCGAGCAGCAGCAACAGGTGCTGCGGGGCCAGCGCTTTGCCCAGGGAGGCCCAGGGCTGGAGCGGATCCGGCGTCACCCCTAACGCTTCCGTCAGCGTGCTGGCCAGGCGGGTACTGTCGCGCACCCCTTCGACCGCCACCAGACGTACACCCTGGGCAAAACGCGCCCGCTCCGCCTGCCAGTGCGCCACCGCCAGCCCGACCGTGGTCTTGCCAATGCCCCCAGGGCCGCTGAGCGTCACCAGGCGGGCACCGGCCAGGGCCTGGATCACCTGCGCCATGAGCCCGGCCCGCCCGATGATCTCCGGGGGGTGCGGCAGAAGCGTTGGCCCGCCCGGGCTCGGGAGTTCCACCTAGGCGGCTGGCCCGGCCTGCAGCAGCAGCGGCACGTCGTGTCCCAGCCAGGAGTGGAAGCGTGACGACCACGGCGGCAGTGCCACCCCGGTCTCTGGATCCTCGGGTGGCCGATGATCGCCCACCTCGTTATCCACCCGCACCGCCTCGACCCCCGCCGCAAAAGCCGCTGACAGCGTGGCACCGCGTCCCAGGGCGCCATAGAACAACTGATTGAACAAGGCCGCGGCGCGGTCTGCCATGGGCCACTGCTCATCCACCGCCACCACATTGGCCAGGCCCGCCGTCCGTAAGGCCTCGGCTGCGTGCCCGGAGTAGCAGGCGGAGAGCAGCACCAGTTGCGCCTGACTGCCGTGCAGCATCTGGACCGCGCGCGCGCTGGACAGGGCATCCGCTACGGCGCCGTCCTGCTCCAGCAGCAGGTTGCCGTTCTCGTCGCCGTGCCCAACAAAGTGCACCACATCGTAGGGCTGCAGCAGGGCGCGCTACACCGCCAACGGCGTGGCGTGCGGCAGGTAGTGCACCATCACCGGCGCCCCGGACTCCTGTAAGGCCCGCTCTAAGTCGCGCCGCACCTGGCGTATGGGGGCGAGCGGGATGGCCTCATACACCGGCACCAGGGCGCCGTTGCGGCGTGCAAGATCACGCTGCACCAGGGGACGGCTGGTAATGACCAGGATGCACGGTGACGGCGAAGGGTTCATGGGGTGCGGCACAGCTCCTGTTGTAGGACGTCGGCGCTGACCTGGCGTACCAGCATCTGGGCGATGGTCACTGTGCGGTCGGCTTCCGCGCATCGGGCGTGGGCTGCGCCACCTGCGCCACCCAGGCGTGGGCTTCCGGGGTCGTCAGACGTTGCGCCAGCTGCACCAGCTCCAGCAGAGAGTAGTGTGTGACGAGCTGCGCCACCAGGCTCTCTGGGGTGGGCGTGCTGGGGAGCGCTTGGCGCAGCAGCAGATCGACATAGGCTTGCCCACCGTGTTCCAGGATACGCAGCGCCATGAGAGCGCGCGCCAGCTCAGACGGCGTGTTGGAGGTGAACAGGGTATCGAGCGCCACACGGTGGGCCTCGCGCTCCTGGGCCGTCAGCGTGCTACGCGCCATAATGGCGTAGACGGCCATGCCGTGCAGCGCCTGGAGCGTTGGATAACGTGCCAGCAAGCCCGTGACGGCGCTCTGGCGCCCCTGCATGAGTTCCAGGTCGATCTGCGTCTTACACAAGGCCTGAAACTGATCATAGAGCCAGCCCAGATTGATTTCGACATTCTGACCGGAACCGCCAATCTGTTTGGCCAGGGTGAAGCGACTGCGGATGAGGGCCTGAAAACCGACGCCAACGCCAAGCACCAGCAGCGGCACATTGGCCTCAGGGGCATAGGTGTGGGCCATCCAGAAGGCCAACAGGGCGGAACAGGCATTGACGCCAAGGAGGAGTTTGGCCCAGCGCGTGCGCAACGCTTCGCTGGGATAGGTCGGGAAGGTCGCCGCGAGTTCCGCCAGGCCCACGGCGATCCCCAGGAGCAGGACCATGGCGTAGGGGGCCCCGCATGTGATCCAGGGCCACAGGGACGCTCCCATGCACGTCTTCCTTATTACTGCGTAGTGCCTCAACCGAGCTCATGTGAGAAGTATCCTGGGAGCGCCACGCGCCAGCGTGGCTGCCGGAGCCGGGCTGGAGCCCGGCGATCCCAGGGGGCAGCAACTGGCACAACAGCTCGGTTAAGGCAGTAAGGCCGTAGAGCGACCCGCCAGTCGCCGCTCCCGGGGAGGGAGAGGCCCTACGCCTCCTGGGCCAGGAGATCGCGGGCCTGGGCGGAAAGCGCCACCAGTTTGCCATCCGCGCTGGTCGGATCAGCGCGCAATAAGACGAGCCCAACATCCGCCAGCTCCTTGAGTAACTTTAGCGTCTCCCCCGGCAGGCCCCAGGTTTCCACGGTCACCAGGCTCGGACTCATCGCCCCGCCACGCGCCAGAGTCCGCAGCACTTTACGCTCAGCCTCGGTTAACTGGATTTTCTTGTTGATCGGCATCACATGTCTCCCACGCCTTAGGCCTCTACCTTGGCCGGGGTGGCGGGTGTCAGCGCCGGGGTGGCCACTGGCATGCCTTTACCGGAGGGATTGGTAAATTTGTCGTTCAGATCCTGCACATAGAGGTTGGCGTCCATCAACACCGTCTTCAAGCGCTGCTGGGCCCGCTTGCCCCAGCCGACGGGGTGCTTGCGAAAGATGCTATGCCACAGGGAGGTATTTTTGCGAAACGCCGCGATGAAATTCTCCAGCAGATCCTGCTCCCGCAAATCGGTGGTGTCGCGCCGCAGCCTGGCGATCACCGAGCGTGCCGACCACTTGCGTATGGTCACATGGGCATAGAGGCCCAGGAATCCAGCCACCCCGAGCGCCACCCAGCGCCATACCGGTTCGTTCAACAGGGCGGCCCAAAAGGTGTGCGTAAAGGTAAAACCCTCCCACTGGCCCGTCATCAGCGTCCAGACCAGGCCCCCCAGCAGGATCGCGCCAAAGAGCAGGCCATCACTCCACAGCACGCGCTGCCGCCATTGCTCCAGCAGGGCTTGCAGCTTGGGGACAACCTTCGTCGTAATATCGTGCGCCATCTGCTCCAGGACGGCGATGATGCGGTAGGCCCGATCGACCTCGACCTGCTGCATACGGGCGTAGATCTCCGCCATGTCCTCATCACGTTTGGCTTCAAAGCGGGCGCGCAGCGCGTCGTCGTCAATGGGGATGGACGCCTCTTTGTTGTAGATACGATAAAAGCGTCCCGCGGTCAGTCCGGCCTGCGCCAGGGCGCGCTGCCAGGAGGCCACGACGTCTTCGGGATTATCCTCTTTAGCGGTGGCGTCAATTTGATTGAGGATGTACAGAAACTTATTGGAGTCCGGGCGCACCACGCTCTGTGCCACCAGGTGGCCCAGGGTATCGTGCATGGTGCCGGCTTCAGGATGGCGGGCGTCAAAAAACACCAGCACCAGATCAGATAAATCAATAATATAGTTGGTAATGCGCAGGGTAGCGGTGCGTTGCGCATCGGCGTCAAAGCCGGGGGAATCGATCATGATTTTCCCGCGCACGCCCTCGCTGGGACAGGTTTTGAGCTGTAAATAGGCATCAATGCGTCGTCCCTCGCCGGGTGCGGTCTCTTCAATGGCCCGGCTAATTTGGTAAAAGGGAAAACGCGGGTCGGCGTCGAGGGCCAGGCCCGGCAAGGTGCGCACGCCGTCTTCGCTGCCAAAGCACACGACACTAAACTTGTCATCAACGGCCTGATTGCCGGTCAGCTGCAGTTTATAGCCGAGATAGCTGTTGATAAACGTTGACTTGCCGGCCGAATAGGTGCCCAAGATCGCCACCAGGGGCCACCAGGGCACGCGCGTGGCATACGATTCTTCCGGGCCGAAAAACCCCAGGCGGCGGGCCACCACGTCGAGATCGCGGAAACTTTTGACGGCGCGTAACAGAATCGGATTTTCCTGCGCCAGATGGGCTTCGAGGCTGGCCAGGCGCTTTTCAAGCTGGGTGGTGGGTTGAGCCATAACATCCCTTTTGCTACATAATAATGGATACCCGGGCCACAGCACCCGCAAACCAGTAGCACCCTGACGAGTGCCGGGCGCACTGCCCAAGGCAGTGCGCCCTCAATGTGCCGTTGAACTGCGTAAAAAAGTATGGTGGCACCGACCATAGACCCAACCGTTGCTCCCGAGAGAGTGCCTTCAGTCCGTCCACAAAGTCTAGCATGTTTACCAGCACGTGGCGCGGCAAAACGTGCGGCCTCGATGGCCATGTCGTCAGTCCTGCGCCAGTCCCCCCTGGGAACGCCGGGCTCCAGCCCGGCTCCGGCAGCCACGCTGGCGCGTGGCGCTCCCAGGGAAAACGCTGGAGCACTGGTGGTGTATTGATGAAAGAGACATCTCGTCCGCTAGCCGCACCTGTCCGCCGCGCCGTCACAGGCGCCGCAGACGCGGCAAGGCGAGCGCTAACGTCCCCGCCAACGCCAGCAGCGCCGCCCCGTTAAGCAACAACGCCAGCGACGCGCCCATCAGGCCAGCGAGGGCGCCGGTGGCCAGATGACCCAACGGGGCCGTGCCGGTGCCGACGACCCAGGCGCCCATGGCACGGCCACGCTGCTCATTCGCCACACTGTGTTGCAGCAGCGCCATATGCAGAATATCCGCCGCGGCCGCCATCATACTGACGAACATCACCCCGCCGAGCGTGAGCCAGAAATACGTCACCTCGGCGAGACTGACCAGGCCAATCCCAAACAGCGTCAGGGTGACGAGCAACATCCTGCCCTGGTGACGCGTGGACTGCACCGCAGTCAGGACCGCACTGCCCAGCACACCACCGAGAAAACGCCCCGCCGTGAGCAGCCCGAGCCCTGCCGCGCCACTGTGCAGGACATCGCGGGCCAACGTCGGTAACAGCACCTGGTACGAAAAGCCAAACAACTCGGTGCCGGCAGTGGACAGGATCAGACTCTGCATGACACGATTGGCGCGCAGTTCACGGCCATACGCCAGGACATTGTCCCACATCGACTCCTGTACCTGCGGCGCGGCGCTGCCGCGCTGGCGCAAGGTCCAGATGGCCACGGCCCCACCGCCATAGGTCAGGCCCATGGTGAGAAACGACAGGCTCGCACCCCACCACGCCAGCGTGGCGCCCGCCAGCAAGGAGCCAAACACCCCGCCCAAGCGTTGCGCCAGAAAGAGCAGCGCCAGACCCTGCGTGGCTTCACGTGCTCCCACCACATCAAAGGTGTACGCCTGCCGGGCCGTCGCCTCAAAGGCCTGTAGCAGCCCGAGGAGCGCCGTACAGCCTAACAGCATCCACAGCGCTAACGTCCCTTGCCAGGCACACCACGCCATGAACCACGGCACCAGGGCCATGCCACACGTGGTCAGGCGCATCAGCATACGGCGGTCGAAGCGGTCGGTGAGCGCTCCGGCCATAAAGCCCACCAACAAATTCGGCGCCGAGCGGATGGCAAAGAGCAGGCCCACCATGGTATTGGAATCGGTCATGGCCAGCACGAGCCAGCCGAGCAGCACGGTCTGCATGCCCGTGCCGACCTGACTGCACAGGGTGGCCCCCCAGAGCATGGGGAAACCAGGGGTGTGCAGGGCAAAGGCCAAACGGCCAGTGTATGTTTTGATAGGACATTCCTTATTGCCTGAGACAGGCCAAGCGCTACAGCGGCTCGGCGCGTGTCACGGCCCACCACGGCCCGGACGTGGTGCCGAACAGCGCGGCCCAATACCAGGCCGAGACGTCTGTCCACGTTTGACCGGCTGGATCGCTGATCTGTTCACACACCCGGAGCTGGTCTTGACCCCGTGTGGCGCGCCAACAGCCCCACGGCCGGCTCGTGGCGTCCACCCAACCGGGCAGCGTGTGTACCGTATAGCCCACCGCTTGCAAACACGTGGCAGCCGGATGCAGCGTGCGCGTCCCGGTCGCCACCCAGCGCAGGATGAACTCGTGGGTGCCGTCCGTAAAGCGGGCGATATGGCCGGGAAAACCGGCGTGCACACGTTGTTCGCGCTCCGAGAGCGGCAAGGCCCGCAGCGTCCGCCCGTCCAGTTGCGTCGGCCAGCCAGGAAACGGCCCCGCCTCCAGTGGACGCGGCAACGGCGGCACCAGCCAGGGCATGAGCGCCGCTAACGTGCAAATCAGGAGGGCGAGCCAGGTCATACCCGCACCTCCTGCGGCGCGGTCCGCCAGCGGTTGGAGAGCGACTGGAGGTAGTATACCAGGCCCATGGCCATGGCCAGAAACGTCACCACCCCGACGCCGTCATGGACCCACGGCGGCACCACCACGATCCCGGCTTCCGGATAGAACAGGGCCGCCGTGCGCAGCCCATTGCCCAGCACCAGGGCCACCACGGCGACACCCAACGCGTGCCAGGTCTGCCAGGGACTGAGGCGATAGACACAGGCCAGTGTCAGGGTAAGATACAGCCCAGTCCAGAGCATATGTATACCACTGCACGGCGCATCCACGCTCACGACGGTTCCCGCCCAGTGCAGTGCCGTGCCTTCCTGGGACACCGCCAAGCCGCCAAGCCGCAGCAGCAGCACGGCGAGGGCTCCAGTCAGTAGGCGTAACGGATAGCCCGCGTAAAATTGTAAAGACGCCACCAGCGGCAGCGATAAGAGGAGCAAGCCGCACAGCCCCACGTGGTAGATGGTGCCGAAGCGATAGACACTGAGGGTGCAACCGAGCGCCAGTAGCGCTACCGCAGCGCGTAGCAACGGTGGGAGGAACGGATAACTCAGCACATAGCCCACGGTGCTCACGAGCGGCCACAGCGGGGGGCGCGCCTGACCGATGGTCACGGGGTGTCGGGTGGTGAGCACGATCAGCACCGTCCCCAAGGCCAGGACGCCCAGCGGTTCATCCGAGCCATCAAACATGCGTGCCACATACCACGGCCACACGGGCCAGAAGGCCAGGAGCTGCAAGAGGAGCATCATGGGGAGCGGCTTCATCGGGCACGGTCTAGGGCCGTGGACCGCCGGCGCTGCGCTAGGGCCAGTCCGAGGACACCGCCAGCCACCGCCAGGAGCATCCAGGTGGCGGGCTCTGGCACGGTGGGGACTTTGGCGGACTCCACCGGCGTCAGCCCCGCCTCCTGGTACTGCGCCTGGGTCTCCAGCACCACGGCGCCGGAGACGGGTGTGACGAGATGATAGGCGGTGGCCAGGCGCACGGCCGCTTCCCTACCGCCCGTGCCCCGGGTTGCCAGCTGCGCCTGGATGGCGTGCGCGGCCCACAGGCGTACCAGATGCGCCGAGGTTTGCTGCGCAGTTGCTGGGGCACTGTAGTGATCGTCGGCAAAACGCTCGCGGACGAACGCCAGAGGCTGCGTCGTGCCGCGCCATGGTGCCCACAGGCGCGCCAGATCCTCGCGCAGCGTGCCCAGGCGCGGCACGGACACCACGGCGGGCAGGCCATCGAGGTGTGCCAGCACACGCTGCGGACCCGGGACTACCTGCAGGGCATAGAGCCGTGGCCCCTGTGGCCGGCGTTCCCAGCGTTGTAGCAGTCCTTCCACCTCTTGCATCAGGACCGGCTGCGGGCCGTGCAACCAGACCATGGCACTGTGCGGCACTGCCGCGGCCCAGTCCCAGGCCTGGAGCAGAGCCGGCACATTGTCGCGCCCGCCGATAGCCTGCACCTGACGGATGTCCTCAAGCGTGGCGAGCGCTAACACCGTGTCGGCAGCCACCAGCACCGTGGGCTGCAGGCTCGCTGGCAGGGTGGACAAGGCACTGACGATCTCCGGCAACCAGGGGGCCATCGACTGCGAGGCATCAAGGACAACGACCACGCGGCCAGGGGCTGGCTCCGTCAGCGCGGTGAGCGTTTGTTGGATCACCCGGCCCGGCTCCACCGGATCGACGCTCCACACCTGCTCCACGGTGGGCGTGCGTTGCACCCGCACGAGCGTCTCTGGCGTGGCGAGGGCGGCATCATTGACGGTGCCACGCACCGCATACACCTGCCCATCCGCCTGTTCGGCCTGGAGGCTGGCATGCGTCGTCGTCAGCGGGTGCTTGGCTTCCAGCCAGACGGCGTGGTGTGCGGCACCGTGGATGGCAAAATTGCGCTCGACAAAGAATGGTAAACGCAGCAGCGCCGTCGTGGGCTGGGACGGTGACCCCACCGGCAGGGGCTCCAGCAGCAGTGGCGTGGTGATGCCCACGCGCATCTTCATGGTCCCACCTCCAGGTGGCACCGGAAAGGCCTGCAGCAAGATGCGATCCGGGCCACTGGTGGTCACCAGCACCGGATCGCGCCGCCGCTGCACCACCCGTTCATAGGCTTGCCGTACGGTGCTGCGCGGGCCGAACGCCGCTTCCTGGGGCTCGCCGTTGATCCACAGGGTCAGCCGGGAGACGACCCCGCTGCTGGGAAGGGCTATCTGCAACCGCGCCTCGCGCTGGACGCTGGCATCATTCTTAAACACCAGGGTCCATTCGAGGTACGCCAGGACCGCGTCGGCATCAAGCGAGCCATCTAACCGGGAACTCGCCATGGTCAGCCCTTGGACATGCCCGCCCACCAGCGGCGCACCCTGGTCAGGGTCAAACGCCACGCCCGCGTCCCAGAAGAGCCCCCCGCTCCGCTGGTGGACCACAGGAGGTGGCACGGCGTTAAACGGTACGCCTGTGACCTGATAATAGAGCGTGCGTGCCTCGTCTGGGCTGACCGCGGCAGCCATCCACATGAGCAGGCTGAGTGGGCCTGTCGCCGCACTGGAGCGCTGGTAGCACGCCCGCAAGAGGACGTCCAGACTGCCTACCGTGCGCAACCAGTGCAGACCACGCTGCCTGGTCTCTGGAGTATGCGACACGGCCATCTGCATGCCAAAGCGTGTCAGGGCAGTCGGTATTTCAGCCCCAAGCAGGGGGAATAGGGCCAGAGCACAGCCCCAAGCGAGACTGGGGACCGACGGGATCAGCGTCGTAGCCGCCAGGCGACGCAAGGCGCGCCGACCCACATACCCCGCGATCAACGCCAACAACGGCGTGAGCGGTAGGAAGCCCATGCCATAGGCCAGCAGCGCCGTCAGCGCCAGGGGCAGCAGTGGCAGGAAGAGCACCGTGTAAAAACTCGCCACCCCACACGCCACGCCATTGCCCCAGCCCAGCAGGCGCCAGCTCCACAGCGGCAGGGTCACGGCCGGACGCGGCAGCGCCATGGCCAGGTAGGTCAGGAGATTTGCACTCGGCACGCTGAGAGCCAGCAGTAGATGCCACACGGTAGGGAGGGGATCAAAGAAAGCGCCGGCGCACATGCCAGTCGACCACTCAACGCTGAGCGTAATACAGGGGAGGAGGACGCCAAAGAGCAGGACATAGAGCGACGAGAAGCGCAGGGGACCCTGCGACGAGGTGGAGTCACCGCGTACCCGAGCCAAGACCTCCCGGGCTTTGTGTGTCCATAGTGCCATGGTGCGTCTCCAGCATGTGGTCGTGGAGTCTGCGTGCCCCGCGCGGGGTGCGCCATGTTGCGTCACACCACCACGCACGCGGTGAAGTGAGGGGAGGCTCAGCACCGCCAGGGGATCGGCAGTGTCGCCCAGGAAAATCTTGAGCGCCGCAACGTGCGCCGGATTGGGAATCAGCGACGCATGCTTGGTCACCAGCAACGACTTGTCTGGATGGTGACACTCTGCTGGGGCTGAAGCCCCGCAGCTTCTTGGAACTCAGACATGATCTGTCTCCAAGCTACAGGCGCGTGGCACCTGGCCGGTGTCTCGGCATCTACGCATAAGCCGCAAGTTGTGCGGCATACGATGCTTCACGGTGGCTGGCGCGGTGATTTTTCCAGGTTCCCCGTGGAGATAGGCGGAAAGGATGTTGACTTGCCCCACGACATCGCGGTGTCCGCTGAATCCACACTGCCCACAGGTATAGACCCTGCCGCGTGGTTTGTGCCGATGACCGCATTGGGGACAGGTCTGGCTCGTGTAGTGTTCGTCTTGCAAGGTGACGGTGATCCCTTCAGCCGCCGCTTTGTAGGTGATCAACGCACGAATTTTGCCGTGATTCCACCCGCTGATTTTCTGGTTGGTTTGCTTCGACAGATCCACGCCATCGGCGATGTCCCGTACATCCCCCATGACGATGATGGACGCTTGGCGCTCCACGGCCACCTCGACGATGGCGCGACTGACTTTGTGCTCCAGATCCCGTATCACGCGGGCATGCTGGGCTTTTATACGAGATGTGGTGCGCCACAATTTTTTGGCACGCCGAGAGCCCTTCGTGGTGCGACTCAGCGCTTGGGTGAGACGGGCGAGCCTTTTTGCATGGCCTTGCGCCTCGTGCCTGCGCTCGCGACACGTGATCAGTGTGGCTTCCTCAGCATCGCCCACAACGGCTGGGTGGATTTCGCCCAGATCGACGGACACAACGTTGCGCCCAGTCGCCTCAGCGGGGTGCTTGCCGTTTTCGACGACCACATGCCAGGTATACCGTCGCGCGCGCTTGTCGTAGACCAGGCGTACTTCAAGGACACGCAGCACGTCTGCCAGGTGGGACGGCAAACGCACGGACAGCGACGGAGTGCCTTTGCCGTTGGAGAGGGTGAGCACCAGGCCAGCTTTCTTGATGGCCGTGTGCTTCCAGATGGTAGTACGGAACCGTTTGGGCCAATGCGGATACTTGGCGTCTGGGTCGAGCTTCTTGACGGCTTTTGCCGTGGTGCAGGCTTTATAAAAGCCCTGTTGCGCGGCGTCGATGGTATGGGCATGCCATCGTTTGACGGGGTTGAAGAAGTCGTTCAACTTCTCCGCGGTGCCTGGGCGCAACCAGTGTCCCTGTTTACGCACGATACGCCAGTGCGTGACCAACACCTGCGTGTAGAGACGGCCACTTTCCAGGTTCAAGGTATCGGCGAGAGACCGTGGAACTGTACAGGGGAGCCTATAAGTACGGATCATCCTCGAGCCCTTTCTGTGCAGCCATAGAGCGTTGGATGATCTCTTGAGAGACATGGCCAGCCGTACTCGCAACATAGCTCCGCGTCCACAAGGACGGGAGACGACGCAAGACCGCATACTTCTGGCGCAGATGATGGGCCGTGAGTCCTTTGCACTGCTTCACCACCTCTGCGGCAGAGTCGGTCGGCCAGACACGCACGAAGAGATGGAGAGGATCGGGTTGAATCGCCAACCCCACAATCGTCCAACCCTTCTCTGCACACTTCTGCTCGATGAGGGCTTGACAGTCCTGAGCGATAGTGCCACCGAGCACGGCTTTCCGTCGCTTGGGACACTAGACCAGGTGGGAGACGATAAGGTAGACACGGTGTGCATCTCGTTGATAATCCATGTTTATATTGTGGTATATAACGACACTATTCTCAACAACAAAGTTCTTCAGGAAGGGCTCAAGCCCAGGGAAAAAGCGCCGAACCTCTGGGGATGAATCCCCGAGGCTTGCGGCGGGCTAAAGCCCGTTTCTGTCACCCGTGGCCTGGCTCCCGCGGACTGCCGCGCAGTCGACACGCCCGAGCCAACGGTTGCCTGCCCTACCGGCAAGCTACACAGACGTCAAAACCCTTACCGGGCATGCGCCACGCTGGGCAGGCCCCGCGCATAGATGCCGCGCAGGTGGGTTGCCATCAGGCTACCGCCCATCAGCACCACAAAGATCATACCCATACTACTCAGCAGCAGAGGTACGGTCATCCACGGCATGTCCATCAGCACCCCGTTAATGGCATTAAAGCCTGCCATGGTGCCCTGCGCATGCCACGTATTGGCCCCCATCACCCGCCCACGAATGCCGTCCGGCGCCAGGGCTTGAATCATACCGTGGCTGAGCGTCATAAACGCCGCCGTCGCCGCGCCCATGCAAGCAGCGGACAGCATGGCTTGCCAGATGCTCAGCGCCATGCCAAAGATCATCGGCGTCACCCCACTCGCCAGCCCGACCCAGAGAAACAGTTGCCCACGGATTTTGCCACCCTGCACGCGCGCCAGCAAGAGATTGCCGACAATGCCGCCAGCCCCGACGCCGATCATCAGATACGTCGGTCCCTTAAACAGCTCGCTGCCGCTGGTCATGCCCAGGATACTGCGCGCGAAATAGGGCAGCACCGATTCAAAGCCCATGGTCAAGGCACAGTGCAACACGGTCATGACCATGATGGCGAACACCATGGGGTGGGTATAGATATAGCCGATGCCAGCAGAGAGGTTGAAGAAGATGCCACGCCCAGCTTCGACGATGCCGCGTGAGACGGTGCGGATGCGCACCACCTGGCTCCAGCCAATGGCATAGAGCCCGGTGGAGACAAAGAACGCCATCTCGTGCCCGACAAAATGCAGTACTGGCAAAACCAGCAGCGGCCCAATCAAGCGTGAGCCTTGCTGCATGAGCTGGCTCAGGGCCACCGCGTTGAGCAAACGGCCGGCTGGCACCAGATTCGGCAAAAGGGATTGGTTGGTCGGTAACTCGGTGGCCCGGAAGCAGCCATTGAGGATGGCCAGCCCGAGCACCTGCCAGGCCGTCACATGCCCGGAGAGGACGAGCAGCCCGAGCACCACGTTGTGCAGGAGATTGAGGCTATACGTTGTGGCCAAAAGCCAACGCCGGTCCAGGCGATCCGCCAGAAAGCCGGCAAACGGCGTCACCACCAGACTCGGCAGCTGCGCCGCCATGGTGACAAAGCCCACCCAGGCATTGGACTGGGTGAGATTGTAGACTAAGGCCCCGCGCAGAATAATCAAGGCCCAGGCCGCCGACTGGGCACAGCCCGTGGCCAGCCACAGCCGCCGATAATCGGCATGCGCGAGGGAGGCAAACATACTAACTGGCTCGGGGGTATCGTGGGTGTCCAGGGGTGGGTTCTCCCTCACGTCAAAGTAGGGACGACCGGGCAGTCGTCCTGCTCGGCTGACATCATAGACGGCGCAAGACGCGCAGGAGCGCCAGCGTCTCACCCGCTCCAGTCGTGACCAAGAGCGCCGCGTTTAGGGGAAGCCTCGTCCGATAGCGCGGGAGAGACAAGCGTGCCGCACAGTAACATCCCCCTGCTGGCGATGCAAGGCTGGCGACTATGCTACGATGCGGCTGCAGTCGCCTCTGAAGAGCCATAGAAATACGCGCAGGGGACTGCCTGCTTGAGCTGGCAGAGGAATGCGCGTCCTGCGTCAGCAGGACAGCCTTTCCCCCCCCTGGCCCTTTCGTGTTATATAGTTGTTGTTCATCAAACAACGTGCTATACTGCCGACATGGAACAACATGGGTATGCACGTAATGCTGGCGCGGTTTTCTCTCTCAAATATCACCTCGTCTTTTGCCCGAAGTACCGTCAATCCGTGCTCGTAGGGCCTGTGGCAGACCGCTTGAAAATGCTGTTGCATGCAAAAGCTCTCGCACTGAAGGCGACGTTGCATACCCTCGCAGTGATGCCAGACCACGTCCACCTATTTGTCGAGAGTGATCCTGGGATGGCCCCTGCCAAGTTGGCCGCCCAGTTCAAGGGCTTTCCCTCGCGTGTGTTGCGGCAAGAGTTCCGGCATCTGCGTTCCCAGCTTCCCTCGCTGTGGAGTCGCAGCGACTACATCGGCTCGGGAGGGCATGTCTCGGAAGCGACCGTACGCCGCTACATCGAAAACCAGCAGTGACGGTCGTAGATGCGGAAAACGATGCAGTACCGTCTCTACCCTAAGGATGCCCAGATACAGGCGCTTAAGGTCCAATTGGGCGAAGCCTGCCGATTGTACAACGCCGCCTTGCAAGAGCGTCGAGGCGCCTACAAGCATGCTGGCCTCTCGCTCACCTACTACGATCAGGCGACCCAACTCAAAGCGATTCGCGCTGCCGGAGATCTGGCCTTGGCCAACTTTTCCGCCTCGCAAGACGTCTTGCGGCGGGTCGATAAAACCTTCAAGGCGTTCTTTCGCCGCGTCAAAGCTGGTGCCGCCCAGCCAGGGTATCCACGCTTCAAGTCCCGGAAGCGTTTCGACAGCTACACCTTCCCCAGTTGGGGGGATGGGTGTCGGCTGACAGACGCTGGCAGGCTGTACCTGCAGGGCGTCGGGCACCTGAAAGTGAAGTGGCACCGTCCGCTCGAAGGACAGATCAAGACGGTGACCGTCAAGCGCCAGGCGGGCCAGTGGTTCGTGGGCTTCAGCATTGAGTACGAGGGCGAGGCGTTGCCAGGGACGGATGCCCAGGTAGGGATTGATGTGGGCTTGACGGACTTTGCCACGCTCTCGACGGGGGAGACGATACCCAACCCGCGCTACTACCGGAAGGCCCAGGCGCGCCTGCGGATCGCCCAACGCCGTGTGGCCCGCCGCACAAGGGGTGGAGCGAATCGCCGGAAAGCCGTGGTGTTGCTGCAAAAAGCCCACGCGCATGTCCAGAATCAACGCGCCGACTTCCACCACAAGACGTCTCGAACCCTGGTGGAGACCTATGGCGTGATCGCCGTGGAAGACTTGAACGTGAAGGGCCTGGCCAGTGGCATGCTGGCGAAGTCCGTCAATGATGCCGGATGGTCGGCGTTCATCAACAAGCTGGACTACAAAGCGGCAGAAGCTGGTAGACAGTTGGTGTGCGTCAACCCTCGCGGCACAAGCCAAACGTGTCTCTGTGGGGCAGAAGTCCACAAAACACTGGCGCAGCGGTGGCATGAGTGTCCAGCGTGCGGATTGTCTGCGGCGAGAGATCATGTGTCGGCTCAACGTATCTTAGGGCTTGGACTCAGCCTATTAGATCTAACGTAGTGGTTGTCAACACACGCGTTCCTCACGAAGCCGCCTCGTTTACGGGGCGGAGTGGTCACCCACCCTACGATCAGGAGAAGCAACCGATGGCAAGTACCCAGGCAATTATGGTCGATCATCGCGTCACCGGCAATCTGGCCATCCGCGAGGTGCCAGCCCCAACGCCGCTGCTGTCCGAAGCCGTGGTCCAGGTCACCGCCCTGTCGCTCAATCGTGGCGAAACACGCCGCGCCATGCAGTCCCCCGACGGCTGGCGTCCGGGCTGGGATCTCGCCGGTGTCGTGGCCCAGGCCGCCGCCGATGGCTCTGGGCCGTCCCACGGCGCCCGCGTGGTCGGTCTCCTGCCCTCGGGCGCCTGGGCTACGCACGTCGCCGTGCCGACGCATGCCCTGGCTGTGCTTCCAGACGCCGTCACGTTCGCGCAAGCCGCCACCCTGCCCGTGGCGGGCCTGACCGCGCTGCACGCCCTGGCGCAACGCGGCGCCCTGCTGCAACGGCGCGTGCTGATTACCGGCGCTACCGGCGGCGTGGGGGATTTTGCTTTACAACTGGCACATCTGGCCGGCGCCCAAGTGATTGCCGCAGTGCGCCGTCCCGAGCAAGACGCCCTGGTCCGGCCCCTGGGCGCCGATGATGTGGTGATTGGCGATAGTGTGGAGGCGTTTGAGCGCTGCGGCCCCTATGACCTGGTGCTGGATTCCGTCGGTGGTCAGACACTGGCTGCGGGCATGGCCGTGCTGGCCAAAGATGGCGTCTGCGTCACGCTAGGCATCTCGGGCGCCGCCGAAGCCACCTTTGATGTGCGGCGCTTTTTCATGACGGGCCGTACCCGTTTGTATGGCTTTATCTTGTTCTCTGAACTAGAAGCCGAGCCCGCGGCGCTGGGTCTGGCGCGTCTGGCCCACCTGGTGGCCGCTGGGCAGGTGCGCCCCACCATCAGCGTCGAGGCGCCGTGGCAGCAGATTGCCAGCGTGGCGCAGCAACTGCTAGAACGGCGTTTTCCGGGTAAAGCGGTGTTGCAGGTGAGCGTGTAGAAGCGCAGCGCCTCTCTGCGTCGGGGTGACCAGCCAGTCGCCCCGCCACGTATGGAGGCCGCTCTGGCGAAGGAGTGCCCTGATGTCCCAGTCCCTGAGTCCCAGTGCCCAGAAAGTGCAAGACGCCCTGCGCCAGCACGGCCTCTCCGGCATGGTCGTGGAGTTGCCCGCCAGCGCCCGCACCGCCCAAGACGCGGCGCAGGCCATTGGTTGTGAAGTAGCGCATATTGTCAAATCGCTCGTCTTCCAGGGCGCGCACACCCAGCAAGGCATCCTGGTCCTGGCCAGTGGTGTGAATCGGGTTGATGAGCCGCTACTGAGCGTCCTGGTGGGCGAGCCGATCCAGCGCGCCCCGGCGGCGTTCGTGCGCCTGAAGACCGGCTTTGCCATTGGTGGCGTGCCGCCGCTGGGGCATGCCGAAGCCCTGCTGACCTTTCTTGATGCCGATCTCTTGCAGCATCCTGTGCTGTGGGCCGCGGCTGGCACGCCCTCGGCGGTGTTCCAGCTGACGCCAGCGGAATTGCAAGCCGTGACGCAGGGGCGGGTGGTGGCGATTCATTAGGGCGATTCATTAGCAGGGAGTGCTATCCTATGCGACGCATCTTCATCAGCGCCACCAGCCGCGACCTCGACTTTTTTGAATCAGGAGCCCGTATGCGTATGAGCTATGACCGAGAAGTCGATGCCCTGCGTATTATCTTCCGCGATGCCACGGTCACTACCCATGATTTGGCCGAGGGCATTGCGGCAGAGTACGACTCCCAGGGGGGGGTGGTAGGGCTAGAAATCCTCGATGCCATTCAACGGCTGGGCGACCCGTCAGTCTTGCAGCAAGTCATTGTGGAGCGCCTTGGCCCGGCAAGCCCGTCTGCTGCGAGCCTGCCGTGACCCATCCGCAGGGAGTGGCGCTTCATGCAAGGAGACTCTTAACTTGAGATATTTTGAAGAAAGAAAACCTATGCGAAATCAAGCAGTTATTTTGCCTGGAAAGCTCGCGAATCTATCTTGAGTTAAATGTCTCCATGCAAGAAAGGATAGAGACCATGCGACGCATCTTCATCAGCGCCACCAGCCGCGATCTTGGCAGTTATCGCCAGGCCGTGCGTGACGTGGTGCTCAACAAAGGCATGCACCCGGTGGTGCAGGAGCATTTCCCGCCGAATTACCGCACCGTGCTGGAGGTGCTACAAGCCGCCATCCGCACTTGCGATGCGGTCGTCTGCCTGGTGGGCTGGGCCTACGGGCGTGAACCTCGGCAGCGCTCCCCGGAGGAGCCACGCCGGTCGTACACGCAACTGGAGTACGACATGGCCCGGCGTCTGGGCAAGCCGGTGTACCTGTTTTTGGCACACGACGACTGCCCGCCCGATGCGCCCATCGACGAGGCGGCAGAGCTGCGCCAGCTCCAGCACGCCTACCGTACGACGCTGGGCGCCGGCGACCATCTGTGCTATGCCTTTCGTGCCGTGGCAGAGTTGCGCGAGCAGATCGCCTCCATTGACTGGGCCGCAGGGCTGACGCCGGGGCATCCGGCGGTGCCGCCAGCGCTACCCCTGCCTGGCGCCTCCACCAGGCCCGAAAATCCGTTCTATGGCGAGAGCCCGCACATGCTCGGACGCCAGGCTGAGCTGGCGCGCCTGTTTGATAAGCTGCGGGCGGGCAATCACTGTTCGCTGGTCGGCCCGCCGGGCAGCGGCAAAACGCGCCTGTTGCAGGAAGTCTGGCGCCTCGTGCCGTCACACCTTGGCTGGCCAGCCTCGGCCATGCTGCGGCTGCACTTCCGGGGTGTGGCCAATGTGCGCGATCTACAAACCGCGCTGGTCATGGCACTGGGCGGGCAGCGGGCCCAGGAGTGGCGGGCGCTGTTGCGGACCACACCCTTACGCCTCTTGATGCTCGATGATCTGGGTGGGATGGATACCGGGGCCCGTGGCCTGGCCATGCGGCAATGGCTACGCAGCCTTGATGACGCTTTCGGCACCAAGCTTCTGATGAGCAGTAATGCACGCCTGGATGTCGTATTTCGCCATGATGATCCGACGCGTTCCTCCCCGCTGGCTGGCCTCGATCCCCTGCCGGTGCAGTTACCGCCTTTGCCTCTCGACATCTGTCAACAACTGGTCGAGCAGCGCCTGGCTGGCACGCCGTGGCGCTTCGCCCACTTTGCCGAGGTGCTGCTGACGCCGCTGCAGCCGCAAGAGCTGCTGCAGCGCTGCGCCATCCGCTATGCAGCGCTGCGCGGGGGTGCCGCATGAGCCCACCGCCACCGTTGCCCTATGCCCCGCGGCGTCAGAGGCCCTTATCGCTGTGGAACCCGGTGGATTATCTGGTGCTGGCGTACTGGGTGTTTTACTTTCCGCAAGCGCTACGCTGGTATGTGGAGACGTTTGGGGAGCTATCCGCCGAGACACCCGGCTGGGCAGCCGTGCGCCAGGATCGCGTACACAGGCGTCTGGCCGTGCAGGGGCTGCTGCTGGTGCCCGCGCTACCCTTCGCGTTGGCTGGGCTCTTGTCTCATGCCGGCATCCCACTGGACTACGGAGGCGTGGCGTTTGGCGTGGCGACAGGCGTGGCGTTTGGCGTGGCGACAGGCGTGGCGACAGGCGTGGCGACAGGCGTGGCGGCAGGCGTGGCAGGAGGCGTGGCGGCAGGCGTGGCGTTTGGCGTGGCGACAGGCGTGGCGGCAGGCGTGGCGGCAGGCGTGGCGGCAGGCGTGGCGGCAGGCGTGGCGGCAGGCGTGGCGGTAGGCGTGGCGGTAGGCGTGGCGACAGGCGTGGCGGTAGGCGTGGCGGCAGGCGTGGCGGCAGGCGTGGCGTTTGGCGTGGCGGTAGGCGTGGAGGTAGGCGTGGCGGTAGGCGTGGCAGGAGGCGTGGCGGTAGGCGTGGCAGGAGGCGTGGCGGCAGGCGTGGCAGGAGGCGTGGCGGCAGGCGGAAGCGTGTTGCGCCTAGACGTTATCATGGTCACTTTCCCCTGCGCGCTGCTGCAAGCATGGCAAGGCCGTGCCCGTACTGTACAACGTGTTTCCCCGCTACCTGTCTATGGACTACGTACCCAGCTCGTACAGCAACTGGGCACCGATTGGTTGTCAGGACTGCGCACGTGTGAAGGCTTACTGTGTTATAGCTTACAATTTGGCCCCGTCGTCGCGGCTATCGAGGAAACGTTAGCAGTGCTGGTTCCCACCGGACTCTTGCCGCGTCTTGCCGCGTGGTGCAGCCTGCCGCTCTACGACTGGCAGGTAGTGTTTTTCCAGTCTGCCAGCTTGTCTGACCGACTCAAAGAAGTCTTGTGGGGTGGCTTCTTCCTACCGCGGCGCGGGCGTCCCCAGGTAGTCATAGGGCTGCGCTACGATACCCCGGCGCGTGCAGCCTGTGCTGGCTTCTGGCATCTGCATGACAACGCCCCTGAGCGCGCAGCAGCAGCCTTTGCTGTGGTCCGTACGTTACCGCATGGTGCAGAGCTCTACGCCAACGCTGGTGCCATGGCAGCAGCGGCGTCATGCCAGTCCATGGCGGCTATTGCTGCCTGGCAGCCGCCCAACGTCGTGCAGCATCCAGAGCGGTTCTCAGCCGTGCCTATTCCTGGGAGCGCGGGCATCCTGCCCGCCTTTGGAGCGGGCGGGACGCCCGCGCTCCCAGGAATAGCCAAGCACTCCTGCGGAGATGCTCTAGCGCCCGAAGCGCTCCTGCGTCCCGAGGTCGCCGCAGTCTTCGCCCAACTGGCGCAGATTGCCCAGGATGTCGCCCTCGTCGAGCGTTCCCGCTCCGTGCGGCAACGCAACAGCGCCCTCAACCGGGCCAGCGGGGCGCTGTCCGCCTTTCCGACCACGCTGGCGGCGTGCCCGACGCCCGAGCGCCAGGTGTTGGAGCGCATTGGAAAGCACTGGCTGCGGATCGTCCTGGCCAGCGCCAGCGCTGTAGGCACCCTGGAGGTGCGTGAGCCGGTGTCGAGCCCGTACATTGTCGGCGGGCTAGTCCCAGCCGAGCGCCTGGTCGGGCGTGCGGACCACCTGGCGCAGATCGCCGCCATGTGGTCCAAACCAGGGCCACGCGATTCCCTGGTCATCTTCGGGCATCGGCGCATGGGCAAGAGCAGCCTGGCGCGTAGCGTGCAGCACCTGTGCCACTTTCCGCACAGCACCAGCCTGGCCATGCTCAATCTGCAAAGCCTGGAGTGGTCCGTGGGGCTGAGCGATCTGTGCTACGCCATCGCCTTTGAACTGTGGCGCGCCACGCCCGCGCCACGGCCCGTGGCCGAACCGCAGCCCGAGGCCTACGACCACCTGCCGCTGCAGGCCCTGCGGCGCTTCCTGGCGCGCCTGGAGGACGCCGCGCCGCCGCGCCACTACATCTTGATCCTCGACGAATATGAACTCCTCGACGACAAGCTGCCTGCCGCCCTGGCGCAAGACTTTGTGCAGGCGCTGCGTGGCTTCACCCAGCAATACCCCTGGTTGGTCATGGCCCTGGTGGGGCTGCATACCCTGCAGGAACGCGCCGCCGACTTTTATCAGCCCATCTTTGCCTGGCGTCCGCTCCGCGTCGGCTTGATGGACGCTGACGGGGTGGCCGACATGCTGCAAGTGGACGACGACGCCTTCCCGCTGGAATACAGTCTGGCCGCGCTGCAGGAAGTCTCTCGCCTGACCGGCGGCCAACCCTTTCTGGTGCAACTGCTGGGGGATAGCCTGGTGCAGCGCTTTAACGGGCAGTTGCTACAGCAGCTCGACCCACCGGCCCCGACCTTCACAGCAGAAGATGTGCAGGCGGTGGTGGCCGACAACATGTTTTACCAACAGGGCGAGGTCTACTTTCGCGGCATCTGGCTGCAAGCTGCCGAGCCACCGGCGGGCCAGCAGGCGCTGCTCCTGGCCCTGGCACCGTATGCCAGTGGGGTGGACGTAGCCACGCTGCAACGTGAGAGTGGGCTCGACGCGGCAACGTGTGACGCTGCGCTGGCGGCTTTAGGCCAGCACGATGTCGTGCTGGCGGCAGACGGACGCTGCCGCTACAGTGTGGAGTTGATGCGCCGCTGGGTGCAGGCGGGGCTGGCGTAGCGAGGTGCCGACAACAGAGACAACGCGCGACGGGGAGGCCGTCGCAGGTCTCTGCCAAGCAGGGCGACCGGCCGGTCGCCCCTACGACGTGGACAGGGGTATCGGGCTGGCGGACGAATCTGGGGATGGCCTCTAGGGGATTGATGGCGGAGGCGGCTGGAGGGCTGCGAGCAGCGCATCAAACGTCAGGCTAGCACACAGGGCGCCACGTTCCATACAGTGTACGGTGCTGCCTCCCACCTTAGGCGAGCTGTGTCTCGCCCTTGCTTATCGGGTGCGACAATACCATCTCTTCGTGTACTGTGAGACCTAATGCGCGCATAACGGCACTGACCCGTGCCAGGCTCGCCGAGGCATAATCTGTGGCTTCATAGCGCTGCACTTGTTGTTCTTTGAGGCCGAGCTTGTGCGCCAACTCCTTCTGACTCAGGCCCGCCGCAATGCGGGCTTGAATAAGCACGCGGGGTAATTCGTCAAACGACTTGAGACGAAGCACCGGGCGTTTGCGGGTGCGTAGCGCCTCGTATTCCGCAAGCTGCTCACGTAAATCAGCCAACTGACTGGCTAACGCCTCGCGCTCGGCTTGGAGGAGACGCGGGTGTAACGTGCTGGCTGACGCGCCAGTAGTGACCTGGGCTAAGGCCTGCGCCAATTTCGCCGCTTGGGCCTGGGTGATGCGATACTGTCGCGCGTTGCGGATCATGCAAACTCCTGTAGATCAATCACCACAATCCCTTTTGGGGTGCCCTCTTTGTCCAGCTGGAAAAACTCCAGATAGGTAGTACCGCTGGGGCTGGCGGGAAACTGGGCAGGGAACAACTCGCCGCGATATTTCGCTTTCTGTGTAGCACGACCACGGTCAAATGTCAGCAGCACCGCGTCAAGACGCTCTGGATCAACGCCGGTCATATCCCAACATCCATCAAAGTCATTCGGGCGTCGCTTGGCTGTGACAAAACTCCCGTCAAGGTAGACACGCTGGCAGCCTGCGGCGTGCAGATTCACTAACGCAGCGTGCAGGCCTGCCAGTAACCTACGTCGGTGGGGAGTGATGCCAAAGCGGTTGGCCAACTCCTGCCACGTTGCCATGTGGACACCCGCTGGAAGATTGCCAGACGCCTCAAATGATGGGATCATGACACAACCATAATGTTGTGTTGAAGGCTTGTCAAGATGCCCTGAGCAAGGCGCGTGGTGAAAAACACCTCACGCCGTAGCACCTGCTGGAGTGTGTAGCATGGTCCCACTGAGCGCTATTTGACCACCCTTCCCCCCCCACGCTATACTTTATTTCCACCATGGCACACGGCGTTGCTCTCCCGACAGACCCGCACGCTGACAACGCTCCCCCTCTGCCTTCTCCCTGGCCGAGGTTTTTGGAAGGAATCCCCCTATGACAGTCACACTCGACGATAAATACACCGTCACCGCGGGCAATGTGTATCTCACGGGCATCCAGGCCCTGGTGCGGCTGCCCATTGAGCAGCAGCGGCGGGACGCGCAACAGGGGCTGCACACGGGGGCCTTGATCACCGGCTACGAGGGCTCGCCGCTGGCAGGCTATGACCTGACGCTGGCACGGGCGGGGGCGTTCTTGCGGGCGCACAACATCGTGCACCAGCCAGCCGTCAACGAAGAGCTGGCGGCTACCGCCATTCTCGGCAGTCAGATGGTGCAGCGCTTTCCCAAAGCACGCGTCGCCGGCGTCAACAGCATCTGGTACGGCAAAGGCCCCGGCGTGGACCGCAGCGGCGATATTTTTAAGCACGCCAACTTTGGCGGCACTGGACCACACAGCGCGGCGATTATTCTCGGCGGCGATGACCACAATTGTAAAAGTTCCACCCTGCCGCATCAGAGTGACTTTGCCTACGTCGGGGCCGGGATTCCGGTGCTGTATCCCGCGACTATTCAGGAATTTATCGATTTCGGCCTGCATGCCTTTGCGCTGTCGCGTTATAGTGGCTGCTGGGTGGCATTGAAACTGGTAACTAACCTGTGCGATGGCGGCAGCCTGGTCACGGTCGGGCCAGATCAGCCACAGATTGTTATCCCGGAAGTGCTCATTGACGGCACGCCGTTCCAGAAAATCCAGGACGTCAACTTCCTACCGCCGGGCACCATTGAGATGGAGCGGCGCCTGTTCTACGACCGCCACCTGGCGGTGCGGGCCTATGCGCGGGCCAATGGGCTGGACCGCCTGGAAGAGCACACCGGCGACGACCGCCTCGGGCTGGTCAGCGCCGGCAAAAGCTACGCCGATCTGCGTCAGGCCCTGGCGGATATGGGCCTCGACAGCCAGGACTTGCAGCGCCTGGGCGTGCGCGTGCTGCGCCTGGGGCTGACCTATCCGCTGGAGCCAAACGTGGTGCGGCGTTTTGCCACGGGCCTGGAAGAGATCATCGTCATTGAGGAAAAACGCGCCTTTGTGGAAACCCAGCTGCGCGACCTGCTGTACGATCTGCCGCAGCGGCCCCGGGTGTGGGGCAAATACGACGAGCGTGAGGCGCCGCTGTTCGCCATGCATGGTGAGTTCGATGCCGATACCATCGTCGAAGCCCTGGGGCCACGCCTGCAGCGCTTGGGAGAGGCCCCGGGGATTGCGGCGCGCCTGGCTGTCCTGCGGGCGATCCGCGACCGGCAGTACGCGCCGTTCCTGGCCCGCAAGCCCAACTACTGCTCCGGCTGCCCGCATAGCCGCTCGACACGGGTGGAAGAAGGGCAGATCGCCGGGGGCGGTATTGGTTGTCACGGCATGAGTGGCATGATCGAGCAACCAGCGCGCCATGCGGCGTATCTGACCCAGATGGGCGGCGAGGGCATGCCGTGGGTCGGGGCGGCGCCCTTTACCGACACGCCGCACCTGTTTCAAAACATTGGCGATGGCACCTTTTTCCACTCCGGCAGTCAGGCCCTGCGCGCTTGCGTGGCGGCAGGGGTGAACATCACCTTCCGCCTGCTGTACAACGACGCCGTGGCCATGACTGGTGGCCAGGAGGCGCAGGGCAAGATGGACATCCCCGCCCTGACGCACAGTCTGACGGCTGAGGGTGTCAAGCGCATCATCGTCATCTCCGAGCAGCCCAAACGCTGGCGGCGGGCTGGGCTGGCGCGCCTGGCCACTGTGTGGCCACGCGAGAGATATTTTGACGCGCTACACGAGCTGGAAACCACAGCGGGTGTGACGGTGCTGCTCAATGACCAGCAGTGTGCGGCGGAAAAGCGCCGCGAGCGCAAGCGCGGTATCCAGGTGGAGCCGCATGTGTTTGCCGTGATCAACGAGGAAGTCTGCGAGGGCTGCGGCAACTGCGGTGAGGTCAGTAACTGCATGTCGCTGCACCCGGTGGACACCGAGTTTGGCCCCAAAACACGCATCCATCAATCGTCGTGTAACAAAGATTACTCCTGCCTCGAAGGCGATTGCCCGTCGTTTGTCACCGTCGAAGTGGCGCCAGGCACCGGCTTGAAGCCCGCCACGCCGCCGGTGCTGGCCGCCGAGACCTTGCCGGAGCCAGCCCACAAAGTGACCATTGACGGCAGTTATGCCATCTACATCCCCGGTGTCGGCGGTACCGGGGTGGTGACGGTGAATGCCCTGCTGTGCTACGCGGCGCTGATAGAAGGCAAAACGCTGCTCAATCTGGACCAGACGGGGCTGGCGCAAAAGGGCGGTGCGGTGCTCTCCAATGTGATTCTCAGCGAGGGCCAGCCGGTAGCGTCGAATAAAGTCGGTATGGGCACGGCAGATCTGTATCTCGCCCTGGACGCGCTGGGCGGCGTGACGCCGGTGAACCTCGACCGGGCCCATCCGACGCGCACCGTGGCGGTGGTGAACACCACGCCGAGCCCGACGGGCGAGATGATCCGCAACAACAGCCTGCTGTTTCCCACCGAGGTGTCGCTGCGGCGCACCATTGATCAATGTACGCAGCCGGGCCGCAATCTCTATGTCGATGCCGGCACCCTGGCCGAGGGGCTGTTCGGCGACCATATGACCACGAACGTGTTCATGCTGGGCCTGGCGTATCAGGCGGGTCTGCTGCCTTTACAGGCGGCAAGCATTGAGCACGCCATTGTGCTCAATGGCGTGGCCGTGGCGCAGAATCAGCAAGCCTTCCGCTATGGACGGCGCTATGTGTGCGAGCCGGAGGCAGTGACGGCTCTCGTGGTGCCCGAGCCCAAAGATATGAACATGGAGCGCGCCGCCCGCATGATTGCCCTGGAAGAGCAACACAGCCGGGTCGAGCGCGAAGCCTATTACTACCTGCTGCGCCGCTGTGAGGCTCTGGACGAGGAAACGCAGCGTCTGCTGGCCATCCGCATTGCCGAACTCATCGACTATCAGGACATCGCCTATGCCACCACCTATGTTGATTTTGTGCTAGATGTGGCGACGCGTGAAGCAGCGGCTTGTCCTGGGCGGGTGGAGTTGACCCACACCGTCATCCGTCAGCTCTACAAAGTGATGGCCTATAAGGATGAATACGAGGTGGCGCGCCTGCACCTCAAGCCGACCTGGCAGGCGCAGCTCACCGACATGTTCGCGCAACCGCGTAAGGTGGTGTACCACTTGCATCCGCCCCTGTTGCGGGCTCTGGGGATGCAACGTAAATTACGGCTGGGCCCCTGGTTCACCACCCCGCTGCGCCTGCTGCGGCGTCTGAAAACGCTGCGCGGGCGGCGCTGGGATGTGTTTGGCTACGGCAAGGTGCGTGGTGCGGAACGTGCCCTCATCCCGTGGTACCGTGACACCATCTCGCAAGTACTCGCGCACCTCAACGAGGGCAACCACACCCTCGCGGTGGTGATCGCCAATGCGCCGGAGGCGATTCGGGGCTATGAGGCGATCAAGCTGCGGCGCCTTGCCGACACGCAGGCACTGGTGGCGCAGCATCTGGCACGCTTCGCGACAGCCACGGGGGCGCCGGTGCTAACGGTGCTGCAATAGGCGGACACGCGTGCAGATACTCACGTCCTCTACTCTCGTCGCCACACATTGCCTGGTGGCGTGTCTGGGCCTGTGGCTGTCCCTGGCTCAGGCCCAGACGCCCCCACCGGCACCGACGAGCCCGGCACCCAGTGCCGAAGGCCTCATTCGGCCCGAGACGGTGGCGACACGGCGCGACGCTGTCCAAAAACGCCTGGAAACCCTGGAACATCTGCTGCTGTCACAAGACGAAGCAGAAGCCGTGAAAGCGACGCTGGATCAACACGTCAAAACCCTGGTGGCCCTCGACACGGCGTTTCAAAAGCGCCTCGCCTATCTCACCCACCTGGAACAGCTGCCACGCCAGGTCGAAGAGCTCGACACCGAACGCCAGGTGCTGGCGGCGCGGCCGCCACGCCGCTTTCCCCAGGTCAATGAGAAACTCCGGCTCGAACACGAAGCCCAGTTACAGGTCACGCGGACAGAGCTTGAGGGCTTGCGCAAGGACGTCGCTGCAGGGGCGTTGCGTCTCGGTAGCCTAGACCAAGACATTGAGCAGCATGCGATTCTGAGCGCACAGCTCGACAAAGACCTGGCAGCGGCACGCCAAGAAGCCGCCAAGTCTATAGACCAGAAAGCCCTTTTAATCGCCCGTGCCGAACTGCTGGAACTGCGGCAGCAGTTGCAGCAGGCTGAGATGGACATGCTGGAAGCTGAACGCGAATGGCTGACCAAACAGGGGCCACTGCGGGATGCCCAGCTTGGCCTGGTGCAGACGCGCTATGCCGTGCTGCAACAAGATCTGGAAACGCTGAAGACTGCCCTAGCGCAGGTGCTCTCCCAGGAGACGCTGACCCTCGCCGATGCCGAAGACGAGATCGTCCGCCAGTTGCAAGAGGCCAGCGATCCGACCGATATGCTCCTGCTCACCGTCAAACTCGCGGCCATCCATCTGCGCAAGGAGACTACAGACTACCAGAAGCAGGCTAATAAGTTAGTGGAGCAGAGCGTCGAGCAAGACAAGCGTAACACCCGCGAGAAGCAAGAGGCTGAACATCTGGTCGCCCTGGTGGATAAATACGCCAGCGGTGACCGCATTGCCCAGCGTCTGCAAGCAGCCTTTACGCGCCTACGACGGGAGCAAGCTCGGCACAGTGCCGAAGGCATGCAAGCCATGGAAGTCGATCTCGAGGCCCTGAATGGCAAGGATCTCCAACTTGAAGAGCAGCTGTATGCCTTTGAGCACACGATGGACACGCATCTCCGTGACCTAGCGGTCACCCTGCACCCCTTGACCGCCGGGCAGCGTGAGGCGCAACTCGCCAAGGTGCGTAAAGCCCTGACGGACCAGCGCACCGCCCTGCGTGAACAAAAACAGGCCTTAACCGCGCTGGTGCAAGAGCACACGAAACTGCTGACCCTGCGTCGCGAATACCGCCGTATCCTGGAAGCGAGTGATCAGTTCGTGCTCGCCCAGTTGTTCTGGCTGCGTGACGGCCAGATGATGGGTGGTCGTGTGCTGCACGAGGCCCTTACCGGGGCACGGGTGACGTTCGCGCGGGTGCAGGCCGCGTTGCAGGCGGAACGCGATCGCCTGCCGGGCCTCCAGACCGAGGCGGGACGTGTGTGGCCCCTCATGGTGCTGCTGGGCGTAGTGGTACCGGCCGGGCTGCTGTGGGGCCAGCGGCGGCTGCGGGCCCTGACGACCGCGTTATTGACGTCAGATCGGCAGCAAGAGGTCGTGGGTCACCGCAGCGTGGTGGCGTCCCTCGTGGTGCTGCAACAGGCGATCTGGCCGGTCTACCTCCTGGGGTGGGTCTGGGCCTGGCCCCGTCTGTTCATGCAGGGCCGTAGTGCTCTTGACCTCGATATCCCTCTGAGTGCGCTGCTCTCCTGGAGTGCGCTGATCATGGGCGGCTGGCTTGCGGCCCGCGCCTTCTTGCACGCCGAAGGCTGGATGCCGCACTACTGGGGTCTCAGCCCCGTCGTCTGTGCAGCCTGGCAACGCACCATCGCGGTTGGTTGTCTCGCAACCTGGGCGCTGCTGGTACCACGCCACGTGCTACTCCAGGCCCCCGGCGGACCGGAGACCGTGGCCGGGAGCTTAGCGCTGGCACGCGTGTGCTTCACGGCCTTTCAGCTCGTGCTGCTCGTGTTGGTCAGTGTCACGGGACGACGTAGCAGTACGTTGATGGACGCGCTGCTGACCCACAGTCGTGACCGTCACGGCCTCCTCTGGCGCTATTGGCCCCTGCTCTATGGCACCCTCCTGGTGGGCATCAGCACCGCCTTAGCTCTGGATTTCCTCGGCTATCATTATGCCTCGCGAGCCCTGTGGCAGCACTCTGGAGAGGCAGGGCTGGTGTGGGTCGTGCTGCTATGGATCGATCATGCGCTGTATGTGGCATTGACCCGTCTGGTGGCAGCCCAACCGCTGCAGCCGGAAGAGGAGCCCGCCTCGCGCACGGCCAACCTGTGGGCCTCCTTCCAGAAAACCCGACCGTTTGTGCGCCTGCTCTTGGGCTTTGTGGGTGTGCTGGTGCTGGTACGTCTCTACGGCATCCGTGAGGGGCTGTTCGGGGCCTTAGAGCAGGTACACTTGCTCGAATTGGGGCATGGCAAGGACGGCCAGCCCCTGTGGCTGTCGCTGGCCGATGTGATACTCGCCGCCCTCATCCTCCTGGGGACGACCGCGTTTGTGCGACGGCTCCCGGCGATTTGCGACCTCGTGCTCTTCCCACGGATGCGCTGGGATGCGGGCCTGCGCTATGCCTTTCTCACCTTGAGCCGCTATGTGCTCCTGTTCGGCGCGCTGTGGAGCAGCCTGTCGGTCTTACACATGAACTGGTCGAGCATTCAATGGATCGCGGCGGCGGTGTCCGTCGGGGTGGGGTTTGGCTTGCAAGAAATTGTCAGCAATTTTGTCAGTGGCTTGATCCTGTTGATTGAGCGCCCCATCCGCGTCAACGACTTGGTGACCGTCGGCGACCAGACCGGCACCGTCAAGCGCATAACCATCCGAGCCACCGCCATCCAGAATGTCGAGAACCAGACGGTGATCATTCCCAATAAAGAATTTATTGCGCATCGCGTCACGAACTGGACCCTTGGCGACACCTACGTGCGCCTGGTCTTGCCGGTGGGCGTGGCCTACGGCAGCGACACGGATCTCGTCAAGCGTCTGTTGACGGAGGCCGTCCAGAGTCATCCGCTCGTCCTCACCACCCCGCCGCCCCGCGTCTTACTACGCGCCTTTGGCGACAGCGCCTTGCAGTGGGAAGTGTGGTGCTTTGTGCCACGCCCCCAGGAGCGCTTGGCCACGGCACACGATCTCTTGCTGCAGATCAATCAGCTGTTTCGCCGGCATGCGATCGACATCCCCTTTCCGCAGCACGAAGTGCATGTACGGGCGGTCGAGGCTGGGCTCGCGCCACCGGCGTTGGGTCAGGGGACGAGCGCTGGGTCAGGGGAGATCCACGGGACGCTGCCGGAGACCGCACGCCAAGCCTGAGCCGCTGCCGGCAGTCGGCTCAGGCCCGTGTGCGGCTCGGTGAGAGGGAGAGGGCCAAGCGCACCGCAGCGTCAGCTTGGCCTGCCTCTTGGCCGCGTTGGCGGAGCGGCCGAGCGCTGCCATCCCGCAAGCTGCTTTATCAGTGCGGAGATCACCGTGGCACCTCTGGATACACGCTCCCCTCGGCCCGCCACTGCAGCAGCTCTCAGCACTCCGCACTCGCACCCAGCGCATGGAAAAGCTGAGAGATTTCTGCGGCAATGTACTAAAATCATGGCGGACACACTATGCTCCAGTGGCGCGGCGTCAGCATCTGACGGCCAGGGAGCCGTCAGGTCGCTTCTGACGGCACACAGCCATCATGCCCCTTGACCCTGCACCCTTCACCTGCTTTTTGTGTAGGAGAGAAGCGATGAGTTGGCTTGACGACTCGATCATGTATCGGCGCGGCGTGGCTCGTGGTCAGGTTAGCAGCACGCAAGAACTGTCCGAGACCGCGCAGGGGACGTACCATTACACCATTGGCCCCTATTCTGAACCAGTGCTGCGCATTGCTCCAGGGACGCGCGTCATCATTGAGACGCGCGACGCTTTCGAGGGGAAGATCAAAACCCCCGAGGACTTGCCCAGCAGGGTCTTACAGATGCCGTTCGTCAATCCGCAGAATGGCCCAATCATTATCGAGGGGGCAGACAAAGGCGACACCTTGGCCGTGTACATTGAAGCCATGGCGCCGCGTGGGGCCAATCCACGTGGCACCTGTTGTATGATCCCAGAATTTGGCGCCCTCACCGGTACCACGTACACCGCCACCCTGAATGCCCCCTTGCCCGAGATCGTACGCAAGATCAATCTTGACGAGCAATACGTCTACTGGAGTCCACGGGTAACGCTGCCGTATAAGCCGCACATTGGCACGCTGAGCTGCTCGCCGGAAATCGATTCGATCAATACCCTGACGCCAGATAGCCACGGCGGCAATATGGACCTGCCCGATATGGGGCCAGGCAGTATCACCTATCTGCCCGTGCGCACCCAGGGGGCGCGCCTGTTTATCGGGGATGCCCATGCCTGCCAGGGCGATGGGGAAGTCTGCGGCACGGCGGTAGAATATCCGAGTCTAACGACCATCCAAGTCGATGTGATCAAAGGCTGGACCCTGGAATGGCCGCGCCTGGAAAATGCCGAGGTGCTGATGGCCATTGGTAGCGCGCGTCCTCTGGAGGATGCGGCCCGTATTGCCTACCGCGAACTCATCCTCTGGCTTGAAAAAGACTATGGCTATGACCGCTGGGATGCCTATATGATGCTCTCCCAGTGTGGGCGCGTCCGGCTGGGCAATTTTGTCGATCCGAAGTATACGGTCGGCGCAGCCATCAGCAAGCAGTATCTTCCCTGACTCTGTGGGCGAGGAGGCACGTATGAATTTGGGATTGCACGGGCTCAAGGCTATTGTCTCAGGCGCTACGAAAGGCATTGGCCGCGCCATTGCCGACACCTTGGCCGCCGAAGGGGCCCATGTCGCGGTCTGCGCCCGCCACGCGGCTGAGGTGGAGGCCACCGTCACGGCGCTACGCCAGCAGGGCGTCACGGCCTGTGGTCAGGCCCTGGATGTGCGCGACGCGGCGGCGTTGCAAGCCTGGGTCACGGCCTCGGCCAGTGCCCTGGGCGGCCTGGACATTGTGATTGCCAACGTCAGTGCCCTGGCTATCGGGCCTACTGAAGAACATTGGCAGCAGGAGTTTGAGGTTGACCTGATGCATACGGTGCGCATGGTCAATACAGCCTTGCCCTACCTGGAGGAGAGCCAGCATGCCGCCATTGTCACTATCTCCAGTGTCTCGGGTCGTGAAATCGACTTTGCCGCTGGACCCTATGGCACGTTGAAGGCCGCATTAATCCATTACACGCACGGTCTGGCCTGCCAATTGGCCGGCAAAGGCATCCGGGCCAACTC
>SXGT01929741.1_pt1 | contig 36157 bp, 27 predicted proteins | sample 3176221 | NCBI WGS metagenome assembly SXGT01 (sample SAMN11356862, study PRJNA531348) | freshwater metagenome | isolation source: freshwater sample F1-120 | place: China: Fuxian Lake, Yuxi | collected 2017-12-25 | reverse complement strand
GGGGTCGTAGCAGCTGCGCAGTTGTTGCCAGACCAGAGTCTCCAAGGCGTCGGGATCGAGATCGCCGTCCGCGGGCACGATGGGATGGGCTGGTTCGACCGGTGGCTCCAGCCCGACGGCATCGGCATCGCGATCGGAGATCCGCACCAGGCCGCCGTAGTCGGGGACGTGCAAGGTGTACGACCCGCCGAGCGATTGGGTGACCACCGCGCGCGTGCCGCCACGCAGGAGGACCGTCGTCCCGGCCGGCACCAGTACCGCCTCGCAGTCTCGCGTCAGTTCGATCCACTCCTGTGCCATGGTTCAGACCTCCGTCCCGGCGATTCCCGGGCCCATTCCTACCTAACGAGTCCGGGATGCCTTTTCGATCCCCGCTGGCAGCGAATCGCATTTCGCGTTAGCGAATGGTCATTCGGAAGACGGAAGTCCGAGCGGGAGGGCAGGGACGATGGCTTACGAGCATGGCCGGATCAGTGACGAGGGCATCGCGAAGCTGCGCACCCGGATCGGGCAGGGCTTCGAGGGCCGCCAGCCGTGGCGCACCGAGGTCAACCGCGACACCTGCTGGCACCTGGCCCATGCGATCGGTGATCTGAGTCCGCTCTACACCGATCCCGAGTACGCTCGGCGCACGCGCTGGGGTCGACAGGTTTGTCCGGGGATCGTGCTGCGCTGCTTCGACACCCTGAGCGCGCCGGGTTCGGCCGGCCTGCCCGAGGGCCTGCCGGGGGTGCATTCGATCTGGTCGGGTTCGAACTACGAGTGGGCGCGTCCGGTCATGGCCGGCGATCGCATCACGTCGCGTTCGTATTTGAAGGACGTCGTCGAGAAGGACAGTCGCTTCACCGACGGCCGCACCGTCTACCAGACCTACGAGGCGGTGTATCACACACTCGAGGGCGAGTACCTGGGCAAGCGCTCCGACACCTACATGCGCGCTGACCGCAACAAGACGCGCGACACCAGCAAGTACAAGGAACAAGACACGCTCGCGAGCTGGACCCCGGAGCAGATCGCCGGGTTCATGGGCGAATATGAGCGTGAGGAGCGTACCGCCGAGCGTTTCTTCGAGGACGTGCGGGTTGGCGAGAGTCTCGGCCGGGTCATCAAGGGGCCGCTCACCGGGACCGCCGAGATCGCCTTCGAGTCGTGCTTCGGCATGTACCTGATCGGCAACAACGTGGCGGCCAAGGCCTTTCGCAACCATCCGATGCTCATGGTGCCGAACGAGCAGGGCGTGCCCGAGCCGCCGCAGCGGGTGCACTGGGATAACCGCTTCACGCAGGAAACCCTCGGACTGGCCGGTGCCTACGACCTGGGCCTCGAGCGGCTCGGGTGGATGTGTCATGCTGCCACCAATTGGATGGGTGACGACGCCCACCTGGCCTCTGTCGAGGCGCGCTACAAGCGCTTCAATTACCTGGGGGACGTGACCTGGGCCACGGGCAAGGTGGTCGAGACCCTCGAACGCGACGGCCGCAAGATCGCGAAGCTCGATCTCTGGACCGAGAACCACCGCGGTCAGGTGACGGCACAGGCCGTGGCCGAGGTCGAGCTGCCCTCGCGCGCGGGGCGCTGAGCCGGCCGCCTCCGGCGGGGGAGATCACGCTGCGGCCGTAGCGTTCCCATCCCACCGGGATGGATCGTTTCGGTCCCCGGCGTCTGGTGGCGAAGGCGACAGCGTATCGTGGTGGCGCGAGTGCCTTGCGCTCCGCGTGGCTGCACGCGGCCGGGGGCCTCGCGTATTGCCCCCCCCGGCGTGTGCCGATACCTTCAAGGGCCCGCGTTGGCCCTGTGTTCGCGGCGCGCCTTGTTCCCCATTCTGACTCCCGGGCACCGTCCGTGGCCTGGGCGAGGTTCTCGTTCAAATGGCAGATCCAGCCCGTCCGTCCTCGACCGCCGGTGGCTCCCTTCGCTCGGCCCTGCGCTTTCTGATCAAGGCCGGCCTGACGGTCGGCGCCTTCTACCTCCTGCTCGGCCACAGGGTCACCGACGAGGCCGGACAGTCGCGCACCACCTTTGAGGTGATCCGTGCCTTCCTGCCCGAGATCGGCCTCGGGACCTTCCTCCGCTTCGTCTTCCTTGCCACCGGGATCAAGCTGATCGGCATTCTGGCCAGCATGTGGCGCTGGTCGCTGCTCTTGCGTGGGCAGGGCATCGAGTTGCCCTTCCGGCACGTCGCCGGCTCGTTCCTGATCGGGCGCTTCCTCGGTACTTTCCTGCCTTCGACCATCGGGCTCGACGGCTACAAGCTCTACGATGCGGCTCGCTTCTCGGGGCGCTCGGTCGAAGCTTCGGGCGCGACGCTGGTCGAGAAGGTGCTGGGCTTCGCCGGCATTTTCCTGACCTATCTGGTGGCGCTGCCCTTCGGGGTCAGCATCTTCGGCGAACGCGCCGGTCAAATCATGGCCCTGACGCTGCCCGTCGCGCTGCTGCCGCTGGTGGTCATCTTCGCGATCTTTGGCTGGCCCGGTCCGCGGCTGATCGACTGGGCGGTCGCGCGTCTCCCGGTGGGTCCCTATGCGGGTTTCCTGCGCCGCCTCGCGGCCGCGATCACGGCCTACGGCGGGCACCGTGTGACTTTGTTCGCGGCGGGAGCACTCTCGTTCGTGGTCCATTTCACCACTGCGGCGATGTACTTCTTCACCGCGCTGGCGATCGGCGTCACTGCCGAGCAGGCGAGCTTCTGGCAGGTGACCTTCGGTTCGACGATCCAGATTTTCGCGACCGTGCTGAGCCCGTTCACGATCGCCGGCGAGGGTATCCGCGAAATGGCGCAGTACTACCTGCTGAGCCATCTGATGGGCCCGGCCGAGGCCATCGTCTCGGCCGCGCTCGGTTTCTGGGCGGCGGAGGGCTTGACGCTCTTCGGCGGCATCGTGTGGTGGGTGCGACGCGACGACTACACGCCGGCCTGGTGTCGCGTCGGCGGCCATCAGGTCGATTACGTCGAGTCGGCGCGCGCCGCGCGGGATTTCGGCCTCACGGGTGCGGTGGCAGCCGCCGAGGGCGGGCAACCGGTCGAGGGATTCGTGGCGCGTGTGCTCGGCGGCGGCTTGATCGGTCTCGGCGCGGGCCTGCTGGCGGGCGCTCTCCTCGGGCTCGGCGAGGCCGCGCTGGTCGTCGCGTCCGCCGGGGCGGGCGAAGATGTCCAGATTCTCTGGTATGGACCAGCACTCTACGGGTTGATTTGTGCCGCGATCGGGGCGGGCGCCGGGGCGGGCTTCGGTCTCTTGCCGCTGCCGGCTCGCGTGCGCGACCGCTGGGGCGCCGCGCTGGCCTTCGTGGCTGGCCTGCTGCCGCTCGGGCTCGCGGTGGCGCTCTTCCGTGTGCAGCGCGACGTCTTTCTCGAGCAGCGTCCGCCGCTGCCCGTACTCGGGGCCGTGGCGTTCGGCGGTCTGATCGTGGCCCTGCTCCTCGGTTGCGTGGTCGCGCGCGTCTGGCGCGCACCGCTCGATCCTGCGGCTCGGCTAAGCGGTCGGGTCCGCCGCCTCGCGCAAGGCGCTGGCGTCTGGCTCTGCGTGGTCGCTGTCGGGGCCATCGGTGCGGCCGTGCTGGCGCCAGTCGTGGCGCCGTCGCCTGACGTGCGTGCCGCGATTCCCGCGGCCCTGCGTGCCCGCCCGAATGTGGTGCTGGTTATCGTCGATACCCTGCGCGGCGATCACCTCGGCGTCTACGGCGATCCGCGTGGGCTCTCGCCGAACATCGACGCGGCGGCAAGCGACGGCAGCACCTACGAAGCCTCAGGGCAGTCGTCGTGGACCAAACCCTCGGTCGCGACCATCCTGACCTCGCTCTACGCTTCGTCGCATGGGGCGATGAGCAAGCCCTCGCTGCTGCCGGACGTGAAGACGCTCGCCGACGAGCTCACGCGAGAGGGCTACACCACCGCCGGCTTCGTCTCGAACATCAACCTGGCTCCCTCGTTCAACTTCCAGCAGGGCTTCGGCGAGTACACCTACCTGCCTCCCGACTATCTCTTCGGCGCTGCGGAGTCCTCCTCCAAACTCGTGCTCTACTCGATCGTGCGCAAGGTCTGGTTCTCGCTCAACAAAAAGCGCTGGGTCGGGCAGTACTATCAGGATTCGCGGACGGTGAACGGCCATCTGCTGCCCTGGCTCGAGCGTCACGCGGAGGACCGCTTTTTCGTGCTGGCGCACTACATGGACCCGCACGATCCCTACTTTGCCCATCCCTACGACGGCGAGGCGATCGCGCGTGTCGAGATGCCGAACCCGCCGCCGGAACTCGCGCCCCGGATGCTCGAGCTTTACGCCGGCGAGGTGAAGCACATGGACGAGAGCTTTGGCGCTCTCGTCGCGAAGCTGCGTGCACTCGGAATCTATGACGACACGCTGATCGTGCTGACCGCGGATCACGGCGAGGAGTTCTTCGAGCACGGTGGCTGGTGGCACGGGACGACTCTCTACGACGAGCAGGTCGGCGTGCCGCTGGTGGTGAAATGGCCTGCGGGCATGGTCGCGGACAGTCGTCCGGCAGGCGTGGCGCGGCTGCTCGACGTGGCGCCGACCATTCTCGCGGCGACGGGTACGGCGTTGCCGGCCGAGTGGCAGGGCGTGGATCTGCGGCGTGGCATCCCCGCCGAGCGCACGGCGTTTGCGGAGGAAGACCACGAGGGCAACGTGCTCACGGCCGCGCGCCGCGGGCGCTGGAAGAGCATCCGGGCGAATCCGGGCAACCCGCGCGGACTGCCCGAGGTTGAGCTCTTCGACCTCGAGGTCGATCCGGGCGAAGACAAGAACCTCGCAGATGCGGAGGCGGCGCGGGTCGCCGAGCTCGACGTGGGCATCGAGGAGATCACCAAGGAAGCCGCGAGCGAGGCCGTTGAGAGTGCCGGCGAAGTGAAAATGGACGACGCCACCCGTGACCGATTGCGCGCGCTCGGATATATCGAGTAGTCGGCACGACACACGAAGCGCTTTCGACGGGTGAATGACACGCCCGCTCCCTCCGTCGGGGATCGGTTTCCCTGCGACCTGTTGGGTTTTCTGCGTCGAGCCCGAGGAGGATTTCGGCATGACTCGCGACGCAGCATTCAGGTGGAAGTGGAGCGGAGTTCTCGCTCTGGCGGTGGCACTGGTGTCCTGCGGCAACGTCACGCCGCCGCGCGGGAGCGCGCTGCCGGCATCGCGTTGCGGTGGGGGTGAGGGCCGCTGCATCGTCCTGGAGCCTGGCCCGCACGATCGGGAGAATCTGCTCGCCGCACTGATCGACGCGCGCCCCGGCGATGTTCTCTTCCTCAAGGCCGGCACCTATCACGTCGACGGACAGCTCCTGCTCGACGTGCCCGACGTGACCCTGCGTGGCGAGGGGATGGAGCGCACGATTCTCTCCTTTGCCGGTCAGAGCGACGGTGGCGAAGGGTTGCTGGTGACCGCCGACCACTTCACCATGGCCGATCTCGCTCTCGAGGATGGCCCCGGCGATCTGATCCGCCTGCTCGGCGTGGACGGTGTCCGTCTCAGCCGGGTGCGTGCCGAGTGGACGCGCGGTCCCGCGACCGACAACGGCGCCTACGGGCTCTATCCCGTCCAGTGCAGCGATGTCCTGATCGAGGACAGCGTCGTGCGCGGTGCCTCGGATGCGGGCATCTACGTCGGCCAGTCGCGCAACATCGTGGTGCGGCGCAATACCGTCACCGAGAACGTTGCCGGGATCGAGATCGAGAACTCGACCGGTGCCGACGTCTACGACAACACCGTGACGCGCAACACCGGTGGGGTGCTGGTCTTCAATCTGCCGGGGTTGCCGGTACAGAACGGCCACACGACGCGGATCTTCGGCAATCGGATCTTTGCCAACGACACGCCAAACTTCGCCGCGCCGGGCAACATCGTGGGCTCGGTCCCGGCGGGCACCGGCGTGATGATCATGGCGAACGACGGGGTCGAGGTCTTCGCGAACGAGCTGCGCGACAACGGCACGGTCGGCGTACTCGTGCTGAGCTTCAACACGGCAGCCGTCGTCGCCGGAATCCAGCGGCCCAACGATCCGTTCTATGATCCGTTCAGTGAGGGCATCTTCATCACCGACAACACCTTCATCGGCGGCGGTGCCAACCCCGATGCCGCTACCGCCGAACTGATCCGCGGCGTGGCGCCGGTGGTTGGCGCGGGGCCGCTGCCGCAAATCATCATCGACGGCGACGTCGATGCGGCGAAGCTCGTGGCGGGAGTGTTGCCGGAGGGGCTGCGCAGCTGCGTCGCCGAGGCGACGGCCAGCGTTCTCGATCTCGACATCGCACACGGTTTCGTCGGTGCGGGGCTCGATCCCGTCGGCGCGCGCTGCACCTTGTCACGGCTTGATCCCGTGCTCGTGCCCGGGGCCGACGTCGAACTGGGGGCGGTCGCCGACGGGGCCTCGCTGCCGACGACTGTGACCGAGCCCGTCGGCAGCGAGCTTCGCGAGACGCGCTGCACGCCCGTGCCGGGCAGCGCGCCCTGGCTGGATGAGGCGGGCCTCGCCTGCCAGTTGCTCTCGAGCCATCGCTTCTTTGTTGGCGTTGCTGCGTCGCAGGTACCGAATACCGGCGTGATGCCCTTCGACGTCGCCACGCCGCTTTTCTCGGACGAGGCGTTGAAGCACCGCTTCGTCTTCGTGCCCGCGGGCCAGGCGGCGGTGTACCACGAGACCGACGCCTTCGACTTCCCGGTCGGAACGGCGCTCATCAAAACCTTTGCTTACCCGATCGACGCCCGTGCGCCGGCGCTGGGGGGGCGCTTGATCGAGACCCGGCTCCTCGTCCGCCGTGACGATCGCTGGGTGGGCTACACGTATCTCTGGAACGAAGAGCAGACCGAGGCGGTGCTGACCACCGTGGGCGCCGACGTTCCGGTCACATGGATCGATGCGGATGGGGCTGAACGCGCGGTGGCCTTCCACGTCCCCAACGTCAATCAGTGCAAAGCGTGCCACGCGGAAAGCGGCGTGACCGGACCCCTCGGACCCAAGGCGCGCAACTTGAACCGGAGTTTTGGCTATCCCGAGGGAGCAGCCAATCAGCTCGATCATTGGAGCGAACTCGGCATCCTCGCCAGCTCGCCCGGCTCGGCCGCGCTGCCTCCCGCAGTGGTGTTCGACGATCCCGCGACGGGTTCGCTGGAGGAGCGGGCCCGCACCTACCTCGATGTGAATTGCGCGAGCTGTCACAGCGCCAAGGGTCTCGCGCGGCCGAGTGGGCTTCTCCTCTCCGTGCACGAGACCGACTGGAACAAGCTCGGGATCTGCAAGACGCCGGTTTCGGCCGGACGAGGTAGCGGTGGCCTCGAATACGATGTCGTGCCGGGTCGCCCGGATCTCTCGATCCTTGCGTACCGCATGGAATCGGTCGAGGCGGGCGTTGCCATGCCGGAGCTGGGCCGGGCGTTGGTGCACGAGGGCGGAGTGGCGCTCGTCCGGGACTGGATCACGGCCCTGCCGGGCGGCTGCGAATGACGCATCGCTCAGGCTGACGCGCGATGTTGGACGTCGCGGTCGAACTCGGGCAGCGTTGGATCATGCGGTTCGCGTGGCTTCGCAGCAGGGGCAGGCAGGGGGTTCAGAACGCATCTGGCCCGTTCGGGATGGGGTGGCTTCGGCGAGGGCCACTTGTCGCGGTCCTGCTGGGACTGGTGACGGCGGCTTGCGGTAACGTCCAGAGCGGCCGGTCGCCCGTGACTGCGGTCAGCTACAATCTTCTCCACGGCATCTTCTGCCCGCGCGAGACGGGTCGCTGCCGCCTTGCAGATCGCGTCGATCTCTTCTGGGACGTCGTGCGGGAGCGCGATTGCCCGGAGGTGATCGCGCTGCAGGAGGGCACTCGCGAGACCCGGGCGCTGCTCGAGGAGCGAAGGGCGACCGTCTGCACGCGCCCCTACGAGATCGTCGTCGGCCCGATCGAGACGACGCTCGACGACGAGATTGTCCTCACTTCCCTCCCGGTGCGCGCGGTCGATCAGCGCCGGCTTTACATCAATTTCCGCAAGGCTCTGCTGGTGCAGCTTGAGCATTCGAGCGGATTGCTGGACGTCTTCTCGACCCATCTTGCCTCGTCCTCAGACGGTGCCGGCCGCGCCTGCGCTGCCGACTGCCCGCCCGAGTGCGTGGCCGCCGGGGCGGCCAATGTCCGTCAATGTCAGAGTGTCCAGGTCGCGGCCTGGGTGGCCGAGCGCCACCAGGGCCCGAACCCGGCGCTGGTGCTTGGTGACTTCAACGATCCAGCGGGGAGTTTTGTTTACGACCAGTTCGTCGGCCGCGGCTTCGAGGATGCCTACCTGAGCGCCGGCAACCCCGAGTGTGATCCGGCCTCCGGCAACGGCTGTACCTCGGGCCGCGAGGACGAGGAACTCACAGATCTGGAGTCGCCCGCCTACGGCGAGAACGAGCGCATCGATTTCGCCTTCGTGGTGCCGGGGGAGGCTGGGGCCGGCTGCGCGGGCCGGGTCGTGCCGCCCCACGGTCCGGGCGGCCTGCGCGGGACACGGCTCTTCGCCGACGTCGCCAACCCATTTGCCGACACCTGCGGACCTGCGCCCGAAGCGATCTGCTGGGCCTCCGATCACGTCGGGGTGCAGGTCGAATTGGCCTGCGGCTGAGAGGCCCGGCGGGCGTGGCCTCGCGCCGCGCAGGCGCGCCTGCCTCCGGCCGTAGCCCGGCAAGGACAGAGACCACCAGGCAGCGGATCCCGACCGGGCCGCGGGCGGATCCCGCGTGGGGGCTCCTGAGTTGTGGCAGGGCCCCCGTATGCGCCATAAGGATGCCGTGGCGGAGGAAATTGGGGGCGCGCAGAGGCCGGCGACCAACAAGGGCGCCTGGTGGGTCGCCGCCGCGTGCTTTGGCTGCCTTGTCGGGGAAGCGATCGGCACCTACGTCTTCACGCCGATGTTGAAACCCGTGGTTGCTGAGTTTGGCTGGACGCGGACCCAGTTCACGCTCTCGGGGCTCTTCGTCAGCCTGGTGATGATGGCGGCTGTGCCGGCCGCGGGCATGCTCACCGATCGCGGCCGCGGGCGCTGGGTGCTCGCCGTGGGGGCGCTCTCGCTCGGCGCCGCGATGTATCTCTTCAGCCGGATGCAGGGGCTGGCCCACTTCTACCTGATCACCGCACTGATGGGTCTTGGTGTCGGTTGTCTCGGCGGCGTGCCGACGACCGCGATCGTCTCGCGCTGGTTCGATGCCGATCGCGGCCTGGGACTCGGTGTCGTTGGGCTCGGCCACAGCGTCGGTGGCTTCGTGATCCCGCCGCTGGTGACCTGGATCACGCTGACGCGGGGCTGGCGCTCGGCCTTTGAAGCTCTGTCGTGGTTCGCCTGGCTCGTGCTCGTTCCGCTGATTCTGGTGCTGGTGCGCGATCCGGCGCGCCGCACGGAATCCGGCGGTGACGAGGCCATGCTGGATGGAGATCCGATTGCCTTCCGGGATGGTTTCCGCAGCACCACCTTCCGACTGCTCGCGGCGGCGATGTTCCTGCATATCTTCTATTTTTCAGCCGTCACTGTGCACTTCGTCGCGTTCGCGACTGACGTCGGCTTTTCGCCCGAGAAGGCGGCGTCGGCCTTCGGGATCCTGATCGGGCTGGGGATCGTCGGCCGCCTCGGCTTCGGGCGGATGGGGGATCGCTTCGAACCCCGCAAGGTGATGGTCCTTGCCCTCGGGCTCACCGTGGTCGCCGCACTGTGTCTGCAAGGGATCACGCGTCCGGGGGTCCTGCCGCTCTTCATCGTCTTGCAGGGCCTCGGCGTCGTGGGCGTTCAGACGCTCTTCGGTCTCGTCGTCGGCAAGTGCTTCGGCACGAGAAATATCGGGACTTTCCTCGGCGCGGCGATGCTCTTCCAGGTGCCTGGCGGGGTGCTCGGCGCGATCACTGCGGCGGTGAGTTTCGACAGCCTCGGGACCTATGCTCCGGCCTTCGGCCTCTTTGCGGTCGGCAATCTCGTCGCGGCTTGCGCGATCGCCGCGGTGCAGCCCTATCGTCCTGCTCCGGTCCCGGCGCACGCCTGACCCGCTCTGGCCGGGGTGGGGCAGGCGAGGCGACCGACCATCCCCCCGGAATCGTCTGGTAGCGGAGAGATTTCTTGCTGGTGTCCCGGATGTTGAGACGAGCCGGATTCCGCGCGACGCTGTGGCGGTGATACTCCCCGTCGGACGGGTTCGCGCTGCGGCCCCGCCATGACCACCCCACCCGAGGGACCTTGCCATGACAGCAGACCGGATCGCGAACCTCTCGAACGAACAGATCGCCAGGCTCTCGACGCGTGAGCGGCGTGGACTTGCCCGCGTGCTCCTGCACGCTGCGCGGCGTGAGGGCGCTCGCCTCCGGGTGACGCGCGGCGCCTATCGCCGGACGGCGCGGGCACGGCAGCGCGTTGGTCGCTGGCTCGCGGTCGTTGCGCTTCTGGTCGGCGTCGCGATCGCGCGTCCCTCGTTTGCCGCAGCACCGGAGTTCGACTCGCCGCAGGTCAATCCCCACGGCATCACGAACAACGGCACCTACGCCTCGCCCTCATTCGCCGACATCGACGGCGACAGCGACCTCGATCTTTTTGTTGGCGTCGGGGCCAACGACGCGGGCGGTGGCGTGGCCTACGGCAACACGATTTTCATGGAGAACACGGGGTCGGCTTCGGTGCCGATCTTTGGCGCTGCGCAGACGAACCCCTTCGGGCTGGTTCCCGTCGGCACGTTCCATGGCCCGGCGCTCGGCGACATGGATGACGATGGCGATCTCGACATGTTGGTCGGCGTGCGCGCCGGGGATCTCGTTTACCAGGAGAACGGTGGATCGGCCTCGGTGCCGGCCTTCGAGGCGCCGCAGATCAACCCCTTTGGGCTGACCAGCCTCGGGGCCGATAGCTACGCGCTGCCTGCCCTCGGCGACATCGACGGCGATGGCGATCTCGACGCGCTCGTCGGTAATCTTGCTGGCGACGTCCTGTTCTTCGAGAACAATGGGACGGCAGCCGCCCCGTCCTTCGGCTTGCCGGAGACCAATCCCTTCGGGTTGCAGCGGGTTGCCGCGGGCAGCGGTGCGCCGACTTTCGATGACGTCGATCACGACGGCGATCTCGATGCCTTCTCGGGCGACCTCGAGGGCAATGCCGTCTTCTTCGAGAACATCGGCAGCGCGAGCACGCCGCTCTTTGCCGATCAGCTCACCAACCGTTTCGGCATGGAGGACGTCGGCAGCTACTCCGCACCCTGCTTTGGCGACATCGATGGCGATGGCGATCTCGATGCGTTGATTGGCGCCGACACGGGAGACCTCTCCCTTTTCGAGATGGTCACGTCGAAGCGGCTCATCGGCGCGTGTGCCATCGCCCCCGATGCCGGGTGTTCGGTCGGCTTCGAGAAGGCTCAGCTCAAGATCAGCGAGAAGAAGGCCGGCAAGGAGAGCATCCAGGCCAAGATGCTGAAGGGGCCGGCTATCGCCTCGTTTGGTGATCCTTCGGTCGTCGGTCCGGACTACGCGCTCTGCATCTACGACGGCACCGACGCTCTGGTGGCGTCGGTGGATATCGACGAGACCGGCGGTGCCACCTGCGAGGGCAAGCCGTGCTGGAAGGAGATCGGTGGTGGCAAGGGCCTGCTCTACGGCGACAAGGGCGGCGTGGCGGACGGCGTGACCCAGCTCAAGTTGATGGGTGGGGCAACCGGCAAGACCCAGATTCAGCTCAAGGCCGCGAACGATGCGGACAACCAGCTGCCGACCGGTGTCGCCTCGGCCCTCCAGACCACGAACTCGGTCAAGGTTCAGTTCACGAGCCCGGCCGGTTGCCACGAGGCCGAGATGGTCGTCATCAAGAAGGCCGCGCCGGACGAGTTCCAGGCTCAGTAGGCGGGAGGCAAGGGCGGCCGAGGGCCGGGCCTGATCTCGGGGCCGGGTCGTGAGCGGCTGCGAGGACGACAAGGCTCCGCGCCCGGCGTCGGTTGGGGCGGGCGCCCTGCGTTCGCACGTTGCTCCCAGGTGTGTTGTCCCTCGATTCGCAGCATGGGGGGAGCGTTCGTCGTCGGCAGGGAGGTTCCGGGCCCGGCACAGGTCCGCCGGGAGGAACTCGCCGCGTGAAGCCAGGGTTCGACGCGCAGGTGGACCGGCTCTGTGGGGCCTGGGTCGGCTGGGTGACCCGGTGGCCGCGGGTCATCCTCGCGCTTGTCGGCGTGCTGACGGCGTTGGCCGGGGCGTACGCGGCGCGGAATCTCGGGATCAACCCCGATCCCCGTGACCTGATTGCCGCGGATCTGCCCTTCCAGCTCCAGCAGGAGGAGTTGGCGCGGACCTTCCACACGCTGTCCGACGGGATCCTGGTCGTGATCGACGCCGAGAGCCCGACGGCGGCGGCGCGCGCGGCGGACGATCTCGCCGCTCGGCTTGCGCCGCGCACCGAACTTTTTGTGCAGATCGAGGTTCCCGGCGGAGGTCCCTTCTTCGCCCAATACGGCTTGCTCTACCTCGAACCCGAACAGCTCGAGGATCTGGCCGATCGGCTCGCCCAGGTGCAACCCTTCCTCGCCGAGCTCGCGCGCGACCAGAGCCTGGTCGGGGTCAGCGATCTGCTCGGCGACGCGCTGCGCGCGCAGCGCGAGGGCACAGCGACGGGGCTCGATCTGACTGCAACGCTCGATCGCGTCAGCACCGTGGTCGAGGCCGTAGGCTCGGGGCGGCGCGCCCGCGACCCGTGGGGCACGGCCGTGCTGGGCGGCGCCATGCCCGAGGAGGCGAAGATGCGCATCGTCGCGCTGCGGCGCAGCGGCGAGGGCAACACGCTGGCCGCCGGGGCGCCCGAATTGCGTGCGATCCGTCAAGCCGCCGCCGAACTCGGGCTCACGCCCGAGCGGGGCTATCGCGTGCGGATCTCGGGCGAGCCCGTGATGAACTACGAAGAGCTCGGCACCATTGCCACTCAGGGTTGGCACGTCGCAGTTCTCTCGACCTTGCTCTTCGCGGGCACGGTGATCTTTGCCTTGCGCTCGACCCACACGGTGATTGCCCTGGTCGGCAGCCTGCTCGTCGGGCTGGTGTGGACCAACGGTATCGCGGCGGCGACCATCCGCGATCTGAACGTGATTTCGGCCGCCTTCAACGTGCTCGTGGTCGGCCTGGGCGGAGAGTTCGGGATTCACTTTGCTCTGCGCTACCTCGAGATCGCAGCCGATGGCCGCGATCGTCGGGCTGCGCTGGTGGCGACGGCGGGCTCGGTGGGCGGCTCGCTCTTCTCGAGCGCGGTCACGACCTCGATCGGCTTTTTCATCTTCCTGCTGACCGACTTCGTGGGAGTGGGGCAGCTTGGGTTCATCTCGGGCATCGGGATGTTCGTTTCTCTGTTCTGTACATTGACGGTCTTGCCGGCCCTGGTCGCGATCGGTCCTGCCGGCGCACCTCCGCGCGTGCTGCGCACGCCGTCCTGGCTCGGCCGTCTCGACCGGGTGCCGCTGCACTACGCGCGAGCGGTGCGCTGGGGCGCGGTCGTGATCGGACTGGGCGCGATCGCGCTGCTGCCCCGAATCCGGTTCGACTACAACATGGTTCGGCTCCACGATCCGACGAGTGAGGCGGTGGCCACGTTCGAGGATCTGCTCTCCCGGGGCACTACCGCCCCCTGGACGATCGACGTCATGGCGCCGGATCTCGCCTCGGCCAGCGGGCTGGTGGCGCAGCTCGGCGAGTTGCCGAGTGTTGCCGAGACGCGCACCGTCGCCGACTACGTGCCGTCGGCGCAGGACGAGAAGCTCGAGATCATCGAGACGTTGTCGTACTTCGTGCCGCCGCTCGTCAGCGCGGGGCCGGAGAGGACGGACGAGGAGCGGCGCGCCTCGCTCGCGCGTCTTGCCGCCGAGGCCGGGCGCTCGGCAACGCAGGGCGCAGAGCTGGTCGCGGCTCCTGCACGCCGTCTCCAGTCGGCGCTGGATGGATTGCTCGCCGGTCCGGCCGCGGCCCCTGTGCCCGCGGCGCTTCTGGCGAGCCTTGAGAGAGAGTTGGTCGGTTCGCTGCCGTCCCAGATCCGCGATCTCCAGGCCTTGATCGCTGCCGGGCCGGTCGAATTCGGAGACCTCCCGGTCGGGCTCCAGCGCCAGATGCTGGCTCCGGACGGCCGCGCACGGATCGAGGTTCGGCCGCGCGGGGATGTGGGGGAGAGCCGCGCGCTCGAGCGTTTCGTCGAGGAGGTGCGGGCTGTTGCGCCGGCAGCCGGCGGTCTTGCGGTGTACACGGTCGAATGGGGCCGCGTGACGTGGTCGGCGATGCTCCATGCGCTGATCGGTGGCGTGGCCTGCATGTTTCTCTTCCTCGTCGTTCTCTGGCGCAGCGTGCGGGACGCCCTGTTGGCTTTCTTTCCGCTGCTTCTGGCGGCCGTTCTGACCACGTCGGCTCTGGCGGTCGTCGGCGAACCCTTCAACTTCGCCAACGTGATTGTGCTGCCGATGCTGATTGGGATGAGCGTCGACAGCGGCGTGCACCTGGTCCATCGCCACCGCACGAAGCCGGAGGAGGAGGATGTGCTCGCGACCAGCACCGCGCGTGCCGTCTTCTATTCTGCCTTGACCACAATGCTCTCCTTCGGGAGTCTGGCCATGGCTCCGCACCGCGGCGTCGCCGCGATCGGTCGTCTGTTGACCATCGGGGTCGGGCTCGTCCTGATCTGTTACGTCGTCGTGCTGCCGGCCGTTCTGGAGTGGGACGACCGCAGCCGGCGTCAGAGGCCGGCCGCCGATTGAGGGCGTGACGTCGGCTTCGCATTCGACCCGTTCGCTCGACTTCCCGACCCGGCGGTGTCACGACGGATCGGTCGCGGTCCTCGCCGGCGGGCTTTGGCTCGGTTTCTCCAATTGCAGCGGTTCTCTCGAGCGGGCCTGTCCGATGCGGCCTGTGCCCACCTGGATGAGATCGGCGACCAAGCGGTATTCGCCGCGCACGGGTGGTGTCTGGAGGACCACCTCGCGTTCCCAGAGTTCCGCGGCCGCGACGTCGCGCGGGAGTTCCACGATCTTGCGCGGGCCGACCGCGTGTCCATCCGGGAGACTCTCCCAGCGGAACTCGAGGTGGACGGACAGGGGCTCGAGCCTGCGGTTCGGATGGGCCGCCGGCAGCGGCAGAGGAGAGACGATCCGGACGATCGCGTTCGTGATCCAGCGTGGGTGAATGCGGGCCGGAAGTTCGAGGAGCACGCCGATGCCGTTGTGACCTGTCGGCACGGGCTCGAGTGGTGTGCCAAACAAACTATGGTTGGGGCGATACCCCTGCCGCAATGCTTCGAGCCACTCCGGGCGCAACGTGCTGGTGTCGAGTTCGAGGACACGGAAGCCGCCGATCTTGAAGTTGCGGTGGATGGCATCGGCCTTTGCGAGGCGGTCGAGAAGCTTTTGCCGGGCGCGGGGGTTGTCCCATTCCTCCTCCGGATGGAGCACGAGCCAACGCAGGCCGGTGGCCACGATCAGGTCGGCGAGGCCGCCCCGCGTCAGGCCGGGCGTGAGTTCCGCCAGAACCCATGCGGCATGGGGGGGCGGATAGCCGGTGTGTCCGAGCAGATTCGGAGCAGGCTGATCAACGAACCACAACGCGGCCTCGGGGCTGTTCCAGCGGTCGAAGCTCTCCCGCGGCAGCTCCAGCACCGGGCCGGGATTCTCTGCCAGCATCTCGCCGAAGCGTTGGCGGAAGAGCTCGTGGGCCGCGTCCGGGCGAACCAGTTGTGGCGTGAGGGTGCCTTGTAGAACTCCCGGACGCGGACCGTGCTCTGCTGCGGCGAGTTCGGCGAGCTGCTCGGGCATCGACCAAGTGCACATCTGCGCCATGGGCAGGCAGATCCGCTGGGTCCCGAGATCGGCCGCCAGAACTGCCGCGACCAGAACGGGGGAGGCCCAGCCCCCGAGCCGGATCGCCACGCTCTGGAAGCCGGCCGTGGCGAGCAGGACGACGCCGAGCCCCTTGATGGTCTGCAGCATGAAGTAGCGCCGCGCAAAGCGGAAGGCCGGCGTCAGGAATAGGCTTGCCGGGGTCGGCAAAGAGAAAGTTTCATTGATCCGCAGCTCCGGCGGGAGCGAGAAGAGCGTGCCGAGGACGGTCAGCAGCGCTCCGGCCGCCACCAGAGGTCGGAGCGTTGAGCCGCGGCGCAGGGTGACGAGTCCGACCAGCCCAAGGAGGAGGGGCCACGAGTCGGGGATGCCGCCGGCAGCGGGGACCTTCGCCATGGTCGCGATCACCCAGGCGGCGCCGCCATGCAGCGGGTCGTCCGCGGCCTGGAGCTTCTGTGCGAGAGCGGCGGGTGGCAGCAGGTCCGTGATCGTGCCGAGGCGCACCCCGGCTTCGAACCAGGGCCGCGAGAACCAGAGCAGGGGCAGAGCGGCACCGAGTCCTCCCAGCGTGGCAAGGACCGCGAAGCTCCGGCGTCCCGGCAGCGGTCGGCTCCACTCGAGCGCGAACCATGCGAGGCCGACCAGTGCCACCGCGAGCGCTGCGTAGAACGAGGTCGCCGCCGCGGCCGCAAGTGCCAGCGCGAGCGCGAGTCCGCGCACCGGTCGCGGTTCGTCGCGCAGGCAACGCAGCGCGAGTGCCACGGCGAGCACGACGAGTGGCGCCATCTGCAGGACGTGCGGACGTGCGCCACAGCCCGGCGAAAATGTCACCACCGCCGCGAAAGCGCCGCCGAGCCAGGCCATCCAGCGGTCGCAGCCGAGCCGGCGCAAGAGCAGGAAAGCGAGAAGACTCGCCGCCGGGTGAGCGAGAAAGAGGGTCGCGTTGAACGCGGCGAACGGGGATGACCCGAGCAGGCGCGCGGGCGTGTAGAGGAGCTGCCAGCCGAGGAAGTGCTCCGAGCCGACGAGCTGTTCGCGGGCTGGCCAGTGGATCGGAAACTCGAGCAGCACGCCCAGGTCGGTCGTGAGCGAACGGAAGACGTGTTCGAGGATGAAGAGGATCAACCAGCCGTCGGGCGGCAACTCGTCGAGCGGGATGCCTTGTCCGGCTGACTCGAGCCAGTGGCGCGCGAGGATCAGATCGAAGGAGAGGTAGGCGAGCAGAGCCAGAACCGCTTCCCAGCCACTCGCCCGCATGGCGGGCGGGTCTTCTGTCCGAGGCGCGTGCGCCGGCGTGGGTTCCCGCGACATGCGCGCCCTTCTTGGCATATTCGCGGGCGCGAGGTCGATCTCGGCCGGGCATTCGTGATTTGCCCTATGACAGAGTGAATGCTGAGAGCGGGCGGTGCGCGATTCGCCGCGCTCGGAGGAGCGACACAGTGGCCGCATCAAATTTGGTTTTTGAAGTCCGCAAGTCCGAGTGGCGAGAGACGCGATTCATCGAGCAGCCCTTGCTCGACCTCGAACCGGGCCAGGTGCTCTTCCGCGTCGATCGCTTCGCCCTGACCGCGAACAACATCTCCTACGCTCTGACCGGAGACGCGCTCGGTTACTGGCGCTTCTTTCCCGGCGAGGAGGGTTTCGGCCGGATCCCGGTGATGGGCTTCGCCGACGTCGTGCGCTCGACCCATCCGGAGGTCAAGGAGGGGACGCGCTGCTTCGGTTTCTACCCGATGGCACGCCATCTCGTGATCACGCCGGGGATCGTCTCGGCGAGTCAGATCGTCGATGTCGCTCCGCACCGCGCTGGCCTCGCGCCGGCCTACGCCCAGTACCTGCCGACAAGCGGTGACGCTTCCTATTCCGTCGCGCGCGAGGATCAGCTCATGCTGATGCGGGGTCTCTTCATGACCTCGTTTCTCGCTGACGATTTCCTGGCCGACCAGGACTACCGCGGCGCGTGTGCCGTGCTGATCTCGAGTGCGTCGAGCAAGACTTCGATCGCGCTGGCGTATCAGGTCCGACAGGGAGGCAAGGCGCGTGCGATCGGGCTCACCTCGGCGCGCAACGAAGCCTTTGTGCGCGGACTGGGTTTCTACGACCAGGTGGTTCTCTACGACGAGATCTCGTCTCTTGTCCCGGAACCCGCCGTGTTCGTCGACATGGCGGGCAATTCTGAGGTGACGGCCGCGATCCACCGCCATTTCGGCGACCAGCTTGCCTACGATTGCAGCATCGGCGCCACGCACTGGTCGGCCGAGCGCCTGCGGGAGGACTTGCCGGGACCGAAGCCGGAGTTCTTCTTCGCGCCCGCACAGATCGTCAAGCGCACCCGCGATTGGGGACCGCAAGGGTTGTCGGGGCGCATGGCGCTGGCCTGGACGAGCTTCTGCGACGCCAGCGACGCCTGGCTGCGCGTCGTCCGGGGGAATGGACGGGATGCGCTCGCGCGGGTTTTCGAGGAGACGCTCGCTGGTCGCACCGAACCGGCCGACGGGCACGTCCTGTCGCTGCGCGAGGGCTGATCGTGAAGGTAAACCGTACTCCCGATGAATGTTTTGGCGGACTCGAGGGTTATCCCTTCGTGCCGCATTACGCCGAGGTGAGGGCCGAGGACGGTACGCTCTTGCGGGTCCACTACGTCGACGAAGGACCGCGCAATGCCGCGCCGATCATCCTCATGCATGGCAACCCGTCGTGGTCCTATCTCTACCGCAACATCATCGGCCGCCTCGTGGCGCAGGGGCATCGCGTGCTGGCGCCCGACCTGATGGGCCTCGGCCGCTCCGACAAACCCGCAGCCAGGGACGACTACAGCCTGGCGCACCACGTCGCGTGGATGAGCCAGTGGCTCTTGGCGACCGGGATCACGGACGCCACGCTCTTTGCCCAGGACTGGGGTGGAGTGATCGGTCTCCCTGTCGCGCTCCGGCACCCGGAACGCTTTGCCCGTCTCGTCGCGTCGAATACTGGCTTGCCCACCGGCCAGGGCGCGACCCCGGCGTTGCAGGCCTGGCTCGACTACAGCGATCAGCAGACCTCGCTGCCCGTGTCGGAGCTGATTTCGCAGGGCACCGTCAAGGGTCTCGGCGTGGCCGAGCGGCGCGCCTACGACGCGCCCTTCCCCGACCCGAGCTACCAGACGGGTGCGCTGGCCTTTCCGCGATTGATCCCGCTGCAGGCGGACAATCCCGGCGTGCCGCTCATGCTCGAGACCTGGCAGCTTCTGGAGCGCTGGACCAAGCCCTTCCTCACCGTTTTCGGCGACCGCGATCCGATCTCGAGCGGCGCCGAGAAGGGCTTCCAGGCGCGCGTGCCGGGCGCGGCCGGCCAACCGCATATCGTGCTCACGCCAGCGACCCACTTCCTGCAGGAAGACCAGCCCGAAGCGATCGTCGACCACCTGCATCGCTTCGTGGCGTGAGCCCGCGGCGGCGCGGCCTCGCGCCGCCCGGATCCAGGCGCAAGACGAGTCTCCTCAGCGAGCGCGACGCCGGGACATCCGGAGCGCGCCGAGCAGGAGCGGTAGCGAGATCAGGGTCGCCCAAGCCTCGGGCGGGCGATGCCCGCTCGGTGCTCCCTTCAAGACCCAGAGGTTGAGGGCGATGAGCGCCCGCTCGAGGGTCACCAACGCGAGAAGCGCGGGGACGAGGCTCCGGTAGCGCAGCGATCCGGCGAGGAGGGCGAGACCCCAGACGATCTGGGTCGCCCCTGCCCACGCAAAGACGCCGACGATCGCAGCACCTTTGCCTGAGAGGTCCATTCCCGCGATCACGCCAGCCCCGCCGTCCGGGAGAAACGAGTGGATCAGCCCCGGTCCGATCGTGGTGACGGCGAGGAACGTGAGGAAGTACGCCGCCACGGGCGACCCGTGGTAGGCGGAGTTGGTTGACGGAGGCAGGAAGGAGGGCGTGTTCATGTGGGTTCTGGATTCGGCCCTTGGGCTAGCTCGCGATCGCCAGATGGAGGAGTGCGGCCGCGAGCGCAAGCACGAGCCCGACCCACACGCGCGGCCCGACCAGCAGTCCGGCGCCGGGCGCGACTGGAAACGATGCGGTCGCCGCGAGTGCGACCATCTTGAGCGGATGGGCGGCCGTGAAGCGCGGATCGACCGAGAGTTCGAGCATGTCGCGGCGGCTCCGGTAGCGCATCGCTCCCGCGAAGGTCCAGCCCGGATCGGGCGGCACGTTCCAGGCGTCGACGTAGCCGCCAATTTTACGGGCCTGGAGCACGGGGTAGCCGGCGTGGCGGACCATCACGGAGAGGAAGCCGCGGATATACTCCTGCAACAGCGCCGGCGCAGCGGAAGGGGCAGCGGTGACCGGGTGTGCGATCTCGCCGGACTGGATACGAATCAGATTCAGCATGAAGAATTCGCGGCCGTCGTCCTCGGCGAGGAAGCGCCGCAGGATATTTACATCATTTACGTCGGCCCCCGGAGTGGTCGCGAAGGCAGCGACGAAACGCTCGACCTCCTCCGGGCGCAGAGGCCCGCGCCGGTTGTCGTGCCACCAGCGAAAGACGCCATACAGGGCTCCTGCGGTGAGCCAGATCCAGAGGGCATTCATGTCTTCTCTCCTCGGGGCGGGCCGCTCTCCCGGTACGCCTTCGTGGCCCCCGGGGTGTCATGCGCCCTGATCCGCGCCATGACCATACGGGGGGAACCTTCTGCAAGCGCGGCCGAGATCGCGGACGGTCGCATGTGGCGCAGCCAGCGGAGCCGGGAGAACATCGTGTCCCCTCTCTTCGGACGGGAGGACGGAGCGCGTGTTGCGGCCGATCGCGCAGGCGGTGGCCGACCGTGCGGCTGTCGGGATCCGCAGTGTCTTCCGCCGGTTCGATGGTGGGAAAGGCATCTTGGCGGGCGATGGGGGAGGAACTCGCGTGCTTCGCGCACTCACCCTCAGGGTGGCCGCGGGCGCGCGCAGCGCAGCGCAGCGCGAAGTGGTCCCAGCGGGAATCGAACCCGCGTTACCGACGTGAGAGGCCGGCGTCCTAACCGCTAGACGATGGGACCGAGGAAGCGAGGCTCAGCTGGGGTGGTAGGGCTCGAACCTACAATCCCCTGATCCAGAGTCAGGTGCCTTACCAATTTGGCCACACCCCATCAGGTCACGCGGACGCTAGTGAAGGCCCCTTGTCCAGTCAAGGCGGGCCGCCCGCCGCAAGGGTGAGAGCGTGCTCGATGCGCGCGACGGATCGCTCGCGGCCGACGAGTTCGAGGACGTCGAAGATTCCCGGGCTCGCGGTCGAACCGGTGAGCGCCACCCGCAGCGGCTGCGCCAGGGTGCCGAGTTTCAGGCCGAGCGCGTCGGCGATGGCGCGCACCGTGGTCTCGAGTTCCGGAGCGACCCATTCTCCACAGTTCTGGAGTGCGCTCTGGAGCTGTCGCAGTGGCGCGACGGCTTCCGGCGAGAGGCAGCGCTGCGCGGCCTTCGGGTCGATGTGGATGCTCCCGCCGCGCAAGGCGACGCTCTGTTCGGCGAGCTCCTCGAGCGTGCGGACTCGATCCCGCAGGACGCCCGCAAGGCGCGACTGCCAAGCCGAATCCCCCTCGAGAATCTCCCCGCGGGTCGCGAGGAAGTCGCGCAGCAGCGCCGCGATTTCGGGATCGGTGAGGCGGCGGAGGTGTTCGCCGTTCAGCCAGTCGAGTTTCTCGCGATCGAAGACGCCAGCCGAGCGGCCGACCCCCGAGAGGTCGAAAAGTTCGATCAGCTGGTTTCGCGTCAGAAACTCGTCGTCGCCGTGGGCCCAGCCGAGGCGCGCCATGAAGTTCACGAGCGCATCGGGGAGATAGCCCGTGTCGCGGTAACTCAGGACATCTGTCGCACCGTGGCGCTTCGAGAGCCGCCCCCGGTCGGCGCCGAGAACCTGCGGCAGGTGGGCAAAGGCCGGGGGTGTCGCCGCCAGGGCTTCGTAGATCAAAATCTGCTTTGCCGTGTTCTTCAGATGGTCGTCGCCGCGGATGACATGCGTGATGCGCATGTCGATGTCGTCGGCGGTGACGACCAACTGATAGGTCGGCGTGCCATCGGAGCGGACGATCACGAAGTCGTCGATGTCGTCGGTCGAGACCGCGACGGGGCCCTTGACCAGATCATCGATGACCACCGTGCGGCCGAGCGGGATCTTGAGCCGCAAGGCGGCCTCGCGATCCGGACTCGGGCCGGGGCCGTGGCCCGGGCGGCAGCGACGGTCATAGCCAAAGCCATCGCCTCGTCGTGCAGCCAACTCCTCGGCGGAGCAGGTGCAGGGATAGACCGCCCCCGCTTGGCGCAGTCGGTCGACGCAATCGGCGTAGTAGGGCTCGCGCTCGGACTGGCGGAAGGGGCCCTCGTCCCAGTCAAGGCCGAGCCAGCGCAGCGCCTCGATGATGCCGGCCTCCCACTCGGGGCGGCTGCGCTCTCGATCGGTGTCCTCGATGCGCAGCACGAAGGCCCCGCCGTGATGACGCGCAAAGAGCCAGCTGAAGAGCGCCGTGCGAACGCCGCCGACGTGCAAGGCTCCGGTCGGGCTCGGTGCGAAGCGGGTCCGCACGCCAGACATGGGAGGCGGCTAGCAAAGCCCTCTCTCCGGTGCCAAACTGGCGCACAAGAGGGAGCGGGCTGAGATGTCGAAGAGGAAGATCCTGGTCGTCGAGGATAACGAAGACAACAGGCGAATTCTTCTCTATCGCTTGCGCAAGATCGGCGACTTCGACGTCATCTCGACGGCCAACGGTCTCGAGGCGCTCGAGGCCGTCCAGAAGGACCCTCCGGATCTGATCTTCATGGATCTCAAGATGCCGGTCATGGACGGTTGGGAGGCGACCCGGCGAATCCGCGAGTTGGAACAAGGGCGGGAGATCCCGATCGTTGCACTCACCGCGCAGGCGATGGCCGGAGACGAGCAGCGCGCACTGGCCATCGGGTGCAGCGACTATCTCTCCAAGCCCGTGGTGGATCCCGCACTGGTGCGCGAGAAGGTCGAGAAATTCCTCGGTCCCCAGTCCCCGCCGAGCAACCCCTAGAGGTTGGGGGGCGACGGGCGAACGCAGCGCTCTCGCATGGTTCCGTGAGCCGTTAGCTCAGTTGGTAGAGCAGCGGCCTTTTAAGCCGCGGGTCCCCGGTTCAATCCCGGGACGGCTCAGTCATCTCGCGGTGCGATGCGAGGGTGGTCAGGCGGGCGGGGCAGCCGGAACTCCTGGGCGTGTGCCCCGGGGTCGCTCGCGGTGCTGCCCGTCGTTGCCTGCCCGGCCGTCATTATTTGCGCCTGGCACGAGAGAGTTTCTCGACAGGCTCGTCACGATCCGGCTATGTTGGTCGCTGCATCGGATGCGCGTCTGGTCGTGAGGCGGGCTGCGATGCGCAGACGTGGGCTCCTCCGGGGCGCCCGGTTCTCGGGGGAGACGAAAGCCATGACCGCGACCGCAACAGTCCTCGTGATCGACGACGATGCCGAGGTGAGGAGTTTGGTCGCCGGGTTGCTCAAGCGCTCGGGTTATTCCGTGCTCGAGGCGGGCAGCGGTCGTGAGGGAATCCGTCGCGCCGAGGAGGCCTGTCCAGATCTGGTGCTCCTCGACATGGCGATGCCGGATCTCGACGGACTGCAGGTCGCCCGGGCGATTCGCTCGAAGACGGCACTCGCCGAGACGCCCGTCGTCGCGCTGACGGCACGGCACCTCGCGAGCGACCGCCGCCGCGCGCTCGAAGCCGGCTGTTCGCATTTCCTCACCAAGCCCTGTCCGCCGGCAGAGCTGCGTGCCGCGATTGACGGCATCCTCGGCTTGGCGAGCTCTCGCGTGCGTCCCTCCTGACCGGGCGGCGGTGGGTTCGCGGCCGCAACCGGCCGGCGGGATCACTCGCCGAGCTGCGTCAGATCGATTTTGCTGAGAATCGGTCGCGAGTGGGTCAGCCACGCCGTGCGGCCGTCGGGTGCGATTGCGAGTGCGCGCGGCTCCCCGCCGACGCTCGCGCGCCCGACCACGCTCTGGCTTGCAGTGTCAATCGCAACCAGCGTGCTCGACTGGAAGCAGGTGACATAGACCCGCGAGCCATCCGGCGAGACCGCGACGCCCAGCGGCTCGGCGCCGACCGTCACCGTCGCGAGCACGGTACGGCCGATCAGGTCGAGGGCCGCGACGGTTCCGGCGAGCGCATTGGCGACCCAGGCGGTGCGGCCGTCGGGCGAGAGGGCGAGTTGACCCGGGATCGAGCTTTGCAGGGTGATCGCCGGGGCGGCTTCCTCCCCACTCGCGGCGTCCAGCGTATGCAGCTCGCCGTACGAACAGATTCCAGTACAGCCCGCGACGTGGAGCAGCGCTCCGTCGGGCGAGATGGCGAGTGAGCCCGGGTGGAAGGGGAGGTTCCGACTGCGCTGGCTCGCTGCCGCGAGGTCGACGATGTGGAGCTGATCGAAGCCACTGCCCATGGTGGGATGGCTGGTCGTGGTGAAACCGCGGCTGCCGTCGGCGGCGATGGCTGCGCCCGGGCGCAGGACCGGGCTCGAGGGCGTCCCGACCCACACGCGCCGCGAACCCGGCTGCGCTCCGAGGCGCAGCACCCAAGCCTGCTGCTGCATCAGATCGGCGGCGACTCCCGTGACGCCGTCGGGGGCGATGGCGAGCGCGTAGGGCATGCCGCCGGTGTCGATCGACGGGCCCGCAGCACCCGTCGCCGTGTCGATGCTCAGGATCTTCGAGCCGGCCGCGAGCCAGGCGCGTGAGCCATCCGGCGAGAGCGCGATGCCTGTGGCCCAGGTGGGCAGCGGCCACGTCGCCGTGACTGCGGCCGAGACGGGGACGGCGCTGGTCGGACCGCCCGCGCTCGCCGCACAGCCGGCGAGCAGCGCGGCGCCGATCGCGAGTGCGGAAGCCGCCCGGCCGGACGAGAGGCCGGAACGCGGGGCGCAGGCGCCCGATGCCTGCCGACGCCGGGGTTGCGGCGAGTCCGTCCGGGCGGGGTGCCGAGGCGAGACGAAGGCGAGAACCGTGTCCATGGCAGAGATCAACATGGTTTGGGTCTCTAGCAGGTCGCGCCGACCGAGTCGTCACCTGGCGCGTGTGCTCGCCGGCGGGAGGGCGGTTCAGGTCCAGATGGCGAGCACGGCTGCGGCCCCGAGCCCAGCCAGTGCAAGCCACCATTTGGCGACGCGATCGCCGCCGTGGCTGAACTCCTCCTGGATGATGTCCAGTGCGGCCACGTAGATGAACGTCCCGGCGGCCAGCGCCAGGCTGGTCGCGGCGAAGATCCGGCCGGCACGCCCCGAGAGCGCATCGGCGGCCGCTCCTCCGATCAGAATGCCGACCGGGGTGGCCAGTCCCCAGAGCGTGACCAGCCCTGCGGCCGCACGAAAGGGCACCGCATTGCGGGCCAGGCTCACCCCCAGCGCTAGGCCCTCTGTCGTTTTGTGTGCGACGATGGCGACGAAGATCGGCAGCGCTCGCAGGAGGGTGGTCTGGCTCCCCAGTGCCATCCCCGAGAGCAGGCCGTGCACCGAGAGAGCGACGAGCAGCGTGTAAACCCAGGCCCCGGGTCGGGTCGCGTGCGCGCCGAGTTCCTGCGCCAACTCGTCCCGACCGTGCTCGATGCCTTCGACGAGTCCGTGTTCGTGAGGTGCCAGCGGCACGTGCTCGAAGAAGAGCACCAGGAGGAACGCCGCTGCGGCGAGCAGGGCAGCGACCGGGTAGCCCGGGACGAGCGCGCGCCATTCGGCGTCGGCCTCGGGCAGCATGTGGATCAGGCCGATGCCGAGGAAGAGGCCCGCGGCCCATGCGTTGCCGAGCGCGAGTGCGCGCGTCGCGCCGACCGGGCCCCGTCGCAGCGGCGGCAGGCCGCCGGCAAGTCCGGCGACCAGCACGAGCGCTGCGAAAATAAGGCGTGACAAGTCCATGGAAAGGGGGCCGCGGCGAACCGACCTCGGGGAAGTCGATATCGCATGTCCGGCGCTCGCGATCGATGGCCGGGAATCGACGGGCCCGAGGGCCCGGCAGGGGGAGCGTCAGGCGGGCCGGGCGCGTGAGCGCGAGCGACTCGCCGGCGTGGCCACGGAGCGTGGTCCTCGGCCGGACGGCTCTCGCTCCGCCTTGGGGCGCGGCGACCTCGCGCCGGCGGCCTTGGCGCGCGGCGCCGGAGCGACCAGCGCGAGTGCCTCGCCCATGAGATCCGCAACCTCCTCCCAATCGACGCCTGCTCCGAGGTCGACGCCGACCCAGCCCCCGGGGCCGACGTAGGGGGGCACGAAGAAGCGTCCCGGATCGGACTCGACCAGGAGTTCCTGCGCTCCCAGCGCCGCCTTCAGCCAGACCGCAACCTGACCCGAGCCGTGGTGGTCGTCGGCGAACATCGCGAACATCTTCTTGTCAGCGAGGCGGAAGGTCGTGGTATTCCACGCCTCTTTCTCGGTGACCCCGGGGAGGCCGAGGCAGATCGCGCGCAAGCGCTTCAGCGCGGTCTCCGCTCGCCGGCTCATCAGGGCGTCCAGTCACAGCGCGGGAAATCGGGATCGTCGTCCTCGTAGCCGAAGCAGATCTGATCCAGGGTCGCCGACGAGAAGGAGTCGTCGGCCACGCAGCGTCCGTTCAGGCAGACGCCCCACTCGTAGACGCACTCACAGCAGCCGGGAGCGGGGTTGTTGATGGCACAGACGGGTTCGCCCAGGTCGCCGCAGTAGGTGGCGCTGCACTCGATCGGGTGGTCGAGAGGACGGTCGCAGTCGATGTCCGTGTCACAGGGGCAGTCGCACTGCGAGCCGTCGAAGCGGCAATCGGAACCGCAGGTGAGCTGGCCGCTGCAGAAATCGGCGCCACCGTAGAGGAAATCGCAGTCCTCACCCCCGAAATCGGTGCCGTCGCACTCCTCGTTGTTCTCGAAGTCGATCACACCATTGCCGCAGAGAGGGCCCGCAGTGGGCGTCGGCCCCGGCGTGGGCACAGGAGTGACGGTGGGCTGGGCGGTCGGTCCCGCGCTGGGCGTCGCAGCGGGTGTCGAAGTCCCGCTGGGCGTTGGGGTCGTGGCGGGCGTCGGGGTTGCCGCGCCAGGCGTCGGTGTCGCCGCAGGCTGGGGAGTGGCCCCCTGGGTCGGCGCGCGCTCATCGATCACGAAATTCTGCTTGGCTTCGCTCCATGAGACCCACACGTCTTCGCTCGGGCCGGGGAAGCGGGGCAGGCGGAAGCGGCCGGTCGCGCCACGCAGGAAGTTCGCTCCAAGCGTGGTCACCTGGAAGCTGTTGGTGTCGAAGGGGACCCCGCCGGCCCGTGCCACCGCGGTATGCGTGCCGGGTCCGAAGAGGTTGGCGTTCCAGAGCACACCGAAACCGTTGTTGCTGTCGCCGCAGCGCGCGGCCGTGTCGTCGCGCGACGTGCCTGCAGCCGCGGGGAGCACGGTCGTCCCGTCCACCACGCTATCGCTCGGCAGCGTGGTCGCGTTGCAGTGCCAACCAGAGAACAGGATCACCCCGGACTGCACGGAGCCCCCGCCGGGATTCTCGAGAAGACCCTCGTCCGTCGCGGCTGCGGAACCGAGTCCGCTCGACACCGGCGCCGGGCGTGAGGACGACGTGGGCGCGGCCCAGGTGGTGTAGTTGGCGATCGCAAATCCCTGCTGGGCCTCTTGCCACGTCAGCAGGACCGATCCCTGCTCGTTCGGGAAGTCATCGAGCTGAAACGTGCCCTCGAGGCCGCGCGCGAAGGGCACGCCCAGGGTCGTGACCGTGAAGTTGCGGCTCGAGAAGGGCACGCCACCGGCCCGGGCCACGGCAGTGTGAGCACCGGGGCCGAGCAGCGCGAAGTTCCAGAGGACACCGAAGCCGTTGTTGCTGTCTCCGCAGGTCGGCACCGTGTCCTCGCGCGGCGTGCCCGCCGCCGCAGGGAGAACATGCGTGCCGTCAATGACGACTTCAATCGCGGCCGTCGAGGCATCGCAGTGCCAGCCCGAGAGTATGCCGACACCACTCTGCATGCTGCCGGGCGAGGGGTTCTCGAGCAGGCCCGCGGCCGCAGCTCCGCGGGCGGCCAGCGGCAGCCCGACCAGAGTCGCCATCAGCGACGCCAGCCAGAAGACGCGACGCGCCTGGCGCTGGTGGGTAGAGGTGCTGCCGAGATCTGCCTGATCGAACATGCGATTTCTCCCGAGGGTCGTGTGAGGCAAGGCTGACGCCTTGAAGAGACGTTCGTCAACCGCCTTTATTCGATGCGCTGGCCCGGAGCCATGCGTGATGATGAAGCGGACGCGTGGTCGCTGTGCCGTCCCCTGCGCCCCCGGGGGGTCGCCCGTGGCGCGGCGCTCGACCGGAGTCGCAAATCACCACTCGACTGCGACCACCCCGAGCTGTTCACGTTCGATGACCTCGAGCTCGGCTGTGACCGCGGCGTCGATCTGGCGGTAGCGCCGAACCGCCTCGTCGAAGCGCTCTGGGGCGCCCTTCTCGGCGGCGATGCGTCGGCCTTCCTCCCGGATCCAGTCCACATGCCAGGCCTCGTCGGCGGTGACACGCTCGAGCACCTCTCGGGTATCGACATCGACGGTCGGGCTCTTGAGATGGCGCTGGTAGCGTCGCAGTGCGCGCTGCTCGACGACAACGGTGAGGGCCAGCAGATCGACCACGTCGCGTGGAATGCCGGCCGCCCGTCCGATCCGGGTCTGATAGCCGTCATCGACGATCAAGGGCTTGTGGCCGGCGCGCAGGCAGCGCTCGGTCCACAGCCAGGCGTGGCGGGTCTCGTCGGCCAGGTGTTGCGAGAGGGCCACTTGCGCCTCTGGGGTCTCGAGGTGTCGCAGCAGCCGGAAGAGCAGGTTCGCACCGTGCTGTTCGGCGTTGCGGTAGTACGAGAATAGCGCCACCTCGGGCGGAATCGACGGATCGAGTCCGCTCGAGGCCGCGATGCGTGTCTGTGTCATCTCTCCAGCCCTCTTCACATGGCGGGCAGGCCCATCGGGCTGCGCCGCCGAAGGTCGCCAAGCGGGGCGACGTTAGCACGACCTTGGGCGGAGGCTCCACCTCGAGGGAGGCAGCAATCGGCCCGTGCATGACGGCCGGTCGCTGCCCGCACCCGCCGGGGCTCAGGCGACGACAGAGCGGGCCGTGGCTCAGGAGGTAGCCCGCAGCCGGTGAAGGGCCCGTGTTCGCCGGCTCGGTCGAAGGCACGGACCGCCACGACCCAAGGCAGCGCGGGCTTCTCGCGGAGGCCGCTGTGCGTGAGCTCGACGGGGGCAGTGTCTGGTCCGCTCGCACCCTGTGCCAGCGGCCCGGCGGCCCTTCGTCCAGGCCGCCGACGGCTCGGGGCAGTGTCTGGTCCATCCGCATCCTGGCCCAGCCGGTCCCCTTCGCCCGCATCACGACCCATTGCGAGTCTCCTCCGAGAGAAACGGCGATCACCCGGGCCCGCACCCGATAGGCCCGAGCCCGCCTCTGCGATCCAGCGCGCCTTTCCCGTCCCATTCCTCAGTGGCGCGGCTTGAGTACGAGGTCTCCCAGTGCCGAGAAGCTGTCGGCCATCGCGAAATTCGACAGGATGGCGACGCTCATGCGCGCGTCGGGCAGGTAGGCGGCATTGGCGACGAATCCGTCGATGGACCCCTCGTGGCCCCAACCGGACCCCGCGCCTTCGATATCGTACTTGAAGAGGCCGAGGCCGTCACCGACCCATCGGGTGGGCCCGAATGCCGGCAGTTCCCGCAGCGCGGCGATCGACTCTGGCGTGGGCGTGATCATCAGGTCGCGGTGTTCGGCATCGAGAACCTTGCCGCTCACCAAGGCGCTGATCCATCGGCATACGTCCCTCGGCGTCGAGACCATGGCCCCCGCGGCCCAGGCCAAGGTCCAATCAGGTCCATCCTTGACGGCAAGGAGATCAAGGCCCGATTGCGGTGCGCACCTCGGCTCGTCCGCGTACCCGCAGGCCATTCGTGAACCCGTGGCAGTGTCCGGACGTGGTGAGCCTTCCCACACGTAGGTCGAATCCAGGCCCAGCGGTTCGAGGAAGCGAGTTCGGATCAGGTTCTCCCAGGGCTCTCCGGTCGCCTGCTCTGCAATCACGCCGAGAATAATGTAGTTGGTATTGCTGTAGGCCCAGCGGGTTCCCGGAGCGAAAAGCGGAGGGGCGGCGGCGGCCAGTGCGATTGCCTCCCGCGGCGTCTCGCGACGGGTCAGACCCGGCAACTCGCTGAAGTCCGGCAGGCCACTGGTGTGACCGAGCAGCATCCGGATGGTGACATCGTCACCCTCCGGGTAGTCGAGCCAAACGCTGATGGGTTGATCGAGACCCAACCGGCCCTCCTGATCGAGGAGCATGATCAGCGCAGCCGTGAATGTCTTGGTGAGGCTGCCGATGTGGAACCGATCGACCAGGCGGAGCGGCTCGTCGCCGGGGGGATCTGCTGATCCCGAGGTTGCCTCGGTTGGCTCAGCCTGTCCGTCGGTCAGGAGCGCTGCCCCCATCCCCGGCACGGTCACGCCCCACGCCGAGGCATTGGTCCGGCGGAGCCTGTCAAGGATGACCTCTAGCGCGGCATTGCTGGACAAGTTCTTCGAATCGGCTCTCGGACAGGCGTTGCAGGCCAGCAACAGGCAAGCAACGGAAAACAGGATGAAGAAGCGTTTCATCGAAGGGGAGGAGCAGCTGAACATGGTCGTCACAGCGATCGATGGGGGCACATGCGGGGGAACGGGGTCCCGCAGTCCCCCTGCGCGCGTGGGGTCTTCTGCCGGCCCAGGTCGCTAATCGATGGGCACGCAGGCCGGATCGTCGAAGATCGCGCCGTCGGTGAGCACGAGTCCTTGCGCGGCGTTCTGCCAGCGGAAGCAGGCGTCATCGCAGACGAAGGCCTGGCTGTCGCTGCGGCGAGTGACGCGCACGCCGAAGCAGCAGATCAGATTCGGATCGTCGAGGTCGCTCTCGCAGAAACCCTCGGCGTCGTTGTCGAAATCGACCGCGCCGAGGAACGTCGCCTCGTCGAAGCGGTGGCTGGTGCAGGTCGAACTGAGCACGGCCGACTCGCCGCTTGAGCTCTGTACCGTCACTGCGAAAGTGTGAGGGCCGGGCGCCAGGAGCTGAAAGTTGTAACTGCCGGCAAATCCGGTGCGCGGCGGCGCGCCGGGCTGGGACGCCTGGACATCACCGCGCGACGCGCAACAGGGCACTTCGATCCCCGCCCCGCCGTCGACCGTGACGGCGAAGGGTTGGACCAGGTTGGCCCCGGTGTCGCTGTAGGCCCAGCCGCGCACGTTGCCGATTCCCGAGCAGGAGCCGCCGTTGACCGGCTCCTCGAGCACGCCGACGATCGCGGCTTCTGTGGGCGGTGCGCCGAGGCAGAGCAGAGTCAGGCTGGCCGCAAGGGCGAGCCGGAGCCAGGCAAATCCCGTTGAATGCATGATCATCCCTCCACACTCCACGCTACGACAGCCGTGCCGATATTGAGAGTTGCGTCGCGGTGTTGCAAGGCTCGCGCCGGGTCCTACGCGCTCGCCCGGGCGGGTGCTCAGGCGAGGCGCAGCGGCCGCACCTGCGCCTCGGTGCGCGGTTGGACGGCCGCGCCGCTGCGGCGCCGGCCGGTTGCTGCCGGTCGGGCCGGGGTGCGCCCCTTGTACCGTTCGACGATCGCGAGCCCCTCGGCGCGGGTGGGGCCGACGAAGACCGTGCGCCGGCGTCCGGTGAGCAGCGACTCGGCGAGGTGGGGCAGGATTCGCACGAAGATTTCCGGGCTGGCGAGGCTCGCCTGCGGATTGTCGAGCATATTCATGACGCGCATCACGGTGCGGTAGACCGTTGCATCGGCCCGCATCGCCGGGGCGAGGCCCTTCTCGAAGAAAGCCCCCGCAAGCCAGCCGAGAGCGTTTCGCGCCTCCGCGAGCGGCGCTGTCAGCCATGAGACGATGCCGGGATCGGCACCGTCCTCGCTGGCCGCGTTTCTCTGGCGGGCGGCCCTGCCGAATCCATCCGCTCGGGCCGCCGCCTCCCAGAAGGGGGCGACCTCCCGTGCCACTGCGCGCGCGTAGAGCCCGCCGGCGGCCTGATCGTCGCCCGCAGCGGCCGCGAGGGCGTCGTCCAGCAGGACCGCGGAGAGAAGCGCGCTCGTGACGCCGCGACCGTACATCGGATTCGAATGGCAGAGCGCGTCACCGAGCGCGAAGAACCCCTCCGGCCGGCCGCGCCGGAAATCATGAATGACGTTGCTCAGACCGCCCATCACCAGCACCGGAGTGGCGTCGCCGTCGAGCGGTTCGGAGACGCCGCGAGCGCGCCACGCGGCGATCGACGGGAACGCCGCGAGCATGGCCTCGAAGACCGCTGGCTCGGCCAGGCTCTTGAGCGGCTCATCCTCGATCGCGCTGCCGGCGGTCACGGAGAACGTGCCGTTGTCTCCGGGAAAGGTCGCGAGCTTGATCCACCCCATGTCGCCGCCGACGAGGCCCGTCGAGAAGCCTCGTGGGGGTGGCCCGAGCAGCCGGTAGAAGCGTGTGAAGTAGAATATACCCGTCGGCACCGATTCGCGGACCGGCGCTTGTCCACCCACCTCGGCAAGCCATTCGGCGCCCAGCGCGCGCCGGCCGCTTGCGTCGATCACCAGCGGCGCGAGCGTGCGGCGCTCGGGGCCCGAGGGTCTGGCGGCAGCGCGGGACTGCCAGTGGATCTCGTCGGGTGACGCATCGGATTGCAGGGGAGGGGGGCTCGATCGCCAGCGGAGGCCACGGACGCGCGGGCGGTGGCCTTCCCCCAGCTTCGCGCCGAGCAGGCCGGTGACGTGAACGCCCTCGCGCACTTCGATCAGGGGCTCCCGCCGCGCCGCCGTCAAGAGGGCCCATTCGAGTGCGGCGCGACGGTAGGCAAGCAGCACCAACTCGCCGTCGCCCTTCTGGCGCGGGCCGAGGTCGAGTTCGGGCGGTGCGGCCATCGTCAGCGGGACCTCGATGGCGCCGGCCAGACGCAGCAACGAGAGCACTTCCGGGAAGTGCTCGCGCATCAACATGGTGAGGCGTGCGAGAAGGATGTGCGAGTGCCGGTACTGCGGGACGCCTGGGCGGTCCCAGCGGGCGAAGGCCGCGTCGGGTCCCTCGACAGGGGGGCGATGGTCGCGTTCGTGGACGACGACACGGTGGCCACGGCGGGCGAGCAGCAGCGCCATGCCGAGGCCGGCGATGCCGCCACCGACGATCGCTACCCGGGGCGGCTTGCGAGTTCGGCGCTCCATCGCTGCCGACCTATCATCCGATCCCGGCCCGCGTCAGGGCCCGGCCCGCAGCGGACCGACAGCGAGCGCAGCCGACCGTGGAGGGAATCTCGGCCGACTGCGCTCACTCGGCTGGCGAACGTGCCGCGGCCTGTCCGCGGTCGCTCGCTCTTTGCTGCGGCGTCCCGGACGCAACCCGCGTGCCCTCCGCTCCGGCCGTGGGCCGCGCCTCGGATCAAGGCGGACCGGTGCGCGCCCGCGCCCGGACTGCCTCTCGGCTGGGCAAGTGCACCCATTCCGGGCACGGGCGCGAACCGAGCTTCCCCCATGCGTGCTGCGCTGGGGAATCCGTTGGGGCGTCAGCCCCGTCGCCGCCGCAATCGCAGCATCTCGCCGTAGTGCAGCAGTCGGCCGTGCGCGCGGTACTGCTGCTCGCGGTTCCCTGTGAGCGCGTGCGCGGCCCAGGCCAGCGCGGCCAGCGCCAGATTGGGCAGGATGCTGAACAGCAGGGAATTGCGCTTGTGGACGTAGCGGCTCCGGCCGACACGGCGGTGATGCGCGCGGAAGTAATCGTCGGTGAGCAGGGCCGGATCCATCTGGTGCCGCACGCGGGCTCCCGGGATGAAATCGATCTGCCCGCCGAGTTTCCGGATGCGGGTCGAGAGTTCGAAGTCCTCGCTGTGCCCCGATGCCCCGGGGCCGAGCCGGACATCGAAGCCACCCACCACCGCGAGCGTGTGGCGACGCAGGGCGATGTTGATACCCGTCAAGCGCGCCCGGCCCGACTCGGCTGGATGCTCGATCCGCACCAGCGTGCCGTAGCGTTCGAGGCGGGCGCGCAGGGTCGGATCCTGCTCGGCGTCTGACGGCCAGAGCACCGCGCCCTGCGCGGCCACGCAATCGTGGCTGGCGAAGTGGTGCCAGATTTCGGCCAGCCAGCGCCGTTCGGCGAGGACATCGTCATCGAGGAAGGCGAGGACCTCGCCCCGCGACGCCGCGATCGCGGCATTGAGCGCGCGTGATTTGCCGCGCTCGAGCACGCGCAGCGTCACGCGCTCGCTTCGGCCCGCCCGCCATTCGCTCAGGACGCGCGGGGTGTCATCGTCGGAGTCGTTGTCTGCGACCACGACCTCGTAGGGCACCCCAGGCGGGTCGATCAGGTCGAGGCTCGCGAGCAGCAAGCCGAGTGAGCTCGCGCGATTGCGGGTCGAGACAATGACCGAGATCTCGGCCGCAGGGGAACTCATGGCGGAGATCCGGCCAGCGCTGCGGCCCCGCCCTTGCGCGGATCGCCCGCGGCGCTGACCGGCAAGCCGGGCCGTGCCACCGCCAGCGATACCGCCGCGACGCCGGGGATTTCGACGATCGAGTGGCCCAGACGAGTTAGCGCCGCACGATCGATCGCGCGCACCCCCAGCTCGACCAGCAGGACATCGGGCTGCCACGGGTGATGGATGCGTGGCGTGGCGAGCGCATTCGTTGCCGTGGCGTCGTGGTCGAGCACGCCGATCAGGGCCTGCAGGGTCGCGCTCACGATCAACGGGCCGCCGGAGGCGCCGACGGCGACGGTGGCACGGCCGTCCTCGACCACCAGCGTCGGCGTCATGCTGGAAACCGGCCGCTTGCCCGGGGCGATGCGGTTGCTGCGGCCCGGCGCGAGACCGAACGCGTTGGGCGCGTCGAAGGTGAAATCGTCCATCTGGTTGTTCAGTACGATCCCGGTTCCGGGGACACCGATGAAGGCACCGAAGGCGGTGTTGATGGTGGTCGTGAGAGCCACGCCGCTGCCGTCGGCCGCGAGTACCGAGACGTGTGCGGTGCCCGCATCGTGCGCCGCCCCGGGGCCGTAGTCCGGGGCGGGCCGCGTGCGGAAGCTGGCGATGCGCCGCGCCAACTCGGCGGGGATCGGCAGCGGGGCAAGCCGGTCGAAGGCCGGGTCGCCGGCGGCGACGACGCGATGCGCGAAGCCGTGCTTGAGGATCTCGGCGGTGAGGTGGAACAGAGTGGGCGAGGCGGGACCGAGGGCGGCGACGTCGTATCGGCCGAGGACGCCGAGTGCGAGCAGGAGGGTCGGTCCGCCGCTGCTCGGGAGCGGCATCGTATAGACACGCGTGCCGCGATAGGTGTCACTCAAGGGATCGCGCCATGCCGGTCGGTAGGCGGCGAGGTCGGCCACGCTGAGGACGCCACCGTGTTCCTGCACCGCGGCGGCGATCGCGTGCGCTCTCTCGCCTGCGTAAAAGGCCGATGCCCCGTCGCGGGCGATGGCGTCAAGAGTCGTCGCCAGTTCCGTGCGTCGCAGCCGGCTGCCCGCCGCGAGCGGCCCTCCCGCCGGGGTCAGGAAGACGCTCGCGAGCGGTGGATCGGCCGCCAGGCTGGCACGGTTCTTTGCGATGCTCTCGGCCAGATGCGCCGAGACCGCGAACCCGGCTCGGGCGAGCCGCGCCGCAGGCTCGACGACCTGTGGCCAGGTGAGCCGGCCGTAGCGGCGCTGGGCTTCCGCCAAGCCGGCGATGTCGCCCGGCACACCGACCGCGAGGCCACCCGTGCGGCTGCGGGCTGGATCGTATTTCCCGTCCTTGTCGAAGAGTGGGGGCGCGATCGCCGCTGGCGCCGTCTCGCGGAAGTCGAGGGCCCACGCGCGGCGCGTTGCAGCGTCCCATCCCACCATGAATCCGCCGCCGCCAATGCCGCACGAGGTCGGATGGACGACGCAGACGGCGAGTGCCGTGGCGACCGCGGCGTCCACCGCACTGCCGCCCGCCGCCAGCACTTCAGCCCCCACGGCTGCGGCGTGTGGGTTCTCGGTCGCGACCACGCCCGCCGCCTCGCCGAAGCCTGCGCTCGTCGTCGTGACGGCTGGCGCCGCCGCGGCGGTCGCGCCTGCCGGTGCGCTCAGGCCAGCGAGCGCGGCAATGACGACCAGTCGGATCAGCGGGCGGAACACGGACACCCTCTATAAACCGACCGGGGCAGTGCGCCAGCCGTCGCTGCCCGACTCCGAGTGGCTGATCTGCCGGCCGGTTCGCCTCCGGCGCTTGGCTCGTGCTAGCGCGCCCTCGTGCGCAGCCCCTTGGAGAAGGACTTCTACCTCGAAGACTTTCGGGGTCATGCGCTGCTGCTCGGCGTCGACCGGGACGGCGTCGCCACGGCGGCCCGGCGCCGGCGGCTTGCGGCCGTCGTCGGCGACCTGATCGACGGCGGGGCGCGCGTGATCGTCGTGCTGGGTGCGG
>SXGT01074355.1_pt1 | contig 36163 bp, 25 predicted proteins | sample 3176221 | NCBI WGS metagenome assembly SXGT01 (sample SAMN11356862, study PRJNA531348) | freshwater metagenome | isolation source: freshwater sample F1-120 | place: China: Fuxian Lake, Yuxi | collected 2017-12-25 | reverse complement strand
GACCTGCTGGCCGCGGCCGAGGCGCTCGCGCACGCCCGCGAGGCCCTTGAGGCCGAGCCCGACGCGCCGGCGCGCGCCGAGGCGCTCGTCCGCGTCGGCGCGCACCTGGGCGCCAACCTCGTCTGGTCCGGCGAGGTCGCGCGCGGCGAGGAGGCCTTCGAGCGCGTGCTGGCGCCGATGGGCTTGTCGCTGGCGCGATCCTACGGGCAAAGCTTGAGGGTTATCGCGGGGTTGCAGCTCTTGCTGCTCTTCTGGTCGTCGCTGCCCGAGAGCTGGGGGCGGCGCCCGCAGCGGGACGAGGATCGCCTCAGGGGGTCGGTCTTCCACCTGCTGATGCTCAGCGTCGCGTCGACCCGCAATGTGCACGGCGCCGAGTACAACACCCGGCTTCAGCTCCTCGTCAGGCGGCTGGAGGGCGGCGACGCGCGTCGGCGCGGGCTCCTGATGTCCGGGACGGTGACGGCCTACACGCGCGCGCGCTCGGCCGCCGCGATGGCCAGGGCCGACGCGATGGCCGAGCAGGCCCTGGGGATGTCCGACGATCCGCTGCACAGGGCCGACGCGATGGCGCTGCGGGGGACGATCCACCTCAACGCTGCGCGCTGGCCCGAGGCTGCCGTGGCCTTCGAGGCCGCGCTGGCGGCCTACCGCGATCAGGGCGCGCACCGCCGGCCCGAGTGCATGAACATCCAGGTCTCGCTGCTGCTGGCAGTAGATTATGCCGGCGAGGTCCAGAGGACGGAGTTGTTGGCGCGGCGGATGATGTTCGACGAGGACTTCGTGATCTGGCGCTACAGCCACGCGGCGGCGGTGCTGTCGCGGCTGCTCGTGGATCAGGGGCGGCTCGGCGAGGCGCGGGAGGTGCTCGGCGCCTGGGGCCGGCTCGTGCCCGAGCGGCCGACGACCTACATGCGCCACCAGCACTTGATCGGCGGCCACCACCTGGCGGTCGCCGAGGGCCGCTTCGCCGAAGTCCTCGACGCGATGGTCGCGCTCGAAGGGGAGATCAGCCGGTCCGGCTTCCGCTGGCTGGCGCTGAGCGCGGCCTCCTGGGATCACCCTTGCGTCGAGGCCGCCATCGGCGCCGGGCGCGGCGGCGCGCTGCCCCCTGCGTCCGGCGCCCGCGCCCGCAAGGCCGCCCAGAGCATGGCCCGCCAGTGCCCGGACTTCATGCGCTGCGTGGGCCTGCGCGGCGTCGCCCTGCTCGACGCCGCCGCGGGGCGCGCCCGGCCCGCCCAGGAGGCCCTCGTCGAGGCGCTTCGGATCAGCGCCGATCCGTCCACGCCGCCCCGACACCGCTGGCTCGTGCTGCGCGCCGCCGAGGATCTCGGCCGCCTCGACGACGCCATGGCCTCCGAGATCGACGCGATCGAGCGGCGCCACATGTTCAAGAAACCCAACAAAATAAAACAATAACAAACACTTACAACAACACTCGGGCTGCACGGGGGCGGGCGTCGGGCTGGAGGGCTGATGGGTTTGACTCCCGTCGGTCCCTCAAACCCATCAGCCCTCCAGGGCTTGGCAAGGGGGCCAAAGTGGCCCAGGATTCGCGGCAGGGCACCCCGGCGCGGGCGATCGGGGCTCTGACGCGGGCGCGGCGCCCGCCGCAGCGAGGATCAGGTCGATGAAGTCGGTGGTTGTCTTCTTGGGGGCGGGTTGTGTCCTGTTGAGCGGCTGTTTCTTGAGCGGGTGCAGCGCGGATCTCCAGACCCGGCTTGGGGCCGAGGGGGAGGTGTGCGCCGCGGACGAGGACTGCCGCGCCGAGCTCCTGTGCGAGGAGGGGCTGTGTGTGGACGAGGCGGCGCTGGGCGACCCGACCGAGCGGCTCTTTGACGGCCTGTGTCTGAGCGCGGGGGAGCTGGCCGAGGGCGTCAGCGTCGTCGTCAGCGTCCGGCCCCTGCCGGGGCGGATCGGGGCGCCTTTTGGCTTCTGCGTCACGGCCGCGCCGGGCCGCGTGGCGGTTCCCGTGGGGACCCGCGTGGTCCTGACGGAGACGGCCTGCCTGGCGGCCATGCAGACCAGCGGGCTGCGCTTCGAAGGTCAGGGGCTGGAGGAGAGCTGCGGCCGCATTGCGGCGACGACCGGGAGCGACGAGGGCTCCGTCCAGGTCATCGGGACCTGTCAGGCCGAGGGGGTCTTTCCGGTCGTGATCGAGGTCGAAGGTATCCCAGGGCTCACGCGGGTCGACATGCAATGTGCCCCCTGAGCCTTGCGGGCCGCCGTCTCCGGAGTCGACAGCCTCGACCTCGCCGCCGACAAGGAGGGCAGTGAGCCCCCTGAACCTTGAGGGGCCGCTGGCCCCGGCGCTTCGCCCAGGCGGGGTCAGCCGAGGAGGTCGAGGGCGGGGCCGGGGACGGGGAAGCGCGCGGCGAACTCGCCCTGGCCGACGCCGGCGAGCTTGCGCAGGGCGAGCTGGACGTGGGCGGGGCTCAGGGTGACGCCGCCCTCGCGGGGCTGGAGGGTGGCGGGGTCGAGGGTCAGCGCCCGGTGTCGGTCGGTGGTGGCGCCGATGACGCGGTTGCCCCGGATCCCGGCGCCCATCAGGAGCATCGAGGTGATGGACCAGTGGTCCTTGCCCATGCCCTCGTTGTAGCCGGGCGTGCGGCCGAAGTCCGAGCCGACGACGACGACGATGCGATCGTCGATCTGGAGTCGCTCGGCCTCGGCCCAGATCTCGTTGAGGCCGTTGGTCAGGCGAGCGAGCGCCGTGGCGTGGGTCGCGTCGTGGTTGCCGTGGGTGTCAAAGCCCCCCGTGGTGAGGTTGGCGCTGACGCACAGCCCGGCCCTCCAGGCCGCCATCGCCAGCGCCGCCTGCCGGCCAATCGGGGTGGCAAAGCCGTTGAGGTCGGGCAGGAACTCGGTCAGCGCCTTGAGCTCGCTGTCGCTGGTGCGGGCGCGCACGAGGGCGTCGACGGAGCGGTCGAGCTTCGGCAGCGTCTGGGCGGCCTTGAGGCGCTCCAGGCGCGCCGCCCGCGCCGCCTCGATCCGCCCGTAGGTGGCCTCCGTGTGGAAGCTCCCCTCGCCGAGCGCGTTAGGGCGCGCGATGCGCTCGATGGCCTCGATGTTGCCGACGCGGGTGCGCGCCACGATGCCCTGGGTCAGGTCGTAGCCGCCGTTGGTGATGAAGCCCATGGGCTTGTCGCGGGCGTAGGTGGCCGCCACGAGGGCCGCAAAGGCGGGGTGCCCCTCGGTGAGCTGGCCGCTGTGGATATGGCGAGGGCCGGCGTCGTGGCTGTTGGTGGCGGTGTCCAGGCCGTTGATCACCAACAGTTTTTTGTAATGGCGCTCGAAGAATTCGCCGTTGGCCCCGAAGGGCGCCCAGCGGATCGGGCTCGACTCCGAGGGCGAGCCGATGTCGTCCTTGAGGTAGGTGTTCATCCGATCGGGGGCCATCGGGTCGTCGGTCCCCTTGGGGTCGCACAGGCTCGTGGGGTCCCAGCCGCCGCTGGCGTGGACGATGAGGTAGAGCGGGCCGCCCGGGTCCAGCGAGTCCTGGGCGAAGAGGAGCCCCGAGGGGCCCACGGCGGCCAGCCCGGTCAAGCCGGCGAGCTTGAGGAAGTCGCGTCGTTCCATGAAGGGTCCCTCCGGCTCACTCGTAGAGGAAGCGGTAGTCGCTCAGCAGGTAGGTCATCACGGCCATCCAGGCCCGGACGGTGTAGCGCGGGTCGTTCTCGATCCGGCGCTCGGGGGGCAGGTCGCGGCCCGTGACGAGGTCGACGCGGGCTCTGCAGGCGTTGTCGAGCGCGTTGCCCAGCTCGCCGGCCTTGATGGCCGCCATGCCCTCCTTCCAGGTGTCGAAGAAGAGCGCGTAGGTGGCCTCGACCTCGGGGCTGCCGAGCGCGACCCGCTCGCCGAGGAGACTCCAGTGCAGCTCGACGATGGCCTTCTTGATCGCCGTGACGGCCTGGCCGATGGCGAAGCCGTGCTCGTCCTCGGGGATGTAGGTCAGCTCGATGCCCTTGAAGAAGCGGCGCTCGGCGACCTCGCGGGTGAAGTCGCGCGCGGTGACCTGGCAGGCCAGCTCGTTGGCCATGCGGAGCTGCACGCTGGCCATGATCCCGTTCGGGTCGGTGATGCGCTCGGTGACGTCGTTGAAGTCGATGCCGCCGTAGAGCAGGCGGTACTGGTCGCGGTCCAGGAGGTAGTCGGCCCGGTCGGCGCGGGGCCGCCAGGGCTCGCCGAGCACCGCCCGGAGCTTGCTGTTGAGCATCTCGGGGGTCAGCAGCCGCCCGGTGCCGAGCTGCGCCAGCTGGATCCGGCGCGCGTCGGTCAGATCCCCGTCGAAGCCCGCCGCCAGGAACCACGGGCTGCGCGCGATGGCCTTGACCACGATCTTGATGTCGTGCTTGTTGGCCCGAAGCGTCCGACCCAGGGTGTCCAGGAAGCGCCGCTGGGCCTCATAGGCCTCCAGCTCCACGTCGTAGTTCTCGCTGTCCTCGGTGCGCGGCAGCCCCATCGGCGCCTGCCCCGTGATCGCCTCGAACATCACGTGGACGACCGAGACGTCAAAGCGCCGATCCTCGGTGATCCGCTCGGCCAGCCACGTCAGGCTCTCGGTCTCATCCCCCTCGGGCACGCTCTGCTTGCCGTAGCCCGGCGGCCTCATGTCCGCGTACCAGCCCTCGGCCGGCGGCGCGTAGTTGCCCCGCGCGTCCCAGTTCTGGAAGGCGCCGGCGACCGGATCGACCACCGCGTGGCACGCCGCGCACTGCGGGTCGTTCAAGGTCGGGTTGTGGGCCGCGCTCGTCGGATCGATGGGCCGCTCGGCCAGCTTGAGCACGTCCGTGGCGATGAAGTAGTCGTACACGATCCGCGCTCGGTGCCGGTTGCGGTTCGTGTCCGTCGTCGGGAAGCGGTTCAAGAACATCGGGGAGGTCAACACCCCCGCGTGCGGCAGCCCCGCGACCCGCCCCTCGCGCCACTCGCCAGGATCCGTCGGGTCGTCAAAGTCCACCCCCTCGATCCCATACAGCCGCGCCGTAAAGGGGTTGACGGCCACATAATCCGCCGTGAGGATCTCGGTGAAGGGCCGCTCATTGCGCACCACGAAGCTGATCAGCGCCAGCGGCTCGCGCGCCAGAGAGTTGTTCGTAAACTGCCGCGCCGCTTGGAAGAACTCCGGATCCTCGCCCTCCCCGGCACCCTCCTCGAGGTGCCAGCGCGCCTCCGGGTAGTAGTCCAGGTTGAGCAGATCGACGGCGCTGTTGCCCCCCAGGTAGCGATCGGTCAGGAGCAGATCCCCCCAGATGGCCTCCATCCGGCTCAAGAAGGCCTCCTCGCGCATCATCCGGTCCAGGATAGGCTCCAGCGCCACCTCGCCCTCATCCTGCACCAGCGCCTGCTCCTCGGCCGTCGGCAGCCGCCCGACGAGGTTGAGGCTGATCTTGCGCAGCGAGGCCTCCGGCGACAGCAGCGTGACCCCCTCGAAGAAGTCCGCGTCTGCGTCCCGCTGCGGCCCGCACGAGGCCGGATCGTCCAGCCTCGCCAGCATCGCCTCGATGGCCCCAAGCTCCGGGCTGCCCGCCGCGAAGATCTCCCCGCCGCCGTGCTCGAACTTGCCCTGCGGCTTGGCCAGCAGGAGCCGCTCGCCGCTGCGCTCGTAGGTCGCCATCTCCGCGAAGATGTTGAGGTTCTCCTCCAGAAAGCCCACCTGGCCGGGCGACCCGTAGACCATGTTGGTGTCGCGCGCCTGACCCTGCGGGTTGTGGCAGTTGTAGCAGCCGCGCTCCAGCACCGGGATCCAGACATGCTTGAGGAAGAACTGGGTGTCGGAGATGCAGCCCTCGGCCTGCTCAGGCGCGGGGGCCTCGGGGGGAGCCTCAGGCGCGCACGAGGCGGCGCCGATCCAGGCCAGGAGCGCCACACCAGCGAGCCGTCGCCTGCCGTCCGGGGTCTTCATGGGGTGCCTCTCGACGAGGGTGAGCGCGCCGCCGCGCGGGAAGAGGATCGCCGCCCTCACCCTGCGACAGAGGGCTCCTCTTGTCAAGGCCGCTCGACCTCCGCCGACTCGGCCCCGACCCCGTGAGGACGGCCCTCGTGATGGCCGCTCTCGTGCTCCTTCATCTCTCGCATCAAGAAGAAGTTCAGGCCCGTCCGGATGACGGCGATCGCGCCCAGCTTGCCGATCTCGTCCCAACTCGGCGCGATCGCCGTCCCCAGGATGTCGGCGCCGAGCTGGAACTCCAGGGCCAGCGCCAGGTAGCGCGCCAGGGTCAGCCGGGCCTGGTTGAAGCCCGCGTCCCGACGCAGGACCAGCGACTTGACCGATTCGAAGGCCGCCATGACGACCCCGATCGCGATCACGACGACCCCGATCAGCTCGACGATGAGCTTGAGCACCTCCACCCCGTGGACGACAACAGCCTCGATCTCCTCCATCGCTCCCCCTTGGCCGCGCCCTCAGCGCACCGCCCCGCACAGCCGCTCACCCTCACACTGCCCCAGACACCGCAAGCCCTCTCCCAGCGCGGCGCAGTCGGCGTCCTCGCCGCAGATCACGCTGCAGATGCTCGCGATCTGGGAGCACTGCCCCCCCTGTTCGGCGAAGATCGGCAGGCACTCCAGGCCCTCGGCGCACTGCGCGCTGAGCTCGCACACGCCCCCGACGGGCAGGTCGTCGACCGCGACCTGCACGCAATGAGGCACCCCCGCGCAGTCCGTGAAGCAGCGCACGTTGTCGCTCAGCGCGGCGCAGTCGGCGTCCTCGTCGCATAGCGCCGTACAGGCCGAGCCCTGCTCGACGCACTGGCCATCGTCGCTCAGGCTCACCGGCAGGCACTCCATCCCCCTCGCGCACCGCTGCGCCTCGGAACATTGTCGCCCAAGCCCTTGAGATCCTTCGGGTTCTGGCTCAGGTTCCGGAGCGGGGTCGGGGGTCGGCTCGGGTAACGGCTCCGGCTCGCCCCCGGCGCACTCCGAGGCGCCGCGGGCCTCCAGCCCCAGGCAGCCCAGCGCGCAGGCGTCGCAATGGAGCGCGCCGTCGGAGCCGCACAGGTCCGGCGCCGCGCAGGGCGCGCAGCCCTCAAGGCAGGAGGCCTCGTCTTCGGCGGCGCTGTACTCGGGGGCGTCGTCATTGCAACCGGCCAGCGCCCAGAGAGTCGCCAGGATCAGGAGCGTCGGGATGAGGGAGCGTCGAGTGTCCATCGGGCGATGATACCAGAACCCGCGCAGACTTCCAGATCAAGCGCCCGACGCGCGAGAGCGCGCAAGTTCGATTGGTGAAGTCACGAACGGGACGCCCCACGCACAACGATCGCCCCACGACCCACAAACTCCCCACGCGCGACGATCGCCCCACGCTCCTCGCACCGCCCCACGCTCCTCGCACCGCCCCCTGCGGGGACGGGCTCGTCGGGTGGGGCTAGAAGCGCGGGTGGGCTGCGCCCGCTGGGCGCAGCCCATCGGGCGGGTAAAGGAGGATCCCAGGGGCGGATCACCACACCGAAGTGGGCCTGCAGATTGGGGTTTTCACGCCCCCTGGTGTCGACCTGGGCCGCGCGCGGGCCTGCGACCGACAGGGCGCAGCCCACCCTGAAATTCTAGCCCCACCCGACGAGCCCGTCCCCCCTTGGGGGGCGGTGCGAGGAGCGTGGGGCGCTGTCGGCGGCGGCTGGCGCCGACGAGGAGCGCGGCGCCGACGAGGAGCCAGGCTGCGGGGGAAGGCGTCGGGGCGTGGGGGATCAGGTGGCAGGCGCAGCCCTCGTCCCTGGGGCGTGGCGCTCCGGGGGAGGCGAAGATGAGGTCGACGTTGAGGGCGTCGGGGGGGAGGGTCAGAGCGGCGGCGTCTCCCTCAGGCCGGGCGACGGGCTCGTCGGGATCGAGGTCGCCGTCGCCGTCGAGGTCGGCCCAGGCCATGACGAAGTAGTCGCCGGCGGGCAGGCTGGAGAGCGCAAAGAGGCCGGGCTCGACCAGGACGCGGCGGCGGACCTCGTCGGTGAGCTCGGCGTCGGTGGCGCCGATGACGACGATGGGTGCGCCGTCGGTCGAGGTGCGGGCGACGGTCCCGGTGATGGTGAAGGTCGGCGTCGGCGGCGGGATCTCGTCGTCGTGCAGGGTGAGGGTGGCCGAGGCGTCGGGGGCGATGGTGTAGCCCTGGCCCTCGGCGACGGCGATCTCCAGGGTCTCGTCGCCCTCGCGGCGGTCGTCGTTGATGGGGACGAGTTCGATGGCGATGGCGGCGCGATCGGCAGGCAGCTCGACGACCAGCGGGATGGGGTCGCAGTCGACGCCGTTCTCGACGTCGCCGCCGAGGGTGAGGTTGACGGTCAGGGGTTCGACGAGGGAGCCCCAGCGGTACAGGAGGACGCGGGCGGTGTCCGGGGTGCCCTCGAAGGCCTCGGGATCGGTGACGACGAGGAAGACGAGGGGTCGCTGGGCGTTGACGGGGCTGTCGGGCTCCAGGCGATCGGCGGGGATGTGCTCGCGGACCTGGGAGGGGCTGGACCACAGGAGCTGGATGGTGCCGGGGCCGCCGCCCTGGAAGTAGTCCAGGCGCAGGTCGTGGCGCTGGCCGGAGCGAAGCGCGATCACGCCGACGTTCTCGGTGGCGCCGTGGTTGGTGAAGTTGTCGATCACGAGCCGGCCGTCGATCCAGAGGCGCACGCCGTCGTCGGAGATGGTGTGGAGGGTGTAGGTCTCGGTGTAGCGCGGGACGATCTGCCCGGTCCAGCGCACGGAGAGGTTGTCGGCGTCCTGGCCGGGGATGAGCCCCTGGCCGGTGAATTCGAACATGAGCTCGGGGTCGACCCGCTCGGCGACGAAGACCGTGAAGTCCGGGTTGTTGAAGTAGCGCCCGGTCAGGCCACCCGAGGGAGGGGTGTCTGGCACGTCGGCCTCGGCGGCGTCCATCTCGCCGACGTCCATGCCGTCGGCGTCCATGTCGCCAACGTCCATGTCGAGGCCCGCGTCCTGACCGAGGGCGACGGCCGGCCAGAGCGGCGCGAGGCAGGCCGCCGCGAGCCCGCCGAGGGCGAGCCTGAGGGCGCCCGCGTTGTGAGAGGGGGTCGGCCTGGATGTCGAGATCGGGCGCGAGGCGCGCGCGCTTGAAGGCGTGGGCATGTCGGCGGCGTCCGGGGCGGCGCGCGGGCGTGGAGGCGAGGAGGTCATGGCGGGGGGCGCCTCGTTGTCACTCTCGGACGACGCACCCGTAGACGCCGTCGGTGTTGAAGCAGTCGGCGTTGGGGCCGCAGGCGTTGGCGTCGACCTCGTCCTGGACGCCGTCGCAGTCGGAGTCGACGCCGTCGCAGGCCTCGGTGCCGGGGAGGGTCTGGGCCTCGCAGGTCAGCATGCCGCTCAGGGCCGGGCCGGCGCCGAGGCAGCCGGTCTGGCCGTCGCGGCAGGCGCCGACGCCGCGGGTCTCCTCCGGGCCGGTGTAGCAGGGGTCGTTCTTGCCGGGGAAGGAGTCGTCGCGGGAGCCGTCGCAGTCATCGTCGACGCCATTGCAGGTCTCGGCGCCGGGACCGACGGAGCCGTCGCAGAGCGAGGCCTCGCCGCCCTGGCCGTCAAAGAGGGTCAAGCGGTTGCCGCTGGTGAGGCAGCGGTAGAGGCCCGGCCGGCAAGCGCCGACGTTCGAGCCGCACTGGCGCATGTTGAGCACCTCCTCGTCGTCGCAGCTGTCGTTGTTGGTGTAGTCGGCGTTCCAGGCCGTGAAGTGGGCGACCTCGGCGATCCAGCGCTTGTCGCGCGTGACGACGCCCTGGCCCTCCTGGATCCAGGCGCCGCGCTCGGTGTCGTAGTACCACGCCGGCACGGCGTTGGCGCCGCCGAGCAGCCCGTCGACCTTGGTCAGGTCCAGGTTGATCGTCGCGGTGCGGTCCTCGCCGAGCTGGGCGGGCTGGTCGCCGATGAAGAGCTCGACGTCGACCATGCCAAGGCTGACGAGGCGGCTGGCGTCGACCTCGGGCAACAGGCGGTAGAGCGGCGGCGCGGCGCGGATGTGCTCCTCTTCCGTCGGATCGAAGTAGGCCAGCCGCACCACGAGCGCGCCGGTGAGCGCCTCGCCGGTATCCCGGTGGACGTAGCCGCCGGCCGGCACCGTGACCGAGGCTCCCCCGTCGCCCGTCACCGTCCCGCCCACCTCGGAGTCGAAGAAGCCCGTCGTCACTCGCCGCAGGAGGAACTCGAAGAAGGTCGCGCTGCTGTCCTCGTTGTGCTTGAGCAACCGCCGCACCGGCGCGAAGTCCTCCGGCACGATCTCAATCAGGATCTCGCCGAAGGGCACGTCCAGCAGTTCGAAGTGCCCGCCATCGACCGTGACCGTCGACTCGTCGTAACCCTCCGCGCTCGTCACCCGGATCTCCAACCCCAGCATCGCCCGACCGTCGGTCGTGGCGACGTAGCCCCTCAGGTCGCCCTGGCCGACCGGCTCCACCGAGGGCTCCGGCTCCTCCGGCGTCTCGTTGTTGCCTGGCCTTGGCCCTGGCGTGTTGTTCAGGTTGTCGCCGCCGCCGCCCAGAAAGGGCGTGGGTTCCTCCTCGGCGGGCTGACAGGCCACCAGAGAGGCGAGGGCCGCGAGCAAGAGAGCTGTGCGAATCCGGATCATGGGTGTTGACTCCCTTCAAGGCCTGTGCGTGAACTCCGACGCACGAGAAGGTCCTGCTTCAGGGCGACAGCCCCGGTAACCTGCCATCGAGACACTACCCCTTCGCCCCCCGATCCGTCAACGCGTCCAGACTCGCGGCGACGCACCCGGCGCGTTCAACTCAAGGAGGAAGAGAGACATGAGACCCCCCATCGACGGCGGCGTGGTGTTGTTGACCGGCGCCTCGGCGGGCATCGGGCTGGAGATGGCCCGGATGCTGGCCCCGAGGGTCGCCACCCTGATCCTGGTCGCGCGCCGCAAGGATCGCCTCGACGCGCTGAGCGAAGAGCTGACCGGGCGCCACCCTGGCCTCAAGGTCGTGGTGATGCCTTGCGATCTCGGCGACATGGAGGCCATCAAGGTGGCGCTCGGCGCGATCAAAGAGCAGGTCGGCGCGGTGGACATCCTGATAAACAACGCGGGCTTCGGAGACATCGGGCTCTTCGAGATGACCGCCTACGACAAGCTCGACCTGATGCTCCGGGTCAACTGCCAGGCCTTGACGCTGCTGACCCATCGGCTGCTGCCGGACATGATCGAGCGCGGTCGAGGCGGGGTGCTCAACATCAGCTCGGGCTTTGGCTTCTCGTGGCTGCCCGGGGTGGCCGTGTACGCCGGCACCAAGCACTACGTGACGGCCTTCACCGAGTCGCTGCGCCTGGAGGTCAAGGGACACGGGGTGGTCGTCACGCAGGTCTGCCCGGGGCCCGTGGCCACCGAGTTCGAATCGGTGGCGGGCAACCCGACCGGGCAGTCCGTCCCGAAGATCCTCGAGATCGGCGCCGAGCAGTGCGCGCGGGAGTCGCTGGCGGGCTTTGAGCGGGGCCGCGCGCTGGTCATCCCAGGCTGGGTGGCCGCCGCGATGATGAACTTCACCCGGCTGGCGCCGCGCTGGATGGTGCGGCTGTGCACGGGCTGGACCGCGGCCGTGCTGCGCAAGCGGCAGGCCGCCCTCGCAAACGCTTGATCGGGCTCAACGCCCCTCCCTTCAAGAGAGATCGAGTCCGGGCTCAGGCGATGAGGCGCTCGATCCAGGCGATGAGGTCGCCCTGGACCTCGGACCGGTTGGTCTCGTTGAAGACCTCGTGGCGGGCGTCGGGGTAGAACTTGTGGGTCACGCGGGTCAGGCCGGCGGCCTTGTAGGCGTCGATGAGCTGGCGCAGGTTCTTGGCGCCGTTGCTGACCGGATCCCGATCGCCAGCGAAGATATAAATCGGCAGGTTCCTGGGCACGCGGGCCTGCTGGGCGGGGTCCTCGATGACCTTGAGGCCAGCCAGCAGGTCGACCCAGAGCTGGGTGGTGCAGATGAAGCCGCACAGCGGGTCGGCGATGTACTTGTCGACCTGGGCCGGATCGCGCGAGAGCCACTCGAACTTCGTGCGCGCAGGCTCGAAGGGCTTGTTGAACGACCCGAAGGACATCATCTGGAGGACCTTCGAGCGCCCGCGCCGACCCAGCCGCTTGCGCTCGATCCGCGCGACGAGGCGGCCGACGTCGGCCAGCGCGCCCACCTTGCCGTTGGAGCCGGAGAAGGCGGCCCCGTCGATCGTGTCGCCGTGCTCGATGATGTAGTGCTGGCCCATCAACGATCCCATGGAGTGCGCCACGAGCAGGTGGGGCAGGCCGGGGTGGGCTTCCTTGATGATCCCGTTGAGCTTGCGCATGTCGGCCACGGCCTTGTTCCAGCCGTCCTCCTGGGCGAAGAAGCCCAGATCCTCCTCCGAGCGCACCGAGCGCCCGTGGCCGCGGTGATCGCTGGCGTAGACCGCCAGGCCAGCCTTCGTGAGCGCCTCGGCCAGCGGCACATAGCGCGCGGCGTGCTCGGCCATGCCGTGGTGGAGTTGAACGACAGCCTTGACCTTGACGCCTGGTTCAGGCAGCCACTTGAAGACGTGGATAGACAGCCCGTCGTCCGCGTAGAATGTCAGAGTATCCGAGTGCATCATGGGGCTCCGCAGCCGCCCGCCGGGCGGGGTCAACGAGAGCCTGGAATGTGGCCTGTGGCGCGCCCATCGTCAAGCCGAGGGGTTCGCCCCAAGATCGAGGATCTGAACGATGAAGCGCACGATAATCGCTGCGGCTGCGGCTGCCGCGATGCTGACAGGGTGCCCGGCGCAGGTCCAGCGCACAGGAGAGGAGGTCGACGGCCGAGAGGAGGTCGGCGGCCCTCCAGAGGCGGCCTCCCCGCTGCTCTTCGTGGTGGCGCAGGGCGAGGCGAGGTTGATGGGGCGGGACGGAGCGGTGCTCAAGCGGATGCCGGTGTCCATCGAGGGGCGCTTCAGCGTCGTCGATCAGGCGCGAGGGAGCGTCTTCGTCATCGGCGCGGACGCGATCGACGAGATCAGCCTGGGCCTCGACGCGCCGCCGCGGCGGGTGGCCGAGCTCGGGGAGATGAGCGGCAACGGGTGCCTCGCCGGCAGCCCGATGGGGGGCCTCATCCAGCGCCAGGGCGACGTCGGGCTGGCCGAGGGCGGCGGCGGGCTGTGCCTGAACATCCAGGATCGCAACGACAACATGGCCGACACGCGCGCCTCGGTCAGGGTGCCCTTCGAAGGCGGGGCGATCACCTCGGCGACGATCTTCGCCGCGGACCATTGCGGCGCGGCGGAGGTCGAGGCGATCTGCGCGGTCGACGAGTCCCGGCAGCCGGGGCAGGGCAGCGCCGGGGGCGCTCTGATCGAGGTGGAGGTCGAGGGCTGCCGCGCCGTGGTCCAGGGGACGGACGCGGTCATCGACTTCGAGGCGATGGGGATGACCGAGTGCCCCGAGGGCTTCGAAGGGACCTCGATCTCAGGGCGCTTCGCCGCCTTCAGCGTCCCGACCAGCGAGGGCGACTACATCTATCGGCGTCTGATGATCGTCGATCTTCAGGAGGGCGCCCATCTGAAGGCGCTGGATCGAGAGATCGTCGGCGAGAGCCGGGTGTCGTGGTCGACGCAGCGGGACGCGCTGCTGGTCGACCAGGAGCTCTTCCTGCTCGGCGCCCAGGCGCAGGCCGTGCCGCTCAACGGGACCGCGACGTGGCTTGAGTGAGCGCGGCGGGCTCTGGCGAGGGGCTCAGTCGCCCTCCTTGCGTCCGCCGATGCGGTGGGTCAGGACGTTCTTGACGCTCTCGATCGACACGGGGCGGCTGAGCTTGACCAGCAGCGACCTGGACTCCGCCGTCTCCTCCTTGACCTTGCCCAGCTCGGCGCTGTTGGAAACGACGACCGAAGCCGCCTTGTCGTCAAGGACGTTCTCGAGGTGCGCGTCGACCTTGGACAGCTTCCACGTGCCGGTGGTCTGGACGGTGGCCCAGGTCGGCAGCATCCCGACCGGGAAGAGCGGGTTGGCGCTCAGGGGCTGGAGGGCGCGGATGAGGACCCCCTGCCGGATCGTGTCGAGCCTGTTGAGAAGCGCCCCGACGCTGCGGACGAGGGCATGATCGAGGGCGGCGGCGTCCTCATGGAGCGCGCTGTCGAGCAGCGCAGCGGCCTGCTGTGCGGCGATCGTCAGGCGCCCGGACTCGACCGGGGCGTCGAGCAGCTCCGTGACCAGCACCCCCCAGATGAGCGTCCGGAAGACCTCGCCCGGCAGGTTCATCAGCGCCGTGTTGCCGTTGAGCAGCGCCACGACCGGCGACCGCTGGGCGTCCACCCTCAGGGCCTGGACGAGGTGGAACATCCGGATCTGGCCGCCTTCGAGCAGGTCGGTGCTCGTCGCCAGCGCCGCGTCGTCCGCGTCGTCCGCCGACGCAAGAGGTCCCTCGATCCGCGGCCCCAGCGCCGCCAGCGCCGCGTCGAGCGCGCCGGCCACCTCCGCCATCGACCTCGGCCGATCCCCGACCTTCTTGGCCAGCATCGCGGCCAGCAGCGCCTCCAGCGCCGAGCCCTTGAGCTCGGGCCGGTGGACGCCGATCGACGCCGGGATCTCCGTGATGTGCTTCATGCACAGCTTGAACATGTCGAGGTCCCAGATCGGCCAGACCCCCGCGATCATTTGATAAATCAACACCCCCAGGGCGTAGATGTCCGTCTCCGGGCCGACCTGGTCGGAGAAGCCCTGGACCTGCTCGGGCGCCATGTAGTGCGGCGAGCCGACCACCATCCCCGGCTGCGTCAGCCCCGCCTCGCCCTTGAGCCGGGCGATCCCGAAGTCGAGCACCTTGACCATGTCGACCCGCCCGACGACGGGGCGCACGTGGATGTTGGCCGGCTTCAGATCCCGGTGGATGATGTCGAGGCGGTGGGCGGCCTCCAGCGCGTCGCAGATCTGGAGCGCGATCCGACCGGCGCGGGCCACCTCAAGGCGACCCTCACGCGCCAGCAGCACCTCCAGCGAGTCGCCCTCCAGGTACTCCATGATGATGTAGATCCCGATCCCCTCCTTGAAGCCGAAGTCGGTGACGAAGACCACGTTGGGGTGGTGCAGCCGCCCGCTGGCGATCGCCTCGCGGCGAAAGCGCTCGGTGATCGTCTCGTTCTGGGAGTACTTCCTGTGCAGCACCTTGACCGCGTAGGGCGTCCCGAGCACCTCGTGCTCGGCCTTGTAGACCACCCCCACGCCGCCCTTGCCGATCCTGGCGGTCAGCCGGACATTGCCGATCTGGCGGCCGAGCAACGACATCGCGGGGTTCTCGGCCTTGACCTCGTCGCTCATGGAATCCTCACCAGCGCTCGCCCAGCGGGCGTCAAGGCCAGAATGAGGGCGCCGCACCCTCAGAGCTGATCGGCATTGCAGGCCGAGACGATCCCGGCCTTGCACGCGATGTCGAGCAGCTGCCGGGCCGCGTCGAGGTTCTGGGGGACGCCCTGGCCTTTGAGGAGCATCTTGCCAAGCTCGTAGCAGCTCTCGGCGTGGCCGCCGACGCAGCCCTGGTTGTAGTACTCGGCCGCCGCCGGCGGGTTCGTCGGCATGGCGACGCCCTGCTGGAAGTAGCTGGCCAGGAAGTGGCAGGCCGCCGGCACCCCCACCTCGCACGCGCGCTGGAAGATCGGCGCCGCCTTCGTGGGGCTGACCGCCAGCCCCGCCTGACCGTTGGCGAAGGCCAGCCCCAGCAGCAGGCAGCTCTGGCCGTGGCCGCGCTGGCAGCCCTGATCAAAGAGGTTGAGCGCGTCGCCGGGGTTGGCCCCCTGGATCGTCCCCTCGATCATCATCACGCCGACGCGCGCGCACCCGTCGAACTCGCCCATCCGACAGGCCCGCTCGTAGTTCTGGATCGCGGCGGCCTGATCGCCCTGCTTCTCCTTGAAGACCCCCAGGTTGTAGCAACCGCCGCCGACCTCCACCTCGCAGGCCCGCCCGAAGAGCTTCGAGGCCCTCACCTCGTCCTTGTCCAGCCCGAAGCCCTGGGCGTACATCAGCCCCAGCGAGACGCACCCTGGCATGTAGCCGGCATCACAGGACATGTTGTGGTAGACGGCCCCCTGAGCGTAGTTGACCGGCACGCCTATCCCCTGGACGTAGGCTGTCCCCAGGTTGTAGCACCCGCTGAGCGCCCCGCCATCGCAGGCCCGCTTCATCAACTCCAGGCCAGCGGCGGTGTCCTGCGCCACCCCGCGCCCCTGAAAGGTCAAGAATCCCAACGCGTTACAGCCGTTGAGCTCGCCCGCGTCGCAGGCCCGCTTGTAGAAGGCCGCCGCCTGGCCGAAGTCCTGCGCCACCCCGCGGCCCAGCTCGTGCGAGCCCCCAAGGTGCCAGCACCCCCGAAGCTCGCCCGCGTCGCAGGCCCTGGCCAGCAGCGCGTTGGGCTCATAGTCCGACTTGAAGCCATGGTTGAAGATCAGCTGCGCCAGGTTCGTGCACCCGAGCGACTCGCCGCCCTCGCACCCCGTCGTAAAGAGCGCGCCGGCCTTTTCGATGTCCACCCCCACGGCCTTGCCGAGTTCGTAATGGACGCCGAGGTTGGTGCACCCGAGCCGATCGCCGCCCTCGCAGGCCCGCTGGAAGAACTCCAGCGAGCTCCTGTCGTCCTGCGCGACCCCCTGGCCGAGCTGGTGCAGGATCCCCAGCGCCGTGCAGCCGTCGGGGTACCCTCGCTGGCAGCTCAGACCGAAGAGCTCCGCCGCCCGCACCGCGTCCCGCTCGACGCCGTGCCCCTCGTAGGCCAGCACGCCGATGTTGTAGCAGCCCCGGATGTTGCCCGCCTCGCAGGCCTCCTCGGACAAAAAGAGCGCCTTTTCGAAGAGCTGGGTCGCCCGACCCTGATCCTGGGCCACCCCGATCCCCGCCAGGAGCATGTGCGCCAGGTGAAAGCAGCCCGCGCGGCCATTCTTGTCGCACGACTCCTCAAAGAGCTTGAGCGCCTTGCCAAGATCCCGCTCGACCCCCGCGCCCTCCTTGTGGAGCAGCCCCAACTCGGCGCACCCCTCCAGGTCGCCGCCGTCGCACCCGCGCCGGTAGAAGACCGCCGCGCCGGCCAGGTTGCGCGCCTCGCCCCGACCCTGCTCCAACACCGCGCCCAGGCCCGTGCAACCCTCGGCATTGCCGCCGTCGCAGGCCCGATCAAAGGCCGCCCGGCCAGCGGCCTCGTCGAGCTTGACCCCGTAGCCCGCCATCAACATCCGCGCTCGCCGCACGCAGGCGCCCAGATCCCCACCCTCGCAAGACTCCTTCGCCGAGGCCGCCTGCGCCTTCGGATCGCCTGGATCACCGGCGAACTGGCCTCGGCCCGTGGCGCACCCGACCAGCAGCGCGAGGCTCAACGCCGCGCACGCCAGAGGCACCCCCTGTCCGCTCCCAAACGCGCCATCCCGGCTGTGTGCTCGCATCTCGATCCTGGGCGATCGGTGGGCTCATCCGGGCCGCGGCTCCCGAGCCCTCCCTGCTTCTGGCTCCGCAGTCCTGGGTCGCTCGACTCCCGCTGATCTTAGGCTCTGCGCGACCACCCCGTCAATGCAGCGCCGCCCGCCCTCAACGCACCTCGATGACCGACACGTCGTAGGCGGCCGTTTTCGCCGACACCGACTTGATGCTCCGCGCGAGCCGCACCTCACCCTGGCCCATCTCCGGCCCGCTGGTCGACAGCACGTAGGTCTCGTTGGTGCCCAGCACCCCACCGGACTTGTCCAGGTAGCGCACCTGGATCTTCAACAGCGACACCGCAGGGCCCGCGACGTGCTCAAACTCCAGGACCGCGTCGTGGTAGAAGGACTCCTTGTCGAAGGCCCCCACCGTGTCGGCCAGCGAGCGCTCGCGCAGCGAGATCTCAAGCCCCTCGGGCCGCTTGGACTCCCAGCCCAGCGCCATCGGGCGGCTCGGGGCGAAGCTCCCCTCGACCGCCTCCTCCTCGACGTGCTGGACCTCGATCTGCGCCGACCTGACCTCCGGCGAGCTCTTGATCAGCGTGTCAAAGGCGGACACATCCCCCGGCCTCAAGGCCGGCTCGTGAGACTCCGGCGCCTTGATGATCTGGACCTCCAGCACCTCGCCGTCCTCGCCCAGCAGCGACAGCTTCAAGCTCGACTGGCGGATCAGCCCCGCCCGCCTGTTGCGCACCAGCCCGGCGCATCGGAAGAAGGCCGAATCCGCGTAGACGCTCAACTCCGATTGGCGCACGTCGAACTCAAGGCCCTCGGACGCCTTCGTCTCCTTGATCGCCATCGGGATCGCGCCCCCGGCCGGCTTCGCGATCGAGCCAAGGTCGCTCTTCGGCGCCTCGACCTCGGGCAGGGCGACCGGGATCGCCCTTGTCGGCGCTCCCTTGCCGCCAGACGCCGGGACGCGCGCGACCAGCAAGCCCGCGAGGCAGCCGCCGCCCACCACCAGCAGGAGCACGAGCACCCCGACCGCGACCGCCGCGGACTTGTTGCCCGTGGCGGCCGGCAGCTGCGGCGCGTGCACGTCCTCCAGCCGCTTGAGCAGGTCAAAGGAGGCCTCGTGAGCCGGATCGAGGCTCAGGCAATGTCGGGCCAGGCGAGCGGCCTCCTTCTGATCCTCGCGCCGCTTCGAATCGGTCGACCAGCGCCGCTGGTGCGCCAGCGCCAGGTGGTGCAGCGCGTCCAGATCGTCGGGCTTGAGCAGGGCGCCGAAGGTCAGATCGTGGATCGCGTCGTCGAGCAGGTCTCGCGACAGGTATCCCTTGCCGCGCGCGACGGCCCGCGCGGCCTCGTCCTGGAGCCCGAGGGCGCCCTCGGGCTCCAGCCCCGCTTGACGGGCCAGGAGCTGGATCTGGGCTGAGGTGATGGGCTCGAAGCGGCCCTTGGCCAGCTTGAGCAGCGCCGCCTTGAAGTCCTCGAACTGTGCAGCCGATGTGAGCCTCACCTCTGTCCTCCTTGGGTGCGTCGCCGCAGTCGGCGACCCCAGATGAGCGCTGGGCCGCCGCGCTCAGGCGAGGCGCCCGAGGTCAAAGCCTGAGGCGCCGCGGGCAGAACGCAAGCCCGCAGCCCTCCTCAAGGCCCCTTGGGACAACGGGCGTCGCTGTCCGGCGGGCCTGCTGGCGGATCGGGCGCGGGCTCCAGCCGGTGCAGGCCGATCGGGGTGTCGACGCCGAGGGCAACTGCGGCGCGCAGGACGCGCTCGCGGCAGATGTCGCTGATGGTCGCCAGCCTCGCGTGCCCGGTCGGCTCGGGACGCTGGATGAGGATGAAGCGCCTGTCCCCGCCGTCCTCGACGTTGGCCTCCATGACCGCGTGGCCGGTCGTGCCCGAGCCGGCGAAGAAGTCCAGCACCAGATCGCCGCCCTCAGGCCGGGTGGCGATCTGCAGGATCCGCCGCAGCAGGCCCACCGGCTTGGGCGTGTCGTAGATCGACTCGCCGAGCAGCTCCACGAGCGCCTTCTTGCCCTCCTTGTTCGTCGCCAGATCGACCCAGAGGTTGTCCGGCGCCACCCCCCGCGACTCCGCCGCGTACATGACCCGCTGGGGGATCGCGTCGCCCTCAAGGCCGAAGTAGAGCCGCCCCTGGGCCTCATAGCGCCGGTAGGTCGACTCCGGGCACAGCCACTTGCGCTCGACCACCCGCCCCGAGGGCGTCACCACCGCGTAGGTGTAGCCGCCGCCCTGGTGACCCTTGGAGGCCGTGATCGGCACCGGCCGCCACGGCCCCTCCGGGTGGCGCTCGTCCGCGCGCCGATAGGCGCTGGCGACGTACTGGGCCGAGAGCGGCAGGTTGGCAAAGCGCGCCTTCGACGAGCGCCGGTAGCACAGGATGTACTCGGCCTTGATGGCAAAGCCCCCGCCGTCCGAGGCCGTCTCCTTCTTGCGCTGCCAGGTGATGCAGGCCACGAAGTGCTCGGCGCCAAAGATCGCGTCCATCAGCAACCGCAGGTGGTGCACCTCCCGCTCGTCGATCGAGATGAAGATCGACCCGTCCTTGCGCAGCAGCCGCCTCGCCAGCCTCAGCCTCGGCGCCATCATCGACAGCCACGGCGCGTGCCGCCGCCCCTGCGTCTCGGGCTCCCCCTGCTCGCCCCCCTGACCGCCGAGCGCCGCATAGTCCCGCGCGCTCAAGCGCCAGTTGTCCTCGTAGGTGAAGGCCTTGCCCGTGTTGTAGGGAGGATCGATGTAGATCAGCTTGACCGCGTCGACGAGCCGCGCCGACAACCCCCGCATCACCTCCAGGTTCTCCCCCTCGATCACCGCGTGCCCCGCGACCTCAAGATCCAGCGGGGGCGACAGCAGCCCCGACGCAGGCAGGTCGGCGGCCTCCATCGCCCCGCGCGACCCCGGCCACGCCAACCCGAAGGGCTCGGCGCGGGCCACCTGCGAGGGCTCCAGCAGCGCCGCGAGCCGATCCAGATCCAGCCGCCCGCCCCGCGTCGCCTCGGGCAGCGCCGCGCGGATCGCCGCCAGCAGCGCCTCTCGCTCCCCGTCCCCGCCCGTCATTGCGCCGTGAGCTGCTCCAGCAGCCGCGCAGCCTCCGCGGCCTTGGCGTGCTGGAGCCGATAGACGCGGATCTGAGCCCCGCCGCCTGGCACGTCCAGCGCCTTGATCACCGACATCAGCCGCTCGACCTCCGGCGGCGCGCCCACGACGATCACGCTGTTGGTCCGCCCGTCCGACGCGATCCTCGCCTCCTCCCCAGACAGCCGCCGCAAGACCCCCTCGACGGCCGCCGCGTCGGCGTGCGCCAGCCGCACCATGTGCACCTCGGCCCCCCCGGCGCCGACGCCCTCCGGCCGCGCCCCAAGCTGCGGCGCGACCCTCAGCGGCGCGTGGCCCGGCGCCTCGGCCGCGTCGATGATCTTGATGAAGCTGCCCTGCCGCGCCGTCGTCAGCCCATTCATCGACAGCGCCGCCATGAAGGCCCCCCACGCCTCCCCCACGGACACCGGCGCGGGCGCCAGGATCGTGATCCGCTTCGCCTCCAGCGCCCCCGCGATGATGAAGCGCTCCCCCGTCAGCTCCGCGAAGAAGCGCACCACCTGCTCCAGCGGCGCCTCGTCAAACTCCAGCGTCACCCGCTGGCTCGCCGGCGCCTCGGCCCACGCCGCGCCCGGCGCGACACCCCAGGCGACCAGCGCGAGGCACGCCAGCGCCGCGCACGCCCGACGCCCCGACTCCCCCCCAGACCCACCGACCCCAGGCCCACGCCGCCCCTCTCGCCCCCTGCCGCCCACCCTCACCTCCCGCGCTCGCTCCTCCAACCCACCCTCGACCCACCTTAGCACGCCCAAGGTGCCCCGTCGCCTCTGACGAGAGGCACGCTCCATCCGCCACGACGACCTCGCCACCCGCCCCACACGGCCAGTGATCCCGCCGCAGGCTCCTGCGGCCCACCCCCCCAAGTCATCGTGCCCACCCAACGAGCCCACCCCCGATCCATCGCGCCCGCAACCCAAAAATTCACTATCATTGCACAGAGAGAAAGGTGATAACAGGTTGATCATGCGATCCACCGACACCCGTAATTCAAGCGTCCCCCCTCCTTGCGCAGCGAGGAGGGGGACAGGGGGTGGAGTGGGGGGTGGAGTGTGCGGCGCAGGGATTGAGGTTGCAATCGATGGTGTTCTGCGTAGGCTTGTGGGCTTCGCCGGGCTCACCCTGCTCGCGTCTGGAGTTTGTCCATGGTGTCTCGCACATTGTTCCTGGGCGCGCTGGCGACTGTCCTGCTGCTCGCGCTCGGCGAAAGAGCCCACGGCGAGTCGCTCCCAGACGGCGAGGGCCCCCACGCGCTGGAGGCCACTCTGGACCTGTGGGGTGCGCTGCCGGCTCAGGATCGCGCGCTGATGGCGCGCCTCTACGCCCACGCCGACTTCAAGGCCGCCCTGCCGGTGCTGCGCCAGTGCGTCGCCGACGCCGGCCCCGAGGCCCCCGGCTGCGCCCTGGCGCTGGCCCGCCTCGACGACCTCGACAGCGCCAGCACCCTCCAGGACGCCCTGCGCGCGCAGCCCTCGCCGGCCCTGGCCGCCTCGGCGGCCCTGGCCCTGCTGCGCTGGAACGACCTCCTCTCCTACAGCCTCTTCAACAAGAGCCTGCTTGAGGGCAAGGGCGCCGAAGCCGGCGGCGCCGCGCTGATGGAGGCCGTCCTGACCCTCCATGGCGCACCCTGGCGCCTGGAGTACGTCCTCTTCGCGTGGCGCCGCGCCCCCTCGAAGACCGCTCGCCTCATCGCCGCCGCACGGCTCGCCCAGATCCCCGGCAAGTTCGACCGCAAGCTCGCCAAGGCGATCCTCGAGGACATCGAGAAGGGGCTCGACGAGGCGCTGGCGGCGCCCGCCTGGGACCGCCAGCGCCGCCTCCAGGCCCAGATCGCCGCCTGGGGGCTGAGCCGCACGCGCGACTGCCAGAACCTCTGGGGGCGCCTCGGCGCCCACCTCGACGCCCACCCCGATCACCAAGCCCGCGCCGCCGACCTCCTGGCCCACGTCAAGCCCGCCTGCTTCAACCAGGGCCGCAAGCTCCTCGACGCCCACGGCCTCACGGCCCCTCCGAAGCGCAACCCCCCGAAGAAGGGCAAGCTCAACCTGCCCCACGACCCCATCTCGCCCATCCCCTGCGCCGACGCCCGCGCCTGGATCGCCGGCCTCGGCCTGCGCCCAAACCTCTGGGGCGCCCGCGGCATGCCCCCCGCCTTCGCACAGCTCGCCGAACAGACCCTCTGCCGCGACGACGCCGTCCAGCTCGGCTGGCAGCCCGAGTCCATCCTGGCCTTCCCCAAAGGCCCCATCATCGACCCCGGCCCCGTCCCCGAGAACGCCCAGACCCGCCAGACCGTCGAGCCGCCCAACCTCTACCCCGACGCCTTCAACCGCTTCAACCCGCCCCTGAAGCAGCCCGACTGGTTCCCCGAGCACATCAAGATCACCATCGACGACGGCCCTCGACCCCTCCTGCACCAGAAGCTCCATCAGGTCCTCGACGCGCACCAGGTCAAGGCCTCCTTCTTCATGTGCGGCGTCAACATCCTCTACAACGACAACCGCGACCCCGTCCTCATGAAGCAGGCCCTCCAGAACCTCGTCGACAAGGGCCACCACATCGCCTACCACAGCATGAACCACGTCACGAAGCGCCGCGAACACCTCATCATGATGAGCGACAAGCAGCTCAAGGACGACGTCGACCTCTTCCGCCTCGTGATCAAGACCCTCCTGGGCGAGGACGTCGCCATCACCTACGGCCGCATGCCCGGCGGCCTCGGCTCCCTGCGCGCCGAGAGCCGCAAGGCCTACCACTTCGCCGGGCTCAACGCCCCCGTCTTCTGGAACGCCGGCCCGCCCTCCTGGGGGCCTCGCGAGAACATCGGCGTCGTGCGCCGCCACGCCTGCAAGTTCAAGGCGCGCAAGAACGACAAGGACGGCGTCATCCTCCTGCTCCATGAGACCGCCAACATCGAGAAGGAGATCAACGCCTTCCTGAACACCCTCAAAGAGTGCCCCTGAACCCGGAGCCCCCCATGGACATGCGCTTCTACTTCGACGTCGTCTGCCCCTACGCCTACATGGCCTCCCTCCAGATCGAGGCCCTGGCCGCCCGCACCGGCGCCACCCTGATCTGGCGACCCATCCTCCTCGGCGGCGTCTACCGCGCCATCGGCCGCGACCAGGACGCCCAGGCCGGGCAGAGCCCCGCGCGCGCCCGCGTCGGCGACCTCGACCTCCAACGACAGGCCGAGCGCCACGGCCTCACCCTCAACCGCCCCGAAGGACACCCGCGCCGCACCGTCGAGGCCATGCGCCTCATCACCGCCGCCCCCGAACACCGACGCCCTGCCCTCGCGCACGCCCTCTTCGACGCCTACTGGGCCCAGGGCCGCGACGTCTCGGACGCCTCCCTCCTCCGCGAGATCGCCGCCGCCCACGACCTCGACCCCGGCTGCACGCAGGACCCCGCCGTCAAGCAGGCCCTCTTCGACGCCACCGACGAGGCCGTCGCAGCCGGCGTCTTCGGCGTCCCCGCCTTCGTCGTCGGCGGCGACCTCTTCTGGGGCCTCGACCGCCTCCACCTCGTCGAACAAGCCCTCGGCGGCCACACCTCCTGGCCGGACCTCCCCCCCAACCCCCTGGCCTCCCCCCCCTCCCTCACCTTCTTCCACGACTTCTCAAGCCCCTACTCCTACCTCGCCTCCACCCAGATCCGCCGCGTCGCCCAACGCCACGGCGCCGACCTCCAGCTCGCCCCCTTCCTCCTCGGCGCCCTCTTCCACGCCATCGGCACCGAGGGCATCCCCATGCACACCTTCAACGCCCCCAAGCTCCGCTGGTACGAAAAGGACATGCGCGACTTCGCCCGCTTCTACGGCGTCCCCTACCGCTTCCCCTCCACCTTCCCCCTCCACACCGTCGCCGCGCTCCGCGTCGCCATCGCAAAGCCCGACACCACCGACCACATCTACAGAGCCGCCTGGGCCGATGACCGCAACATCGGCGACCCCGCCACCCTCAAGGCCGTCCTCGACGACGCCGGCTTCGACGGCGCGCTCCTGCTCGAACAGGCCCAGCAGCCCGAGGTCAAGAACCAGCTGCGCCTCAACACCGACCGCGCCCGCGACCTCGGCGCCTGCGGCGCGCCCACCTTCCTCGTCAACGGCACCTCCCTCTTCTGGGGGCAGGACCGCCTCGATCAAGTCCAGGCCGCGCTCGCCGGCTGGCAACCCGCCACGCCCCTGCCCTGATCCTCACACCCAATCAAAGACGAAGGGCTTGCTTTGTGGGCCAGGACAGGGGGATGGCCTGGGCCTGAGCGAGGCTGGTGCACCGCACCGCCCAGTGATGGCAAAGGCTCAGGGCGCCGCCTGGACCGGCCACAAAGTGAGTTTCTCGGCTGTGGCTTGGGATCAGGGCTGAGGGATGGGGCGAGCCTGCTTGATGAGCAGGCGGCCGTGGGGTGCCGTGAACTTGAACTCGACGTCCATGCCCCAGCGACTGGGAACACGCGGCCGATGTATCGCTTTGAAATGATTGTGGATCTTCGTCAGCGCCTCGCTCAAGGTCAGGATCTCCTCCCAGGTCAGGACCGCCTCGTCGGTCTGGTTCGAGCGCGACAGATACTCAGCCTCCGGGGTCGAGTACCAGGTGTAGAGGATGAACTGGTCCGAGAGCTCACCGGGGCCCGGGTTGGCGACGCTCCGGCTGCCGATCTGGACGTTGACGTACTGGCCGGGGCGGTTCGGGTTGAAGATGTTCGTCGTCAGCGCCACCCCGTTGGACTCCTCGTCGGGGAACGAGGGGTGGACGAGGATCGCCATGGCCACGGCGCGGTGATCGATGCGGTAGAACTCGCGCTCGGCCACCGCCTCCTCGCTCCACAGCGAGGCCCAGACGAGGCGGACCCCGTCCTCCGGGCGCAGCTCCCGGTTGCCGATCTGCACCGCGACGCTGGTGTAGAGGCCAGCCCCATTGAAGCCCGGCAGATCCTCGCTGTTGGTCGATGAGCGCAGGCGCACCTTGACCGTCCCGTGCAGAGTCAAGATCCGATCGTAGAGCGCGGCCTGGAAGCCCAGGTCCAGGGGCGCGGCCTGGATCGCGGCCCGCAGCCCGGCCAGCGCCTGCGCGCGCCACCCCAGATCGTCGCGCCAGCGCGGATCGTCGAGCGTGGCCTCGACCTGCTCGTCGAGGCCGTGGCGCTGCATGTGCTCCCAATAGTGGACGAAGGGGACGGCGAAGGGGGCCTCGGGCAGCGGCAGGCCCTCGATGTGGGTCATCTCCGCCATGTTGGCCGCCTTGGCCCCGACGGCGCTCACCGCCGTGTGATCCAGGGTCGAGAGCGCCGGCAGGCCGTCCACCTCCAGATCCAGGGGCGGCACGAAGGTCTCGCGCGGCCGGATCTGCGCCCAGTAACGCTCGGCCTCCTCAAGCCGCGCGGGGCGAAGATTAAAACCCTGGGGCGTGACCTCCAGCGAGACGAGCTGATCGGCCAGCCCCGCCACGCGCGCGTCCGTCAAGGCCCCGCGCAGCGCCATGTTCGGCGTCCCCCGGTTCTTGCTCAAGATGTTGACGTGCGACAGCGGGGTCTGGAAGACCTCGGTGATGATCCCCCCCACCGGCGGGATGTCGTTGGGCGCCTCGCGCAACACCACGATGTCCGTCGGCTTCGACGACGACGCGCTCTGCTCGCCCAGCAACCGCAGGTAGCCGTAGCCGCGCCCCGGGTTGAGCGGCTGGAAGGTGATCCCCTCGAAGAGCTCGTGGGTCGTCACGATGGGCAGCTTGCCCTCCAGGTGCTCGCTCGCCTCCTCCTCATGGTGGAGCGAGATGGGCCGGTAGACGAGCTGAGGGCCGAAGTAGAGCCGCTCGACAAGGTGTTGATAAGCAAAAAGAATCTGGTCGGCCTCGATCAAGTCGCCCGTGGCGAACTCCAGCAACACCAGCCCCTGATCGGCGTAGAAGGCCACCGTCCCGAGCAAGAAGCGCCGATCCTGGCTGCGGTACTGCCTGTCGTTGAACTCCGCGTGCGTCCCGACCGGATCCAGGCCCTCCTTGTTGAGGTGCTCGTCGCAGAAATCGAAGTGGAGGCCGTACTTGCTGGAGTCGAAGAAGTAGGTCGCGTCGTCGTCCTGCAGGTCGATGACGAACTTGACGATCGAGGTGTTGGCGAAGAGCGCGCTCTGAGGGCGCACGGCCACCGACATGAAGGCCCGCGAGCAGACCAGGCGCCCGAGGTGATCGGGCCTGGGCCTGACCCCTGGCGGGCACTCGGGGTGATCAGCGCCGAATTCCGGCTCGCCCTCCGGCTCGCCGACGGGATCCTGCGGCGACCCCTGGCAGGCCGCCAGCGCCACGAGCCACACCATGATCCAGCCGCGATCCATGAAGACCTCCCTCGCCCGCGCGAACAGCGCGCCGCGCTCCGAGACGATGTGCATCAAGGGTGCCAGGGGCGCCGCGCCGCCGCAAGCCCGCCAACGCGGGGCCTCGCGCCCAACGACAGGCCAGGGGCGCCTCAGAAATCTGCGGCGAGCTGAGGGCGCAGGTCAGTCGAGGGCGTTGGCGTCGCCGCCGAAGTTCTCGTCTTCGTTCTGGACGGGATCGGCCTTCTTGTCGCCCGGCGCCGGATCGTCGTCCAGCGCGTTGGGGTCGCCGCCGCCCTGATCCGGCACCGCGCCGCCCTCCGGGGTCGGCGGGGGCGTCTCCTCGCCGAGGTCGAGCCCCTCCATGATCTGCTCAAGCTCGGACTTGGGCGCCTCGCCGCCCATGGCGGCCTCGCAGGCCTCCCAGGTCTCCTTGTCCGGGAAGGAGACGACGACGGTGCCTTCTCGGAAGAGCGAGACAAGGCCGAGCGAGACGGTCGGCACGTAGGTGACGACCACCAGGCAGGCCATCATGATGAACAGGAAGGGCACGACGGCGCGCACGACCTCCCCGAGCTTCTTGTTGAAGATCGTCGAGGAGACAAAGAGGTTCAGGCCCACGGGGGGCGTCAGGTAGCCGATCTCCAGGTTGACGATGAAGATGATGGCCAGGTGGATCGGGTGGACCCCGACGCCGGCGCCGATGAGCGACAGCAGCGGCACCAGGATCAGGATGGCGCTGATGATGTCCATCAGACAGCCCACGACCAGCAGCAGGAGGTTGACGATGAGCAAAAAACCCACCAGCGACAGATCCCAGCCCTTGATGACCTCGACGGCCATCTCGGGGATCCGGGCGTTGGCCAGGAAGTCGTTGAAGGCCAGCGCCATCGTCATGATCAGGAGCAGCGTGCCCATCAGGACCGCGCACTGGGACAGGATCCGCGGCACGTCTTCGAGCTTGATGCTGCGGTGGATCCAGAACTCGACGACGAAGGCGTAGACCACCGAGACGGCTGCCGCCTGGGTCGGCGAGAAGAGCGCCGAGTAGATCCCGCCCAGCACGATCAGCGGCATCAAGAGCGCCCAGATGCCCTCGCGCAGCGTCCTCCACACGTCGCCCCAGACAAAGCCCGTGCGCGGCAGCTTGTGCTTGACGCCGATGTAGACGGCGTAGACGGCCATGGCAATGCCGATCAGGATCCCCGGCCCGATGCCCGCCAGGAAGAGGTCGCCGACGTCGAGCTCCCCGGCCTTGCCCAGCGCGTAGCCGCAGGTCGGCTTGAACTTGGTCGGATCGACGATCGCGTAGACGATCATCGGCACCGAGGGCGGGATCAGGATGCCCAGCGACCCGGCGGAGGTCACCAGGCCGTTGGCGAAGTTGTCCGGGTAGCGCTCGGCCAGCAGCGCCGGGTACATGATCGACCCGATGGCGATGACCGTCACCGGGCTCGACCCGGAGATCGCCGCGAAGAAGACGCACGCGCAGACCGCCGCGACCCCCAGGCCGCCGGGGACCCAGCCGAAGACCGCCCTCGCAAAGGCGATCAGCCGCCTGGCGATGTCCCCCTCGGTCATGATCGTGCCGGCGACGATGAAGAAGGGGATGGCCAGCAGCACCGGGTTGTCAAAGAGCTGCCGCGTGGCCTCCAGCACCGGAGAGTCGAGGTTCTCCACCGACAGCTCGGGGACGTGGAAGGCCAACAGGCAGTAGACCGCCACCACGCCGATGAGCACGAAGAGGGGCTGGCCGAGCGCCATGGCCAGGATGATGACGATGATGAGCCCCAGGACCGCCATGCTCATGAGCTCACCTCCTCGCCCTGGGGCGCGTCGCCCTCACCCGAAGCCGGGGCCGGCGAGATGACGGACAGGACGGCGCTGGCCAGGAAGCGCGCCGAGATGCTCAACAGCGCCAGCGGGATGGCCATGACCCCGAGCCAGTCCGGGATCTCGCCCTCCAGGGTGTTCGCCCACCACCGCCCGCTGCCCTCCTTGAACATGTACAGGTAGCTCAGGTAGAGCAGCAGGAGCGTGAAGCTGGCCACGATCAGGTCGCTCAAGGCGTTGAACCAGGGCAGAACCTTGGGAGGGCAGAACTTCCGGGCGATGTCGAGCTTGATGTGGGCCTTCTGCTTCGTCGTCATCGACGCCCCCAGGAAGCCCATCCACACCAGCAAGAAGAGCGAGCGCTTGTCGGCCCACGAGTAGCCATCGGGGACGTTGGCCGACAACCAAAGGAGCACCAGGGTAAGGGCCCCGAGACAGCCGGCCGTGATCTTCTTGCCCTGCTTGAAGAAGTAGCCCACCACCGGCCCCATGATGAGGCAGGTCAGGATCAGGTAGAAGGTCGAGGACTTCTCGAGAAACACCGACAGCGACCCGACGCCAAAGACGGCCGCCACGACCAGCGCCGTGGCCCCAAGGCGCACGCCCAGCGGCCTGGGGCTGCCGTCGGACGTTCGGCCGAGCCTGGAGTGGTTGACGACCGCCCCCATCAAGACCGACACGAAGCCCAGGATGACGAGCAGCCGGTAGGGGAGCGGCCCCTCGCCTGCGACCCACCGCATGAAGTTGATCTTCATGCTCACGCCGTTCTCAAAGAGGATGTAGATGAACTCGATGACGATCATCACCGCGAGCGCGGCGACGGCCAGGGCCTTCTCGACGTTGTAGACGGCGTAGTCCAGCCACGCCATCGTCCAGCCGAAGGTGCCCAGCGGGCCTTGATAGTCGATGCGAGGGCCGGGGGACCGGATCTCCACCGCGCCGTTGGCCTCTGCCATGGTTCAGCCTCGTGATCGGGGAGCGCCGGGGGGGAGCCTCCGGCCAGCGCGGTCGCCCTGGCCGAAGCTCGCCCGGGGGTCACTTGATGTTCTTCTCGACGAGATCGAGGATCTTGCCGCACTTGGCGCAGCCCTTCTTGGTGCGGAACTGGGCGTGGACGCTCTTGGTCTTGGTCCGGAAGGCCTCCTTCTCGGCGTCGGTCAGCTTGTACATCTTGACGCCCTTGCCTTCGAGGTTCTTGAGCAGCGCCGGGGCGAGCTTGCGGATCGCGGCCCGGCCGTTGACCGTCTCGGTCTTGCGCCCGGACAGCAGCATCTTCTTGATGTCGTCGGGCAAGCCGTCGAACCACGCCTTGTTGAAGACGATCGCGGCCGGCTGGTAGATGTGGTCGCTGATCGTCCAGTGATCGATCTTGGTGTACCAGGAGGCCGCGAAGGCGAAGAGCGCGGTGTTGTCAAAGCCGTCGGTCTGACCCGTGGACAGGCTGGTGAGGACCTCGGCCACCGAGACGCTCACGGGGTTGCCCCCGAGCGCGCGGTAGGTCTCCATGTGAATCCAGTTCTCCTGCGAGCGCATCTTGAGGGTGGCCAGATCCGCGGGGGTCTTGACGAACTTGCCCTTGGCGGCGTAGTTCCGGAAGCCGTTCTCGCTGAAGATGAAGAGCTGGAAGCCGTAGTCCTGCAGGAGCTTCTCGACCGAGGCGAAGAGGACGTTGTCGATGACGTTGTCGGCCTGGGCGTAGTCCTTGAAGAGGAAGGGCAGCTCAAAGACGCCCATCTCGGGCGCGTCGTCGAGCATGGCCGAGGTGGACACGCCGACGGCCTGGATCTCGCCGGCCTTGCACTGGCGCACCAGCGCCGTCTCGTTGCCGCGGCCGAGGATGACCTTGACCTTGAGGCGGCCGCCGGACTCCTTCTCCCATTGCTTCTTGAGGCGGTTGAGCTGGTCGGCCCAGGGCGTCCCCTCGGGCGCCACGGAGCGGAAGGTCAGGCTGTACTCCTCGGCCTGGGCCGAGGTGGGGTGGCCGAGCGACAGGAGGCCGAGCGTCACCAGGGCGACGAGCGCGGCGGCGAGGGAGAGACGTGGGGTAGGCATGATTGGAGCACTCCTGGGCTTTTGCGCGGTCGACTCAAGGCGCCCGCGTCGGGGTTCTCGGGCGGCGACCTTCATCAACATTGGCGCCGCCATCAGACAAGAGACTCTCGGCCTGGCTTAATATTTCAACAGGGCAGCCTCTGTCCGAAGACAGGACAACAAGACCCTCAGAAGAGATCGTCGATCTTGGACAGCAGCTCGCGGGCCTTCTTCTGCTCAAAGGCGTTCTCGGGCTCGACCTCGGGGGCCTTGCTCAGGTCAAAGGCCACGACCTCCTCGAGCGTCGCCTTGAAGGCCGCCTTGTCCTCGACGCCGGTGGCGTAGAGCTCGGCGTAGAGGACGTGGGTGGCCAGATAATTGGGCGAGTCGGCGATGGACTTGTCGAAGTAGAGCTTGCTCTTGTCCATGTCGCGGCCGGCGAAGGAGGGCAGCTTGGCATAGTAGGCCCCGAAGTAGCGGTAGGAGCCGCCGTAGAAGAAGGTCGGGTCCTGGGCCTCGACCTGATCCATGATCGCCTTGATGTTGTCCTTGTGGCTCAGGATCGTGGCGATGCCTTCGAGCAGCGCCCACTTGCCCATGTTGGTCGCGTACCAGTAGAGCGCCGGCACGGCGCCCTTGTCCAGCAGCTTGATGGCCTCGGGCCAGGGCGTGTCGTGGCGGATCGCCTTGCCAAACTCGGGCGAGTAGATCGCCATGGCCTTCTCGGCGTTGGTGACGCCCTTGTTGAAGGTCACCTTCATCTTCTCCTTGAGCGCGTCGTCCTCGGCCGAGTCTCCCGACATGCGCTGGTGCGCGTCGGCCAGGAAGTAATAGGCCCGCGTGAGCTTGACGAAGGTCTCGTAGAGGGCCTTGCGCCGATCCTCCTGCGACATCCCCTCGGCCGAGATCTCCACGGCCGCCTCCCACTTGCCGATCGCCCCCTCCAGCTTGCCCTGATCGATGCGCTCGGCCCACAGCGCGTCGCCCTCGGCGATCGCGTTCAGGAAATCACCCTGGGCCTTGCCGGCCAGAAGCTGCTCGTCGGTCTGCGAGAGCGCCGAGTCGCGCGACGTGGCGCAACCCGAGGCCAGCAGCATGGCCACCATCATGAAAAAGGAGATTGTCAATACCTGCTTCACAGTTCCCACCTTTCGTAAAGTCATGCGTGTCGGTTCATGGGTTCATCGGCCTGTTGATGCCGGTCTTTACAACGACCCCCGATCCCTGTCAAGGCGCGCTGGCCGGGCCGGCGCCGGGCATCCGGCAGGCCCCAGAGATCCTGTCTCCGTCGGGCAGGGTGAGCACGGCCTGTCCGCGGGAGGAGCGATCGAGCAGGGGGAAGGCGCCAGAGGCGACGCGGGCCAGGCGCCCGCCCTCGGTCCAGATCAGCACGTCGTCGTCGAGGCTCTCCAGGGAGACGAGCGCGGCGATCTCGTCGCCGCGGGCCTCGGGGCGCATCAAGATCATGCCCTGGCCGGCGCGACCCTGGATGCGGAACTGGCTCAGCGGCACGCGCTTGCCGGCGCCGCTGGCGGCCAGCACCAGGAGCTGCTCGTGGCCACGGACGGGCACGGCGCCGACGACGGCGTCGAAGTCGCCCAGCTCCATCGCCTTGACGCCCTGGGCGCGCAGCCCCATCGAGCGGACCTCCTTGCTCTCGAAGTGGATGCCATTGCCGGCGGCGTTGGCGCAGAAGATCGCCGTCTGCGCCTCGGTGTGCGCGAAGGCGGCCAGCACCGCGTCGCCCTCGGCCAGCAACAGCGCCTGGACGCCCTCGCGCAGCAGGACGCGGCCCAGGTCCTTGACCGCGCTGGCCTTGATACGCCCCTGGGTGGTGACGTGGATGAAGCGGGACCCTCGCCGCAGCGCCTTCTGGCACAGGATCGCCGCGGCGCGCTCGTCGCTGGCCATGGCCGTCATGTCGGCCGGGCGCCGGGTCGGGCCTGTCGAGGGCGTGATCACGCGGCTGTCGACCGGGTAGAGCGCCCCCTTGTCCGAGAGCACCGCCAGAGCGTCCTCCTCGGGGTTGACCAGCAGACAGCGAACCGCCGAGGCGACCCCCCTCGGGGCGAAGATGGCCGGCGAGATCGGGCCAGACTCGGCCACCTTGAGCTCGGCGCCGGAGAGCGTGAAGATCACCCCATCGGCGTCGCAGACGACGATCTGCGCGTCCCAGCCCTCCTGTCGCTCGCGGGCGTGGCGCTCCTCGGCCACGACCGCGTCGACGGTGACCTTGTGGCGCCGGCTGCCCTTGCAGGCCTGCACCAGCGCCGCCACCAGCGCGTCCTCCCAGCTCCCGAAGGCGCTGCGGGCGATCTTGAAGATCAGGGGGTCGAGGTTGACGAGGCGATCGTTGTCCAGATCCCCCTCCGTCTCCTGGATGATCTGGATGATGCGCGAGACGATCTCGGCTTTGTCGCTCATGGTCCGCCTGCCGCCCTTGGGATGAAGTTCACCTGACGAGGGCGGAGTCTAGGGCAAGCAGGGCCTCGGCGGCAAGGCTCGGCGGCGTGCGGCGATCAGCGCCGACCCTCGACGACCTCGTGGTGGCGCTCGACGACGGCCTGCGCGGGCTCTGGGCCGCGAGCCAGCTCGGCCAGGAAGGGATCGGCCTCCCCGTGCCGGGCGTCGCCGCGCAGGCGGCGCTCAAACTCGGCCAGCTCGGCATCGCCTTGATCCCGACCGCCCTGGCCGAAGGCCAGATCGCCGGCGATCGTCTCCAGCTCGCCCTGATCGTGGCGATCGTCCCACCGAGGACGCTCGGCCGCGCGCACGCCGAGCTGCTCGCGCCTGGCGCCCAACTGGCGATCGCGCGCGACGCGCTCGGGGTCCTCGACCACGCGCGTGCCCAGCGCTCTGTCGGCCAGCAGGCGGCCGTCGCCGAAGAGCAGCAGCAGCAGGTCGACGAAGAAGGGGATCACGGCCATCCAGAGCCCGAAGCGGACGGCATTGCGGGCCACGATCATCCAGTGGGGGGCCTCCTGGCCATCCTCGGTCATCAAGCGCTGGCCCAGCGCGGCCCGACCCAGCGAGCGGCCCCGACCGAAGATGTTGTTGTTGAGGCTCAAGTAGACGAAGGCGGCCAGGAACCACCCGAAGGGCGTGAAGATCAGGAAGAAGGGCAGCATCAGGCCGTCGAGCGCGAAGGCCCCGATCCGCTTGAGGCGCCTTGAGGGGATGATCCCCGAAGGGTGGCGCTGGCCGCGCTCCGCGACCAGGTCATGGCCCTGGAGGCCGCTCGAAAGGATGATCTTGGCTGAGGTCCGGCTCGGGCGCCTGTTCATGGGCTCCATCTCGGGGCAACGGCCGCGACCTGTCGCGGCCGGTGAAGGTCTTGTCGAAGATGGGCCAGCATCCCGCTGCCCTCCTCGGGCGACTGTGCAGGTTAATCACGCGGCGGTGCCTGAAAAGTCCTCGACCGGCCCAGAAGCTCGCGCTCGTGCCCGCCAGAAAACACTTGCAAAGACGTTCAGGGCGAGGGAGAAGGAATGGCGCGCGCAACAAACGTACAGGTAGAGCATGACATCGATCACCCTCAAATCCAAACTTGAACCCAAGTACGACGTCGTCTTCCTGGGCCTCTTCGGCGACAGGCACGATCCGGATCTCCTCTTGAGCCTGCTCAACGCCCTGCTGGCCAGCCACCAGCTCCCGATGGTCTCCCTGGAGATCGCGCCGACTCGCCTGCCCGGCCAGTTTGCCGACAACAAGACGCCCGTGCTGGATCTTTGCGCCACCGACGAGCGCGGCCGCCAGTACAACGTCGAGGTTCAGCTCTCGCGCAAGGCCGGCTACCCCGAGCGGATCCTCTATTATTGGGCCAGACTCTTCGCCGCCCAGCTCAAGCAGGGCCACCTCTACACCGAGTTGAAGCCGACCATCGGCATTCACTTGTTGGACTGGACCTTGTCGACCGGCTCAGGCGACGGCTTTCACCACAGCTTCCACATCACCGACGACCTCCATGGCCGTCGATTGACGGACCACCTCTCCCTGCACATCCTTGAGTTGCCCAGCTTCAACCTCGCCCTCGAAGAGTTGGAGAGCGACGAAGACAAGTGGCTGTACTTCATCAAGAACGGACACACCATGACGCACAACCAGGCTCAGAACCTCAGCGGCCCCATCGGCAAGGCCGAGCAGAAGCTGGCCCACATGAGCCAGGACGACGCGTTGCGCTATCTGACCTTCATGATCGACAAGAGGCTGCGCGATGAGGCCAACCACATCCCGGGCCTCGAAGCTGAGGCCCGCCAGAAGGGTCTTGAGCAGGGTCTTGAGCAGGGTCTTGAGCAGGGTCTTGAGCAGGGTCTTGAGCAGGGTCTTGAGCGGGGTCTTGAGCAAGGGCGGGCGGAGGGGGTTCATCTTGTCCTGTTGATGTGGGAGCGCTCGCTGGGTCGGAGCTTGAGCCCGACCGAGCGCGAGCACCTCAAGGGCGCCGCCCACGCCCTGGAGGACCTGGGCAGGATGACCTTCGAGATGGACAAGGACGCGCTCGAAGGCTGGCTCAAGGCCCGGTAGGTCCCTCCAGATCGAGGATCGAAGCGCCAAGGACGACGGATCCGGGGCTGGCGTTGCCCAAAATGTCGGGGGAGGCTGGCTCGGTCCTGGCCCAGGACGGCGTGAGGCAAGACCGCGACGTTGCAGAGCGTCTGCATGAACGGCGGGGCTTGCTTGACCGGGGCGGCGCGATTTGCTAGTTCGCTTCACCAATTTCAAGCGTCACCTCGGGGAGAGCCTCCCCGGGGTGGATCGCACACCAGAGCCAGATGGGGGCTTCATGAACATCCACGAGTATCAGGCCAAGGAACTCCTCCGGGCCAACGGGGTCAAGGTGCCTCGGGGCGTCGCCGCGTTCTCGGTCGAGGAGGCCGTCGCGGCGGCCGAGTCCCTCGGCGGGTCGATCTGGGTCGTCAAGGCGCAGATCCACGCCGGCGGGCGAGGCAAGGCCGGCGGGGTGAAGCTGGCCCGATCGATCGCGGAGGTGCGGGCGCACGCCGAGGCCTTGCTGGGCGCGACGCTGGTGACGCACCAGACCGGGCCGGAGGGCAAGGTGGTCAACCGCCTCTACATCGAGGAGGGGGTGGACATCGCCAAGGAGTTCTACCTGGGCGTGGTCGTCGATCGGGCCACGAGCCGGATCACCTTCATGGCTTCGACCGAGGGCGGCGTGGAGATCGAGAAGGTCGCCGAGGAGACGCCGGAGAAGATCGTCAAGGTCGCCATCGACCCTGCCGTCGGGCTGATGGACTACCAGAGCCGGAAGCTCGGCTTCGCCCTGGGCCTGAGCGGCGGTCAGGTGCGCGAGTTCGGGAGCTTCGCCGCCGGCCTCTACAAGGTGTTTACGCAGTACGATGGCGCGCTGGCCGAGATCAACCCGCTGGTGTTGACCGGCTCGGGGGACATCATCGCGCTGGACGCCAAGCTCAACTTCGACTCCAACGCGCTCTACCGCCACAAGAACCTGACCGAGCTGCGGGATCTGAGCGAGGAGGACGCCGCGGAGACCGAGGCCCACAAGTACGATCTGTCCTTCATCAAGCTCGACGGCAACATCGGGTGCATGGT
>SXGT01531811.1_pt1 | contig 36192 bp, 26 predicted proteins | sample 3176221 | NCBI WGS metagenome assembly SXGT01 (sample SAMN11356862, study PRJNA531348) | freshwater metagenome | isolation source: freshwater sample F1-120 | place: China: Fuxian Lake, Yuxi | collected 2017-12-25 | reverse complement strand
TGAGGTCGCAGACGGCCACGACCTGGGTGTTTTTGTTTTCGGTGTAGCAACGGGCGTGTAAGTTGCCGATGCCGCCCAGTCCGACGATGCCGATGCGCAACATGGTTTCTCTCCTTGGCTGGTGATACCTCTGGTATAATCTACGAAATTCAGCCCCAGCGTTTGCCCAGGGTGATGTCCTGTTCGAGGAGCGGGTCCTGCACACGGCCCAACGCTTCGAGGCGGCGGCGGATCAGGCCCTCCAGCTCCTGTTCGAGATCGCGGCACAGACCCGGCTGGTCCTCGGCCAGGTTGCAGGTCTCCCCCGGATCGGCCTGCAGGTCGTACAACTCGCGCGGGGGATTGCCGTAGTGGTCGGGCCGGCGGGCCAGGATGAGTTTGTGCCCGGCGGTGCGCAGGCTCCACTTGGACTGCCAGGTGTTCTCGGCGCTGACCAGCTGATCTGGCACTTCGCGGTCGGCGGCCAAGAGGTTCCGCCCCTCCATGGCGGCGGGGACCTCCAGGCCGGCGGCCCCCAGCAGGGTGGGGGCCAGGTCGAAATGCTGGGCCAGCTCGTCCCGCCGCATACCCGCCTCGATGCGGCCGGGCCAGCGCAGGATCAGGGGTACATGCAGGCAGCAGTCGTAGAGCCCGTGGTGATCGTAATAGATGCCGTGTTCGGTGAGGCTCTCGCCGTGGTCGGCCATCAGCACCACCAGGGTGCGCTCCTCCAGGCCCTGGGCCTGCAGTTCGCCCAGCAGACGTTCCACCTGGTCGTCGAGATAGTTGAGCGCCCCGGCGTAGAGGGCGTCGACGAAGGCCGAATCGGTGACCCCGCCTGCCCACCGGAACCAGGTCTCCTGCCAGGTCTTACCCAGGGGGTGCTGCCAGAGGCCGTCGAGGGAATGGTTGCCTGGGTCGGCCTGGTTGCCGCCCTGATAGAAGCGCCGGCGGTACGGTTCGGGCGGCAGGTAGGGGGTATGTACGTCCCAGTAGTGTACAAAGAGGAAGAAGGGTTCCTGGCCGGCGCCGCGCAGGAACTGGATGGCGCGCTGGTTGAGGTCCTCGGCGGGGACCATCAGCGGCATCTGCTGCCGGCGCGAGGGGTCGAGGTACTGCTCGTAGCCCCGGTTGAACCACGGATACTTGCCCCAGCCCAGGTTGTCGATGGCGCAGGTGGTGTACCCGGCCTGCATCAGCAGTTCGGGCAGGGTGGCGGTGTCCGCATCGAGCTGGGCCTGGCCCCCGTGGCAGACGATGTTGTGGGTCAGGGGATGCTGGCCGGTGTAGAAGGTGGTGAAGGAGGGGTGGGTGGGGATGGCCGGGGCGTAGAACCTCTGCCAAAGGGCACCCTGGGCAGCCAGGCGGTCGATGGCCGGGGTGAGGGGGCGGGGCTCGCCGTAGCAGCCAAGGTGGTCGGCGCGCAGGGAGTCGACGGCTAGGACCAGGATGTTGAGTTTTTCGGACATGGCTCAGGCGGAGAGTGGGGTTGGCAAGGCTACACCCAACTCGGCGGCCAGGGTGCTGATCTGGCTCCAGGCGCGTTCGTCCACGGCAATGCCCTGCGCCAGGCGCTCCTTGGAGATGCGCCAGGCCTGCTCGCCGGGCAGGAGCACCTCCTCGAAGCCGGCGGCCGGCGGGCTGGACTTGATCCAGGAGATAAACTGCTCGGTCTCCCGGAAGTATTTCTCCAGCGGGGTGAAGGCGGCGATGTCGATCAGGGCGATGAAGAGGGCATTGCCGCTGCGCTCTGGCTTGGCCCGGCTGCAGCCGGCCCCGGAAAGGGCCCCGGCCAGGATATCGACCATCACCGCCAGGCCGAAACCCTTGTGGCCGGCCCCGGGGAAACCGAGGGGCAACATGGCCCCGGGCGGGGGGCCGTAGTAGGCCCTGGTGTCGGTGGTGGGCTGCCCCTGGGCGTCGATGATCCGGTCAGGGGGGGTGGGCGTGTCCAGGTTCTGGTGCAGGCGCAGGGCCCCGCCCGAGATGGCGCTGGTGGTCATGTCCAGCACCAGGGGCCAGGGCCGCTGGGTGGGCAGGGCCAGGCAGAGGGGATTGGTGGGCAGGCGGCGCTGGGTGCCGCCGAAGGGGGCCACGGCCAAATCCCCGCCGTGGCCGTTGGCGGCCACCAGGGCGATGTGATTCTGCTGGGCGGCCAGGGCGGCAAAGCGGCCCAGCCGGGCCACGTGGTTGCAGTCTTTCAGGGTGACTACCACCAGGGGCGAGGCAGCGGCCAGTTCGAGGGCCATAGACATGGCCGCCTCGGCGCTGACCGGGCCGAAATTCCAGTTGCCGCTCAGTTGGGCCATACAGCGGGTGGCCCGCACCACCTGGGTGGGGGCCCCGGGCACGACCGTGCCCTGTCTGACCATCTCGACGTACTGGGGGAAGCGCAGGGGGCCGTGGCTGTCGTGGCCCAGCAGGCTGGATTCGACCAGGTGGTCGGCCACCAGTTCGGCGTCGGCAGGGGGCACCCCTACGGCGGCGAAGAGGGCCACCCCCAGGGTTTTGAGGTCTTCGGCTGCCAGGGTGGGCATGGGCATCAAAGGGCGGCGGTGGTGTCGACCAGCAGCAGGGCGTTGGCCACCGGCCGTTCGCCGGTCTCGTCGGAGGGCCGGTTCACCACCTGCTGCTGGATCACCATGGTAGTTGAGCCACCCCCGTCCAGGTTGAGGGCCTGGTAGGCATTGGTACCGCTGTTGGTGTGCTCGGCCAGCTTGAAACACATGAAGTCGGCCAGTTCGGGCAGGGTCATACCCTCGCTGTAACCGGGCTGCCGGCCGTCGACGGTGATCAGGAAGAGGGTCTCCTGGTTTTCGGCAAAACCGATGGCAGTGCGCGGGTGGCGCTCGTCGACGAATTTGCGGCCCAGGCTCTCCTGCTCGTGCTCGATGGACACCTCGCCGTCGCGCACCAGGCGGGGGCCGCCGCCCAGCCCTTCCTCCAGGGGTTGCAGGGCCGGGGGCAGGAGGCAGAAAAGGCGCACGGTGTCCCCAGGGGCCAGGGGGGTGTTGTTGAGGTAGTTGACCCCGGCGCTGATCAGCCATTGTCCCTCGGCCAGACCTAGGTCGGCGTTGACCGGCAGTACCTGGGCCACCCGTGCGGTGACGGTGTCGTTGGCGAGGCGGCGCGAACCCAGGGGTTCGAGTTGGTAGCCGATCTGGGCGCGGCTCGAATCGACGTACCCTGGCCCGAACTGGGTGTAGAGGCTCAGGCCGTTGGCGGCGGGGCGGCGGTTGAGGGCGTTGATGGGCAGGATCTGGTCGGGGGCGCGCAGCAGGCCGGCCTCGAAGTGGAAGACCTCGATCAGGGGCCGGCCCTGGGCGTTGAGGGCAAAGACCGAGCGCTTCTGCGGCAGCTGCAGCACTTGGCCCTGGCGGACCTGCAGGCCGGCGGTGCGCAGCACTGGTTCGTCGCGGTAGAAGAAATCCCCGTTGATCGCCGCCACCGCGTTGCCGGCCAGGGCGCTGGTTTTTTCTAGGACCCCGTGGGCCAGGTCCGCCCGGGCGGTGCGCAGGCCGAGGCCTCCTTCCCGCGCCTCGTGCAGGTCGACCTCGAGCACGTTGATGGCCCAGGGGCCCTGGGTGAGATAGAGCTGATGGTGATAGACCCCGGGGGCGATGGCCGGGGCCGAGGCGGACTTGCAGGCCGGCAGAAAAACCAGGCAGAGCCGGGTCAGCCAACCCGCACACGACATCAATAAAAGCCACTGCCTATTCGACACCGTCCGCTCCTAAATGAAGAGGCGGGGAGAATGTAGGACAGCTAGGGAACGGTGTCAAGCAAGTCAGTGTAGGATCACGAGTTGCCGTGTAAATCGGGCAGTAGGGGTGCGCAGCACCGCCAGGTAGATACCGCTGCCGCTGGGCTGGCCCTCCTGGTTGTGTCCGTCCCATACCAGCTGGTGGGTGCCCGCCTCCTGGAAGCCTGCGTACAAGGTGCGCACCTGCTGCCCGGCGGTATTGTAGATGATCAGGGAGATGGGCTGGGCCTGGGGCAACTGGTACTGTAGCACCACCTCGGCGTTGAAGGGGTTGGGATAGGGCGCGTCCAGGCCCAAGATCTGTGGTATGGCGGCTTTGGCTGCTGGGCCGGCGAGCCACTCCAGCGGCGGCGGCAGGGCCAGGGAATCGGCGGTCCCCGAGGCGGAGCGGGTCACGGCGGCGGCCACGGACAGCACCAGCGGTGCGGCGGTGGGGCCGAGCAGGCGCAGGCGCAACAAACCCAGCAGGCCGCTGCCGCTGAGGGGCTGGGCAAAGGAAAAGCCCAATCCCAGCCGGCCCTCCCCGCCCTGGTCTACCAGGAGCAGGGGCTGGCCGGCCAACCCGGTGTCGGGAAAGACCATGCCGGCGTATTCCAGGGTCTCGGGCAGCCTCAGCTCCAGGCTCAGGCCGTTCAACGCGCGGGCTTCCCGCAGTTCCAGGGGCACGGCAAACTCCAGCGTCCCGGGTACGGGCTGGCCCAGGGCCAGGGTGGTGGGCGCCAGGCCGCGGCCCTCCAAAACAACCTCCAGGGATTCCCGCAGATTGTCGGCCAGCAAGAGCCGGCCGCGGCTGTTGCCCACCCAGGTGGGCCTGAATTCGACCTGCACCAGTCCCTCCTCCCCGGGCTCCAGCCTGGCTGGGGCCCGGAGGACCCTGAAAGGCCCCTCGGTGCGCGCCTGCAGCACCAGAGGGGTGCGGGGGTGGAGGTTGCGGACCTTCAACTCCCCGCTGCGGGCCTGGTCCACGGCGGTGGGGGAGAAGAGTTGCCGGCTGGCGGGGCTGTGCAGGTAGGTGCGGCTGCCCCGGCCGCTGAAGGGCAGGCGCACCTGGGGCCGGGCCGGATCATCGGTGGTGAAGCTCAGTTCGCCCTGCACCAGGCTGGTATCCCGCGGGGTGAAGTTCAGTTCGATGGCCGCGCTCTGTCCGGGCGGGATGTTCAGGCGGCGGAGATTGGGCAGCAGCTGCGGCGAGCCGGTGAGTACCCGTTCGAGGTGTAATTCGACCTCGCCCTGGTTGCGCAGTTCGAGGCGGTGGCGGCGGGCCTGGCCGATGCGGCTGAGGCCCAGGTCGAGGCTGGCGGGCAGGCCAGCCAACTCGGGCTGTCCGCCCCGGCCCCCCAGCAAGACCTGGCGCACCGGGGCCTCGGGCACGTCGCTGTGGATCAGCAGGGTGTCGGCATAGCTGCGGCGCTGGACGGGCAGAAAGCTGAGGGGCACCTGGATGGCGGCGCCTGGGGCGAGTTGCCCCTGACCGGCGCGGCCAAGGCGGTAGGCGCCCCGCAGCTCCAGGTGATAGTGCAGCGGCGCGCTGCCGGGGTTGCTCAGGGCCAGCACCTGGCGGCCCTCGCCGCCCACGGGCACGGCGCCGAAGTCGAGCGCCGCGCTGCTGAGGCTGAGATCAGGGGCCAGGCCCTGGCCGGTCAGCGGCACCTGGAGCAGGGCGGGGCCGCCGGGGGCGCGCCAGTACAGGGTGTCGGCCTGGGCTCCGCGCGCGCCGGGGGTGTAGGCCAGGTCGAGGGTGCGGGTCTCGCCGGCTGCCAGGCGCAGCGGGGCGGCTGGGTCTAGTTGCAGGGCCGAATCCTGGACGGCCACCAGCTCTACCGGAAAGGTGCCGCGGTTGCGCAGGACCAGCTGCCGGCTGTTGGCCCGGCCCACCAACTGGGCGCCAAAATCCAGGCGCGGCGGCCAGGCTTCGACCTGGGGGGTGGGCGGGGAGAGGCGCAGGAGACGGCCGCCATACGCATCGCCCTCCAGCACGTGGATGGTTCCATCGGGGGTGGCGGCCAGATCGAGCAGGGCCGGGGCGAATCCCGCGGCCAGCTCCTCCAGGCGCTCATCCGCGCCGAGGCGGTAGAGGCGGCCTCCTTCCACCCCCAGACAGAGTTCGGCGCCAAACCCCAGGGCCAGGGGCCGCTCAGGCAGCTGCAGTACCCGGCGCAACTCGCCATAGGAGTTGAACTGCCCATCCTGGTCTAGATCTTCGGCACGCCACAGTTCGCGGCTCTGGACCAGGGCGATAAAGAGGATACCCTCCGGGGTGCCTTCGAGCAGGGCGGGGCCGGCGGGCAGCCTGGCACTGGCTTCGAGGCGGCGGTCGGTGAGGCGCAGCAGCCGGCCCGAGGTCTGTTGGTACAGGTAGAGATGGCCGCCGGCCACGGCCAGGGCATCGGCGGCCTCATCGAGGTAGGCGAGGGGCAGATACAGTGGTTTGCCCTCGCTGTCGGCGTCGATCCGGGTAAAGGGCTGGGGCCGGCCCAGGGCCGGCGGGGTGCCCAGGAGCAGTCCGCCGCCCAGGCTGGCAGGGGCTGGCAGGGCGCTATAGGAACTGGCCTGGAAGGCAGCAAAGCTGCGGCGGGTGGGCAGCATCTGCACCACCCCTTCGCGGTGGGTGAGGTACAGGGTGCCCGCCGGCTCAACCACCAAGGCCAGCAGGCCGGGCAGGTCGAGGGCGGCCTCGGTCTCGACCTGATAGGAAAAGGCGGTGTGAATGCGGTCGCCGGCGTCGGCCAGCTGGCGGGCCACGGGCAGGCGGGCGATGCGGTGCTGCTCGATATCGGCCAACAACAAATTGCCCCGGGGATCGAGGGTCAGGCGGGCAGGGCGGTTGGCATCGGCTGCGACCACCCGCAGCACCCCGTCGCCGTCTATGTGCACCAGGCGGCCGTTGCCGGTATCGGCCACAAAGACCCCGCCGCTGCCTTCGGCCACCAGGCCCAGGGGCTGGTCCAGGGCGGCGCGGGTGGCGGTGGTGCCGTCGAGGCCGGCGCCGGGACTGCCGGTGCCGGCGATGGAGCGCAGCAGGCCCTCGGGGCTGAGGGTGTAGATTCGGTGGCTGCCGGGGTCGGCGATGTAGAGCTGGTCATCGGCGCCAAAACTCAGGTCAAAGGGCAGGGCCAGGGCGCTCTGCAGGGCGGGCCCCCCCTCGCCTGGGGGCAGGGCGCCGCCGCCGGCGGCGGTGTGCAGCTCGCCCTGGGTGTCGAGTTTGCGGACGCGGCGGTTGGCGCTGTCGGCGATGTAGAGATTGCCCTGGCTGTCGAAGGCCAAGCCCATGGGCTGGTCGAGCAGGGCCAGGCGGGCGGGTCCACCCTCGCCGCCAAAGCCAGGGATGCCGGTGCCGGCGACGGTGTGGAGGTTTCCCTGGGTGTCGAGTTTGCGGACGCGGTGGTTGGCGCAGTCGGCGATATAGAGGTTGCCATCCTGGTCGAAGGCCAGACCAGCGGGCTGGTCGAGCAGGGCCAGGCGGGCGGGTCCACCCTCGCCGCCAAAGCCGGGCAGGCCGGTGCCGGCGACTCGCTCGATGATCCCGTCGGGGCGCACCCGGCGCACCAGGTGGTTGCGGCGGTCGGCGATATAGAGGTTGCCCTGGGGGTCGTGGGCCAGGCCGAAGGGCTGGTACAGGGAGGCGTTGAGGGCTGGACCGCCCTCGCCGCTGGCGCGCAGGAGGCCGTTGCCGGCCAGGGGCAGGGTAGGGCCCTGGTCCTGGAGCACCACCACTCGGCGCTGGGCGTAGTCAGCCACCAGGATGCGGCCCTGGCGGTCGACGCTGAGGGCCTTGGGCTGGGCGCCGGGCTCGAACCGGGCCACCACCACCAAGGTCGAGTCGGCCTCGAGGCGCAAGAGGCGCGGACCCAGCTCGTCGAGGATCAGCAGTCGGCCCTGGGGGTCGAAATCCAGATCGATAGGTTTGAGGCTGGCCTGGCGGGCGGCCCGCCTGCCGCTCCAGGGCAGTTCGCCGCCATCCCCGGCCAGGGTGGTGATGCGCCCCTGGGAATCCACCCGGCGCACGCGGCGGTTGCCGGTGTCGGCGATGTAGATGGAGGCATCGGGGCCCACGGCCACGGCGCGCGGGTCGGCCAACCGCGCCAGGGTCGAGGGGTTGCCGTCGCCGCTGAAACCGCGAAGGCCATTGCCGGCCACGGCGCGGCCACGACCCTCGGGGTCGAGCTGCCAGACCCGGTGGTTGGCGCGGTCGGCCACCAGCACCTGGCCCCCGGCATCGGCGGCCACCCCGTAGGGGGCAAAGGTGTTGGGGGCGGTGGCCACCAAGGGGTGGTCCGGACCCATGAGGGTGCGCAGGGTGCCGTCGGCACCCACGACGCGGATCTGGCGGTTGCCCAGGTCGACGATATAGAGCTGGCCCTCCGGCCCCAGCGCCAGACCAGCCGGCACGGCTAGGGCGCTCTGGCGGGCGGGTCGCAATTCTTGGTCGAGCCCGTAGCGGCCGTCCCCGGCGAGGGTGGTAACCCGGCCCTGGCCGTGGACCAGGCGCACCCGGTTGTACAACTCGTCGGCGATGTACACCGAACCGTCTGGTGCGGCCAGCAGGTCCTGGGGCAACAGACTGGCTTCCAAGGCTGCGCCGCCCTCGCCCAGGCCACCGCCGGCGAGGTATTGCAGCTCGCCGGTGGTGAACAGGTCCGAAGCCTCCAGGCGCGGCGGCAACAAGACCAGGAGCAGGGAGAGGGGGACGAGTGCAGACCAGAACATGCCAGGCCTCATACGGGGCAAAGGGGTGCTGTTGGGATTGATAGTCATAAATATCCGCATGGGTGCCCCCAAGGCAACACCCGCTTGCTGAGGCGGGCGGGGCGCGGTAGCTTTACTCACCTTTCGCGGGAGGATGCCCATGGACAACAGGTTGGGGGCTTTGGCCCTGGTGCTGGGTCTGGCAACGGGGGCCGTTGCCGAGGTGTGGCACGGGTTCGATCCGGCAGGTTTTGGCGGGCTGATGCTCAAGGCCGAGCAATTGCAGGCCATGGTGGCCGAGGTCCGGCAGCAGCGGGCACCCAAAAACGGGGACCACTATGTCTTTGCCTTTGCCAATCTGCAGCGCGATATGGCCTTTGGTATCAAGGTGGAGGAGGGTATCAAGGCCAATGCCGCAGCGGCCGGCATCGAGTTGCTGGTGGCCGACAACCGGCTCGACGGGCCCACGGCCCTGGCCAATGCCGAGAGCTTCGTGCGGCGCGGGGTGGACTTTGTCATCGAGTTCCAGACCGACGTGAACTTTGGCCCCACCATCATGCAGAAGTTCGCCAAGGCCGGCATCGGGGTGGTGGCCATCGACATCCCCATGCTGGGGGCCACCTTCTTCGGGGCCAACAACCCGCGTTCCGGCTTCATGGGCGGTTCGTACCTGGCCCAGGCAGCCCTGGCCCGTTTCGGGGCGGAAAAGGTCAATCAAGGATACCTGGTGGTGGGGGAGTTGCCTCAGTCGGGGGCCATCCCCGCCATGCGCACCGAGGGGCAGGTGGCCGGCTTTTTGGCCGGGGTGCCTGGTTTCCCCGTCGACCACCTGATTCACATCGACACCAAGAACACCCTGCAGTACTCCTTTCAGCAGATGCGCAACGCCCTGGGCCGCATCCCGCCGGGGGTGCCGCTGATGCTTCTGGCCATCAACGACCAGTCGGTGACCGGCATGTTGCGGGCAGTGCAGCAGGCTGGCCGGCAGGGGGACCCCATCGCCGTTGGCAACGGGGCCGACGAACTGGAGACCCTGGCTGGGGAGGAAGGGCTGATCGCCTCGGTGGCCTACTTCCCTGAGCGGTACGGCAACTATCTCATCCCCCTGGGCCTGATGGCGCTGGCAGGCCGGTCCCTGCCGCCGGCGGTGCTGGTGGAGCACCTGATGGTCACCCGGGCCAATATCTGCCAGTATTACCCCGAGTTCCCCTGCCAGCCGCAGGCGGTTTTCCCCTACGCCTTTCCGCAAGAGGCCTTTGGCCGGCACCTGGCCGGGCTGAAGGGCAAACCCGAGTTGTCCGGGTACGAAACCCTCATCCCCGCCCGCTGAACCAAGGTCCATGAGCAGGCTCTCTTCGCTGATCGCCAAACCCTGGGCCGGGGTGGGCATACTGCTGCTCTTCTACCTGGGGGTGGTGGTCTGTTTCGCCCTGCTCTCCCCCTGGTTCCTCTCCGTCGACAACCTGCTCAGCATCGGGGCGAACATGGCCTTCATCGGCCTGATGGCGGCGGGGCAGACCCCGCTGATCATCGCCGGAGGTCTGGACCTGTCGGTGGCGGCGGTGGCCGGCCTGGCCGGGGTGGTGGTGGCCCTGTTACACGCTGGGGGTATGGACGTGTGGCTGGCAGCGCTGCTGGCGCTGCTGTTGGGCGGGGGGATCGGGGCGCTCAACGGCTTGCTCACCACGCGTCTGGGCTTCAACCCCTTCATCGCCACCTTGGGGACCATGAGTGTGGTGGGTGGATTGGCCCTGGTCCTCACCGGCGGCCTGACCAAACCCCTGCTGGTGGACTCCTTTGCCTGGCTGGGCAACGGCCAATGGCTGGGCTTGCCCGTGCCCCTGCTGCTGATGCTGGCGGTGTACGCGGTGCTAGGCTGGGTGCTGCGCCACACCTGCTTCGGGCGGTACGCCTACGCCCTGGGCAGCAATGCGGTGGCCAGCCGGCTGGTGGGGGTGCCGGTGGAGCGGATTCAGTTGGTGTTGTATGCGGGCTCGGGCCTGAGCGGGGCGCTGAGCGGGTTGGTGCTGGCGGCCATGCTGGGGGCCGGGGCCCCGGACGCGGCGGGCAAACATCTCCTGACCGTGGTGGCGGCGGTGATCCTGGGGGGTACCAGCCTTTTGGGCGGGCGGGGAAGTGTGTGGGGGACCTTGCTGGCGGTGCTCTTGCTAGGCACCCTCAACAACGGGCTGACCTTGCTGGATGTGTCGAGTTTCTGGCAGGACGTGACCCGGGGGGCGGTGTTGCTGGCGGCCATTGGGCTGGATCAGCTGCGCAGCCGGGTCCTGGGGGGTGCGTAGAGCGAGGGCCGAGTCCTTCGCTCAGCCCTTCTCCGGGGGAAGAGCTCAAACCAGCGCGTCCACCGGGGTGAGCGGGCAGGGCTGGGGCCAGGGGTAAACCGCTGCTCCGTCCGGCAGGCGCAGGTCCGCCGGGCCCCAGCTCAGGTGCAGGATGCGGCGGTGCTGCTGGGCAGAGGTCATCTTCTCCGAGCGGTGGAGGGTGAGGGGGTTGTAGAAGAGCGCCGAGCCGATGGTCTGGGGCGCCGACACACCGTGGTCGTTCTCATAGAGGGTTGCCACGTTTTTGTGGTCGCCCAGGTGATGGTGGTGGGTGCCTGGCAGGACGTAGAGCCCGCCGCTGTCGGGCAGGGCCGGGTCCAGGGCCAGCCGGCAGGTCACGTCGCCGATCAGTTCGAGACCCCGGGTGGAGTACACGGGCAGGCCGCCGCGCACGTCGCCCTTTTCGCCGGGGGGGATCTTCGCCACGTAGATGCCGGTGTCCTGGTGCCAGGGCACCTCCCAGTTGTGTGTAGGATCTTTGTCCAAGAGCAGGCCACCGGTCACCCGCACTGAGTCGCCGATCAGTTGCTGCACCATCTCCAGCACCGGGCGGTACTGGATGATGCGCCCCAGGGGGCCGGGGCGCTTGGGCAGGTCGTGGATGATGGTGAGGTCGTTGTCCGCGGCGCCGAGGCCGATATCGCCGGGGTGGCGGGCCAGATTCAGTTGCTCGATGGCCTGGCGCAGCAGTTCTACCTGGGCCCGGGTGATGGCGTTTTCCACCACCAGGTACCCCTGGTCGCGGAAATGGTCGATTTGCTCCCGAGCCAGTTTCATATCAGAACCCCAGCGGTGGGACAATGGGGCATTTGGTCAATTCTTCCGGCCCCGCTGCCGACACGTAGATCATGTTCTCCACCCGTGCCCCGCCGATGCCAGGCACATAGACCCCCGGTTCGCAGGAAAGGGCGTCGCCCACCTGCAGGACGTCGGCGCTCTCGCGGTTGATGCCGGGCTGGTCGGAGCCCAGGCCCAGGCCGTGGCTGAGGTGGTGCACGAAGTACTTGGCCCAGCCCTTGGCCGCGTAGGTGTCCACCACTCCCTGGTAGATCCGGCGGCCGTCGGCGCCGGGCACCATGGCCTGCGAGGCGTTGCGGTAGGCCAGGTGGACGGTGGCCAGCAACTCGCGCTGCAGGGCATTGCCCTCGCCGACGATGGCTGCCCGGGTCATGTCGCCCAGGTAGCCGTGTACATAGCAGGCCATGTCGATGAAGAGCATGTCGCCCTCTTTGATCACCCGGCGCGGGTCCTCGCCGCTGTCGAGATAGTAGGTGCCGATGCCCACCGCCGGATTCATCACCGCGTATTCGGCGCCGGCCCGGAGCATGGCGGCGGTGCCCTCGGCGGTCACCTCAAGAGTGGTGAGTCCGGGGCGGACGGTCTTAAAGGCGGTGCTCATGCCTAAGTCGGAGATGCGGGCGGCTTCGCGCATGAAGGCCAGGTCGCGCTCGTCCTTGGTGCGGCGCAGCAGGGCGCCCACGTCGTCGACGGCGATCTCGGTGCCGGGGATCTGCGGTTTGAGCTCGTCAGAGAGAATCTTCTTGAGCCCGGCCTTTTTCAGGTAGGTGTCCAGTTGCTCGGTCGGGGAGGGGTCGCCCAGTTCGCAGGGGATGACCTCGCAGTTGGGCAACATATCGCGGCAGGCGTTGGAGGTCCAGATGCCGGGGAAGACCACGGTGCGCTCGGCACTGAAGAGGATGGCCGGACAGCTGCCCCGCGAGATCACGGTGCTGGGGTCGGGGTGGTCGAGGAGGTAGAGCTGGTTGGGACGGCTGTGGGCCAGGAAGGCCTGGGCCCCGGCCCGCTCAAGGGCCTCGGCGAGTCGTTGGCGGCGCGGTACCATAGGGACCTCTGGGGTGGGAGTCAGGGTGAGGGTATGGGGATCATTTCAGCAGCCGGTCGAGGAAGACCTCGAGGAAACCAGGGACATTGACCTTGGTGGCGCACTCCACCGGATAGCCGACCAGGTGGCCGTCGATGATAAAGGGGCGGCGGTCCACCACCATCTGGCCGGCGGTCAGTTGGCCCTCGGGTTCCACGTCGATCCACATGGGCTGCACCTGGCACAACTCGGGAAAGATGGACAGCCCCACGGCCAGCGGATCGTGCAGGTGCATGCCGCGGCGGCCGTAGTGTTCGGTTTCGAAGTCGATCACCGTCTGGGTGGCGGCAGCGCAGAAGCGGGCGAGGGGATCGCTTCGGTCCGCCAGGCGCTGCTGCAGCTGCGCCTGCTCCAGCCAGAGCTGGCGGGCCGCCTCCAGGGGCACCAGGGCGATATTGGCGCCCGACTGGACCACCTGGCGGGCGGCGTGTGGATCGGCGTGGAAGTTGAACTCGGCCTGGGGGGAGATATTGCCCGGCTCGTGCAAAACCCCACCCATGATCACCAGCCGGCGGGACTGGCTGAGGATGCCCGGGCATCTGGCTTCCGCCAGGGCCAGGTTGGTGAGCGGGCCGGTGGCGACCACAATCACCTCTCCCAGGCGGGCCTCGATGCCGGCGATGAGGAAATCGACGGCGTCCCCGGCCGGCATCGCCTCGGGGTCGGGCAGTTCGGCGCCGCCCAGCCCGTCGGGTCCGTGTATTTCGTAGGCGTGGCGCGGCTCGCCGGCAAGGGGCTTGGCCGCCCCCATGTACACCGGGATATCGGGCCGGCCGGCCAATTCCAGCACCTTGAGGGCGTTCTCGGTGGCCTGGTCCAGGGCCACATTGCCGCTGGTGGTGGTCAGGCCGATCAGCTCCAGTTCGGGAGAGTGGAGGGCCATGAGGATGGCGAGGGCGTCGTCCACCCCGGGGTCTACATCCAGAATCACAGGCTTCATTCGGGGCCTCGCAGGTGGCCTTCGGCGCGGTCGGCGGGCTGGTAACCCACCTCCTGGCGGGCCTCGTCGAGGTCCACCCAGCGCCACTGGTTGTCGGACATGCCGTAATAGATGGCGAAGCGCAGCTCCTCGGGAGCGTCGATGCAGCGCTGGATCAGCTGGGCCATGTCCCCCTGGCTGCACCACAGATGCCCCGAACCGGGATTGGGGACCCGGTCCTCGGCCACCACCCAGCCGGGGCGTATACACAGGCAGGACATCTGGTGGCTGTAGGCATAGACCTGGGCCAGGGACTCGCTCCACACCTTGGAGGCGGCGTAGAGGTTGCGCGGCCGGGGCAGATCGGTGCCCTTCACCTTGGGGAAATCGGCCGGCACCTCCTCGGTGCGGCCCTCGACAATGGCGCGGTACGGCTCCATCTGCATGTTGCCGGTGGAGACCTGGATGGTGCTGGCGGCGATGAGGCGTTTGACCCCGGCCAGGCGGCAGGCCTCGAAGACGTTGTAGGAGCCGATAATATTGTTGTGCAGCAGGCTTTCCCAGCCCCTGCCGGCCGGGTCGGCGGCCAGGTGGACCACCGCCTCCATGCCCTGCACGGCGCGGGCCAGGCCCACGGTGTCGAGCAGATCGCACTGAAAGAAACGGCTGTCGGGGATCTCGAAAGTCCAGTGGTCGGGCACCCGGTCGGAGAGCAGGCGGCTCTGGTCCAGGCCGTAGACCTCGTAGTGTTCGGGGTGGCGGCGCAGCCATTGGTAGGCCGCGTAGCCGATCAGGCCGGTGGCGCCGGTGATCAGCACCTTCTTTGGGGGCATCGGAGACTCCATTCAGATCAGACCGGCACCAGCCGTTGGGCATTGGTGGCCCAGAGTTTGGCCCGGACTGCGGCGGGCAGGTCCAGGGCTTCGAGGAAGAACTGCAGTTTCTGGCCGTGGTCGTCGCGGCCAAAAAGCAGGCGGTCGGCATAACGGACGAGGAACTGGCGGGTGTGGGTCAGATCCCGCTGCAGGGCGCCCAGGCCCGAGCCGGCGGACAGGTCGGCCCACAGGTTGGGGTAGGTGTCGAGCAGGCGCAGCAGCTGGCCGCCGGGTTTGACCGGGCCGCGCGGGTACACCGCCGGCTCGTGTTCCTCGTCGCCGCTGATATAGCGCCAGAACCCAGGGGCATGGCCGACAAAAATGGTCTGGGGGCAGGCCTGCAGGGCACGTTCCAGGGGGCCGATTCCGCCGCCGTACCAATAGGTCTGGTAGCTCTGGCCGCCTTTGCCGTCTGGCAGGAAGGGCACGTCGAGGTGCAGCACCACCGGGCAACCCAGTTCGCCGGCCTTGCGGAAGAGCTCCAGGCTGCGCGGGTCGTCCAGCAGCATGCGGTAGCTCCATTCGCCACACACCCGCACCCCGTGATTCCGGTACGCGGCCTCGAAGAGCTTGGCGGCGCTGCCCTCGTGGGGGCAGGGGCAGTAGCCGGCGACGAAGCGGCCGGGGTGCTGGTCGCAGGCGCGGATCACGTCGCCCAGGGTGGAGCCGGCGTGGGTGCCGTCGGGCCGAAAATTGGCGGGGTTGAAATAGGCGTGGGTGGCGGGCACGTCCTCGCCGGGCGGCAGGTACCAGGTCAGGATCCAGGCGCGGTCGATGCCGAAGCGATCCATCTCCGCCACCACCCCGGCGGGGTTGAGACCGTGGTAATACACGTGCTGGTGCGCGTCGATAAGTATATCTTTGGGCATAGGGTGCCGGAGATTTTTCACCAAATATAGGCATTGGGCCCCGGCCAACCCAGCCAGGACAAAACTTTTGCCCCGGTCCCGCCGTCTCAAGTTCAGAACCGGAGATGGGGATGAGCGACGCAGAGCTGATCGCCCGCAGCCTGGGCGGAGAAGAGGGGGCCTTCGACCTGCTGGCAGGGCGCTGGCAACACCGCTTGTACAACTTTATCGTGCGCTATATAGGCGGCGACCGCGAGGAGGCCCAGGATCTGTGCCAGCAGACTCTGTTGCGGGCCTACCAGGGGCTGGGGCGGCTGCGCGAGCCCGAGCACTTCTCCACCTGGCTGTACCAGATCGCCGTCAACGCCTGCCGGGACGAGTTCAGCCGCCGCAAACAGCAGCCCACGGTCTCGGTGGACGAGGTCGGCGATCTGGTGGACCCCAAGGAGGGCGGGGCGGAGCTGGGGGCCATGCGGCGCGACCTGCGCGACTGGCTGGCCCGTGGGCTGCAGGCCATTCCCGAGGAACAGCGGCTGGTGGTGGTCATGAAGGAGTACCAGCAACTGAAATTCACCGAAATCGCCGATATCCTCAAAGTACCCCTCCAAACCGTCAAGTCGCGGCTGTACTATGGCCTGAACAACCTGAGGAAGGTGCTGGCCGGCTGGCAGATCTCACAGGAGACCCTCGACCATGAGTTGTAAGCTGACCAACGAAGACCTGATCTCCTATGTACACGGCGAGGTGGAACCCGCCCGCAAAGGGGCGATCGCCGCCCACCTGGAGCAGTGTGCCGCCTGCCGGGCCAGCTACGATGAGCTTCAGCAGACCCGCCGCCTGCTGGGGGCCTGGCCAGACGAGGAACCGGCAACCAAGCTGGTTTTCCTGCCCCGGCGCTCGCGTTTTGGCGCGGCCGGCAACCGGTGGCGCCGCCTGAGCTGGGGCCTGACGGTGGCGGCGGCCGCCTCGCTGGTGCTGCTGGCCCTGGGGCGCACCCAGATCGAATGGGGCCAGGGCCAGCTGCGGCTGCAGCTGAGCCTGAGCGCCCCGCCGCCGGCCGACAGCCTGGGGGCGCCGCTCACCCGGGCCGAGTTCGAGCAGGCCCAGCGCCAGATGGCCGAACTGGTCGAGCGGGCGGTCCATCAGGTCAAGGCCCAGCAGCGCCAGGATCTGGAACAGGCCCTGGAGACGGCGCAGACCCAGCAGCACCGGCGGCTGGAGCAGGCCCTGACCGCTTTTGCCGATGAGCTAGACCAGCAGCGCCAGGAGGATCTGCAGGCCGTCAGTCAGGGGTTGCAGGTCATCGACTGGTCCACCGCCGACCGCTTCACCCGCACCGAAGGGCTGCTGCAGCAACTGCTGATCGCAGCTGTCGACCGCTGAGGAGGATGCCGAGATGACGAGTGTGGTCATGGCGCTGGCAGGCATACTTCTGCTGGGGTCGGTTGCGGGGGCCGAGAAGTTCGACGGCAAACGGATGCGGCGGGATCTGGAGATCGGCGAAGCCGTGCTCACCCACCTGCAGGGAGGGGAGGAGATGCCCTTCGCCAACCCCGTGCGGGGGGTATATCTCAAGGGGTACGGGCCGGTATTCCTCAGCGCCGGCAGGAACCGCAACCTCCTGGTGGCGATGATGGAGGCCCAACAGGGCCGGGCCGGGGTGGAGAAAGAGGCAGAGGCCGGCGACTTCGAGGAGTTTGAGGAGCAGACCTCCGAGTTCCTGCGCGCCTATGCCGACGCCATCGGCCAGGTGGACGAGCAGGAGCGGGTCACCGTGCTCAGCGGCGACCTGGGCATCGGCGCCAATGGGGCCATGGATTGGGTGGGCGGTTGGAAATCGGGGCGGGGGAAGAAGATCATCCGCAAGATGTTCGGGGTGCCCCCGGATTCGGGCGGCAGGTGGCCTGCCGACGCCCCGCCCTTCGAAAAAGCGCTGCCGCCTCCGGGAGGGCCCGGCGCCAAGTCGGAACAGGAGCTCTTCCTACAGGTGGAGAAGGAACTCGAGGACCCCCACCGCGAGCCAGTGGTTTTTGAGGGCTGGGTAAAAAAGGCCGATCTGCGGGCCCTGCACCGGGGCCGGATCGACGAGCAGGAGTTTGGCAAACGCATCAACTGGCGGGAGCACCAGCCCGACCCGGAGGCCGCCAAACAGGTGGATATCGTGGCCGGCATCCTCGACAAAACCCTGGCCGGGGACAGGCGGCCTGGATGGGGCCAGGGCCTGCGCTGCTCCGGGGTATACCACGAGGGCCTGGGGGCGATCTTTTTTCTATCCCTGGATTTTGGCCGGGTATTTTCGGCCCTGGGGCCGCACGACTTCGACCGCAGCAAGCCGGTTATGCCCCAGATCAAGGCCTTGGCCGGCGAACAGGGGCGCCTGATCCGGGAAGACCTGGTGAAGGCGGTGGCCCAGTACGGCCATACCCTGCCGCTCAAACCGGGCGAAGACCTGGTGGTTCAGGTGCGTTCGGGCGGGCCGCAGCACATCTCCATCGACTTGCTCCTGCAGGTGGGGCAGGAGACCCTGGACGCTCATCGCAGCGGCGCCCTCAGTCTGGAGCAATTCAGCCAGCAGGTGGAGTTTGGGGAATAAGGCCGCCCAGGCACCGGCGCTGCCGGTTGATGGCTGCCAGGCACCTGCCTATAATCTGGGCATGCGCCTGTTGATTTTTATGCTCACCCTCGCCCTCGCCGCGCCCTGTCTGGCGGGGGACAAGGTGCTGGGCATCACGGTTTCCACCCACGGCAGTGGCCAGGACTGGGGCAGCGATGCGATGGGCCCCACGCTGCGCGATATCCGCCAGGTGGGCGCCAACTGGGTGGCCATCCACCCCTACGCCCGCATCGGCGCCGATGGCCAGGTCAGTTTCCGCGACTTCGATCCCGCCTCCCCGCCCGCCTACCTGACCCGCCCCATCCAGGAGGCCCACCAGCAGGGCCTCAAGATCTGCATCATCCCCCACCTGGCCTATTGGGGTTCGCCCTTCTCGTGGCGGGGGGAGATCGCCTTTGAGCAACCCGAGCAGTGGGAGCGTTTCTGGGGCGGTTATACCTATTGGATCAAGCGCCTGGCCGCTGCCTGCCAGGGGGCCGACGGTTTTGTGGTGGGCAGCGAGTTGGACCGCACCCTGGACCACGAAGAGCAGTGGCGCGGCCTCATCTCCCAGGTGCGCAGACTCACCACCGCCCCTCTCAGCTACGCGGCCAACTGGACCGATTACACCCGGGTGCCCTTCTGGGATGCCCTCGACGTGGTGGGCATTCAGGCCTATTTCCCCCTGGTGGACCACCTGCACCCGTCCCATGAGGAGATCGAGGCTGGCTGGGCCCTGAGGGTGGGCGAGCTGCGGGTCTATTCCCAGCAGACCGGCAAATATATCCTCTTCACCGAGCTGGGCTACAACCAGTCCTACCTGGCGCCGGTTGAACCGTGGAACTACCAGGTGGACGGGGAGGACGCCCGGCCCATCCAGGAGACCTGCATGCGCGCCGCCCTCGAGGTAGTGGCAGGCGAGTCGAGCATCGTCGGCGCCTTTCTGTGGAAATGGTTCCCCTACCCGCGGCCGATGGGCCGCGATTTCCAGATGGCCTCCCCCAATATCCAGCAGATCATCGCCAGCATCTGGTTGCGCGGGCGATGATCCGGATCCCCTTGCTGATCTTGCTGGCGCTGGCGGCCGCCCGCTGCCCGGCCGGCGCCCAGGAACCCCTCAGTATAGAAAGGGCGGTGGCGCTGGCGCTGGAACGCAATGAGCGCGCCCTGACCGCCCAGTTGCAGGCCCATGCCGCCGACGCCCGCGTGGCCAAGGCCCGGGCCTTTTTCTTTCCCGACCTGACCCTGGTGGGCAACTACACCCGCCGCGCCTACCAGACGGTGCGCGAGGTGGGTGGCGAGCAGGTGATCATCCAGCGGCGCAACGTGCTGGCCCCGCGCGCCACCGCCACCCTGACCTTGTTCGACCCGCGCGCCCTGCCCCTGTACCGCCAGGCCCGGCGGGAGCGGGACGCCGCAAAACTGAACGCCCGCGAAGACCAGCGCCTGCTGGGTTTTGAGGCGGCCGATGCCTTCCTGCGCACCCTCAGCGCCGAGCAGGTACACGAGGCGGCCCGCCGGCGCTTGGAGTTGGCCGAGCAGAGCCTGGCCGACGCCCGGGCCCGTTTTGCCGCCCAGTTGGTGGGTTCCAACGACGTGACCCGCGCCGAACTGGAGTTGGCCACTGCCAGGCACCAGGCCACCCGCGCCCAGGGCGAGATGGAGAGTGCGTACCTGCACCTGGGTTACCTGCTCGACACCGCCGTTGCCGGTCCCCTGGCCCTGCCCCAGGACCTGCTCCAGATCGCCGCACAGCCTCCGGGCGGCGAGGCCCCGCTCATCGAGGGGGCGCTGCGCAGCCGCCTGGACCTGGCGGCCAGCCAGCGGCGCGCCGAGGCCCAGGCCGCCGCCGCAGGAGAGCCCCTGCGCCGGCTGCTGCCCAGCCTGAACGCCAACGGCCAGTACCGGATGACCAACGAGGGTGGCCTGAGCGGGCGCACCCGGGACTGGTCGGCGGGCATGGACCTCACCTGGAGCATCTTCGACCGGGGCCAGCTCTGGGCCGACCGCCGCGAGCGCCGCGCCCAGGCCCGCATCGCCGGCCTGGAGGCCCAGGCTGCTGTCCGGCGCGCCGCGCTGGAGGTGCGCACCGGCCTGGTGGCCCTGGCCAGCCAGCAGGCGGCCATCGACCAGGCCGAGGTGGCGGCCCAGGTGGCGCGCGAGAACGCTTCCCAAATCGCCGAACTCTACCGGCAGGGGCTGACCAGCGCCCTGGCGGTGGCCGATGCCAGCGCCCGGCTCTTCGAAGCCGAGGTGGCCCTGGTGCGCGAGCAATACGGAGTGGCGCTGGCCTATCTGGATCTGCGTTCTGCCCGAGGTTTGAACCCTGTTGGAGAGGAGTCCGCCCCATGAGTTGGTGCCGATTTGTGGGAATGCTGTTGCTGGCTGCGATGGCGGTTGCCGGCTGCAGCGGCGGCGGCCCGTCTGCCCAGGCCCAGGGCGCCAGGAAACAGCTGCAGTTCCCGGTGGAGGTGGCGCCAGTGGAGGCCCGCCAGGTCGACTACCGGGTGGACGCCGTCGGCTCGGTGGAGGCCTTCGAGGTGGTGCAGGTGACGGCGCGGGTGTCGGGGGTGGTGGAACAGGTGCGCTTCAGCGAGGGGCAGGCGGTGTCGCGCAACCAGGTGCTGGTGGAGATCGAGCCGGACCGCTACCGGCTGGCGGTGGAGGCGGCGAGGGCCACCCTGGCCAAGGCCCAGGCGGCCCAGGCCGAAGCCGAGGCCAGCCTCAAGCGGCGCGAAGGGGCAGTGGTGCAGAACCCCGGCCTGATCCCCGGCGAGGAGTTGGAGACCTGGCGCACCCGCGTCAACACCGCCCAGGCCGAGGTGGCCCAGGCGCGCTCGGCCATGGAACTGGCGGAGCTGAACTTACACGACGCCCTGGTGCGCGCCCCGGTGGGCGGGGCCATGCAGAGCCGCACGGTGCAGACCGGCCAGTACGTACAACCCGGCACCACCCTGGCCACCCTGGTGCAGCGCGATCCGCTGCTCTTGCGCTTCCAGGTGCCCGAACAGGATGCGGTGTCGCTGCGGCCCGGCGTGGGGGTGACCTTTGGGGTGCGCGACAACCCCCACCGCTACAGCGCCAAGATCAAGCACGTGGCCGAAAGCGCCGACCTGAGTTCGCGCATGGTCGCGGTCACTGCCCAGATCGATGATCCGGCCCGGGCCCAGCTGCGGGCCGGGGCTTTTGCCCAGGTGTCGGTGTCGGTGGGGGCGTCGGTGCCGGCGCCGGTGGTGCCCCAGCTCGCGGTGCGCCCCAGCGAGCGGGGTTTTCTGGCTTTTGTGGTCAGCGAAAATGTGGCCCACGAACGCATCCTCACCCTCGGGATGCGCACTGCCGAGGGCCTGGTGGAGATCCGCTCGGGCCTGCAGCCGGGGGAGTTGCTGGTGATCCGCGGGGCCGAGGCGCTGTTTGAGGGGGCGGGAGTGAAGATCAGCGGGGCCGCCCAGGTCCAGGAGGTCGTGCCGTGAAGCTGACCGAGGCCTGCATCAACAAGCCGGTCTTCGCCTGGATGCTGATGGCGGCCACCATCGTTTTTGGCGGGGTGGCCGCCTCGCGCATCGGCATCAGCCAGTTCCCCGACGTGGATTCGCCCAACATCTCGGTGAACGTCAACTGGGAGGGGGCAGCCCCGGAGGTGGTGGAAAACGACGTGGTCGAGATCCTCGAAGAGGCCCTGGTGCAAGTGGAGGGGGTGCGCTGGATCACCTCCACGGCGCGGCAGGGCGGGGCCTCGCTCTCGGTGGAGTTACACCTGGAGCGCGACGTGGACGTGGCCCTGCAGGACGTACAAACCAAGGTCTCGCAGGCCCAGCGCCGGTTGCCCCGCGACCTCGATCCGCCGGTGATCTCCAAGTCCAACCCCGAGGACAACCCCATCATGTGGATTGGCCTGTCGGGCCCCTATCCGCGCTACGTGCTAAGTGATTTCGCCCGCTACCGGCTGGCCGAAAAGCTGCAGCAGGTGCCCGGGGTGGGCGAGATCATGATGGGCGGGTACCTGGAGCGCAACGTGCGCATCTGGATCGACGCCAACCGCCTCGACGAGAAGGGCCTGACCGTGGCCGACGTGGTGGGGGCCCTGCAGCGCGAGCACCTCGAACTGCCCGCCGGCCGCCTGGAGACCGAAGGCCGCGAGGTCAACGTGCGGGTGCTGGGCGAGGCCATCGACCTGAACACCCTGCGCCACATCGTGGTGCGCGAGGTGGCCGGCAGCCCGGTGTACCTGGAAGACGTGACCCTGGTCGAGGACGGTTTCGAGGACATGCGGCGTATGGCCCGCGTCAACGGCCTGCCTGCCCAGGGTTTGGGCATCAAGAAACAGCGGGGCGCCAACGCGGTGGCCGTGGCCCAGGGGGTGCGCCAGGTGCTGGAGCAGATCAAGCCCAGCCTGCCCGAGGGCATGGAACTGGGCATCAACTTCGACTCGACCCAGTTCATCGAGGACTCGGTGGAGAAGATCGAGTTCGAGCTGGTGCTTTCGGTGCTCTTGACCGCCCTGGTCTGCTGGCTTTTCCTGGGCTCCCTGTCCAGCACCCTCAACGTGGTGCTGGCCATCCCCATGTCGCTCTTTGGCACCATCGCGGTGCTCTACTTCCTCGGCTATACCCTCAACACCTTCACCCTGCTGGGCCTGGCCCTGGCGGTAGGCATCGTCGTCGACGACGCCATCATGGTGATGGAGAATATCTTCCGCCGCGCCGAGGGCGGGGAGGACCGGGTGACCGCCGCCCGCGAGGGCACCCGGCAGATCGCTTTTGCGGCCCTGGCGGCCACCCTGGCGGTGGTGGCCATCTTCAGCCCGGTGATCTTCATGGAGGGGGTGACGGGCCGTTTCTTCATGCAGTTCGGCATCACCCTGTGTGTGGCGGTGCTGCTGTCCTATGTGGAAGCAGTGACCCTGGCCCCTTCGCGCTGCTCGCAGCTGCTCAACACCTCGCGCGAGGGGCGCAATCGCGTGGGTCAGTGGGTGGACCGGGGTTTCCACCGCCTGGAAAAACGGTACGCGCGGGTGCTGGGTGGGGGATTGCGGCGCCCGTACCTGGTGCTGGGGGTGGGCGGAGTGCTTTTCGCCGGTTCGATCTTGCTGTTCCGCACCCTGCCCAAGGAGATGGTCCCCTCCCAGGACCAGAGCCGGATGATGCTGCGGCTGCAGACGGCGGTGGGTTCCAACCTCGAGGAGACCAACCAGCTCATCCTCAGGGCCGAGAGACTCATCGAGGATGTGCCCGAGGTGGTGCGGTTGTTCACGGTGGTGGGCGGGTTTGGCGGCACGGCGGCCAACAGCGGCCTGATGTTCGTCACCCTGGTGCCCCCCGAGGAGCGCAGCTTCACCCAGAACGAGTTCGCCGCCCGGCTGCGGCAACAGCTCAACGCCATCCCCGGACTGCGCGCCTTCTACCAGGACATGTCCCAGGCCGGCTTTACTGCCCAGGGCGGCATGCCCATCAGCTTTGCGGTGCTGGGGCCGGACTGGGACCACCTGGTGAAGCTGAGCGGGGAGATCAAGCAGGAACTGGCCACCGGCGGCCTGGCGGTGGACGTGGACAGCGACTACCGGGTGGGCATGCCCGAACTGCGGGTCGAGCCGGACCGGGCCCGGGCCGCGGACCTGGGCGTGCCCATCGAACAGGTGGCCACCACCCTCAACGCCCTGGTGGGGGGGGTGCGCATCGGCAAGTACAGCACCGGGGGCCGGCGCATCGACGTGCGGGCGCGCCTGTTGGCCGAGCAGCGCTCGCGGCCCGAGGACATCGCCCGGCTCAAGGTGCGCAGCGCCTCGGGGGCCCTGGTGCCCCTCTCCTCGCTGGTCAACTACGAGGAGAAGCCGGCCCTGCAGGCCATCACCCGGCGCGACCGCGAGCGGGCCATCTCCATCTCGGCCAACGTGGCGCCGGGGCGCTCCCAGGCCGAGGCTCTGGAACTGGTCGAGGAACTGGGCCGCCAGTTGCCGCTGGGCTACCACGTCACCCTCACCGGGGCCAGCCAGACCTACCGCGAATCCAACGACAGCCTGGTCTTTGCCCTGGTGCTGGGCATCGTGGTGGCGTACATGGTACTGGCCTCGCAGTTCAACTCCTTCCTGCATCCCTTCACGGTGCTGACCATCCTGGTGCCGGCGCTGACCGGGGCTTTCTTCGCCCTCTGGCTCTCGGGCACCAGCCTGAACATCTTCAGCGGCATCGGCCTCTTGCTGCTGATGGGCATCGTCAAGAAGAACTCCATCATCCTGGTGGACTACGCCAACCAGATGCGGGAGGAGGGGCACGGGGCCCTCGAAGCCATGCTGCGGGCCGGCCCGGTGCGCCTGCGCCCGATTCTGATGACCTCGTTGGCCACCCTGATGGCGGCCATCCCGCCCTCCCTGGGCATGGGCCCTGGCTCCGAGATCCGCGCCCCCATGGCCATCGCCGTCATCGGCGGCCTGGTGGTCTCCACTGCCCTGAGTCTGTTGATGGTGCCGGCCTTCTACCTGGTGGCCGACCGCCTGGTGGGCAGCACCGGCCGGATCTGGAAGCGCCGGCCCCGGCCGGTGGAGGCCAGCCCGGCGCAGGGGGGATAGGGAAACGGTTCCCGATCATCGTTGGCCCAGCCGCCGCCAGGTGGCTGGGCCTCGTTTTTTTGGGGCCAGAAAACGAAGAAAAACTTGAAATTCCCGGCGGCGATTTTAGATTTGGGGGGCACCATCAATAGTGGCCAGCACGAGGTGCTGACCCCCGCGGCGAAGGGCGCGGCCGCCGAGGTCAGCGGGCCGCCTGCATCGCCAACCCTCTGAGGAGCGGTTATGCCCCCATTCATCACGGCCCTGCTGGGCTCCGGCCTGCGCCTGGTGGCCAACGCCGCGCTGGTCAAGGGCAAGGAGTTCGTCGAGGAGAAGACCGGGGTCCGACTCGACCAGGAAAAACTCAGCGAGGAGGACCAGCTCCGGTTGCGGCAGTTCCAGATGGAGCATGAGGAGGAGTTGCTGCGCCTGCAGCTGGAGGACAACAAGCTGGGGCTGGAGGAGGCGCGGTTGCAGCTGGAACAGACCTGTGCCTTTCTGGCCGACACCGCCGACGCGCGAGCGCAACAGACGGCGCTGCAGACCAGCGGGGCGGCGCCCTGGTACAGCAAGGCGGTGCAGCCGGCCCTGGCGGTTTTTGGGGTGGGGGTGACCTTCACCCTTTTCGCGGTCTTTGTGTACTGGGCCGGCGGCACCCACCTGGTGACCGGCCCGGATGGCAAGGAGTACCTGGAACCGAAGATGAACCCCACCCAAAAGGACCTGGTGGTCTATATCCTCGGGGTGCTCTCGGCGGTGGTGACGCAGATATTCAGCTACTACTTCGGCAGTTCGGCCGGCAGCGCCCGCAAGACCGAGCAGTTGCAGCAGGCGCTGGGCCGGCAGGGCGGGGCCTGAGGAGCGGCCATGGCGCTGATCCACGAACAGGCGGCTTTTCTGCGCGACCTGCGGCGGTTGCTCGAATTCGCCGAGGGCCGGCGGCTGCTGGTGACCGGCGGCGAGCTGGAGCGCAGCCCCGAAGCGCAGGCCCGGCTGGTGCAGCAGGGCCGCAGCCCGGGCATGGACGATCCTCACCTGCGCAAATGCGCCATCGACCTCAACTTTTTCGTCGAGCGCGAGGGGCGGCCAGAGTGGGTGTACCGGCGGGAGGAACTGGAGCCACTGGGGGCGTTCTGGGAGGGGCTGGACCCGCGCAACCGCTGGGGCGGGCGCCGTGAGGGGGGGCTGGACCTGGCCCATTTCGAGCGCGACCTGGGGGCCTGGCCCTCCAGCAGCACCTCGGCCCTCGAGCCACCGGTCCTGGAGCGGGAGACCGCGGCGGTAGCCACTCCGGAACGGCCCGCCACCGTGACCCAGCCGCCGCCCTCGGGACAGCGGCCCGCCCTGCGCCGGGGCAGCAGCCAGCGGCAGGAGATCCTCTTGGTGCAGGAAAAGCTGGTGAAGCTCGGGGCGCTCGACCGGGCGGATGGGGAGTTCGGTCCGGCCACGGAGAAGGCGGTGTGCGCCTTTCAGCGGCAGCACCAACTGGTGGCCGACGGGGTGGTGGGGGCCAAGACCTGGGCGGTGCTCGACAGCGCGGTGGCTGGCGGCGCGGCAGCGGCGGTGAGTTCGCGCTGGCTGGGGGATGCGGATCTGGATAGGGCGGCCCAGGATCTGGGGGTGGAACCGGCGGCGCTGCGGGCGGTGTACAAGGTGGAATCGAACGGCCGGGGTTTTGCCGAGGACCTGCCCAAGATCCTCTTCGAGGGGCACGTGTTCTGGCGGCAGCTCAAAAACCACGGGCGCGACCCGCAGGCCCTGGCCGGGGGCAACGCCGATATCCTCTATCCCAAGTGGACCCGCGAGCACTACGGGGGCCAGGCCCACGAGCGGGATCGCCTGCGCCGGGCCGAGGCCATGCACGAGGCGGCGGCCCGCGAATCGGCCTCCTGGGGGCTCTTCCAGATCATGGGGTATCACTGGCAGCCCCTCGGCTATCCCTCGATCAACGATTTTGTGGACTCCATGGGCCGGCACGAGCGCGACCAGCTCGAAGCTTTTTGTCGGTTCATGCAGGAGACCAAGGGCCTGGTGGACGCGTTGCGGCAGCTCGATTGGTCCAGCTTTGCCTACAAATACAACGGACCCGGGTACCGCCAGAACACCTACGACGACAAGTTGCGCACCGCGTACGCCCGCTTCAAGACGGGTGGCAGCGCCTGAGCCGACCGGTGGCGCCGCTGCGCCTGCACCCTCCGCTCTTGTAGGCTCGGCGGTGATGTGCGTATTTGTCCGGGGACTTCCGACCCGGAGACTGCTATGACCTACGCGACGATGTGGACCTACCCCTGGGATGTGCTCGACGAAGGGGTGGAAAAGGTGGTGGGTTTCCTGCGCGAGGAGGTGGGGCTCGACGCCATGAGCCTCACCCCGGCCTACCACACCTACGACCAGCTGCGCCTGCACCGGCCCGGCCCCAAACTGCTCTCGGCCTACGAGGACGCTCTCTACTTCCGGCCCGAGCTGGCCCGCTACCGCCACACCTGCATCCAACCCGAGGTGGCGCCCCTGACCCGGGACCGCGACCCGCTGGCCCTGATCAGCCGGCAGTGCCGCGCCCGCGGCCTGAAGCTGACCCTGTGGACCATCGGCATGCACAACCACCTGCAGGCCCGTCGCCATCCCGAGTGCGCCCTGCAGGGGCCTTTCGGCGATCCCTACCCCGGGGCGCTCTGCCCGGCCAACCCGCAGGTGCGGGAATATATCCGCGCCCTCAGCACCGAGCTGACCAGCCGCTACGAGGTGGATTGCATCGAGTACGAATCCCTCTATTACCTGGGCTGGGGCATGTTCCGCAACCACGCCAAGGTGGGGGTGGAGCTGGGGCCGGTGGGACGGCTGCTGCTCTCGCTGTGTTTCTGCTCCCACTGCCGGGGCCGGGGCGCGGCGGACGGGGTGGACGTGTCCGGCCTGCAACAGCGGGTGCAGGGGCAGCTAGAGGGGCTCTTCGGCGGGGGGCGTCTGGCGCCCGAGCTGGAGACCCACCTGGCCGGGGAACCGGAACTGGCCGCCTTGTTGCAGGTGCGCGCCGCTACTGTCACCTCGCTGGTGGCGGAGCTGCGCGCCGAGGTGAAGACCCCGATCTCCTTTCTCTACATGGGGGACTACCACTTCAACGGCATCGACACCGCCGCCATCGAGGACCAGGTGGACCAGGTGGAGATCCTCTGTTACGGCAACGACCCGGCCCAGGCCCGCGCCCAGGCCGAGGCGCAGCGGGGGCAGATGGCCGCGCCGGCCAAGCTGCTGGCCGGCTTGTCGGCCTTCCACCCAGTGGCGGACCTGGATACCCTGCGGGCGGTGATCGGCGCGGTGCACGCCGCCGGGGTGCGGCGCTTCTCCTACTACAACTACGGCATGATTCCCCAACAACATTTCCCCTGGATCAGGGAGGCGCTGGACGAGGTGCGCCGGCATGGCTGAACGAGCACAGCAACACATGGAGGAGGTGGTGGGGCGGCGGGTGGAGGAGTGGGCGACGCGGGTGCGGGGACAGGGCGGCAAGGCGAGTGAAGCGGATCTGGAGGAACTGTTGGCTGCCGTACGCGGCGGTCGGCTGCGGCAGCGCCTGCTCTACCTGCACGCCGGCAGCCCCAGCATCTACGCCGGGCTGGTGGGCGCGACCCTGCACGAACCGGTGGCAGGGGCCCGCACCCAGATCGACCCGCTGGCCCCCGAACTGCCCTACAACAGTGTACACGAGGCCCTGCTCGATGGCTGGCGGGTGATCCATTTCCCCCTGCAGATGGCCCCTTTCGAGGATCGCGAGATCGACATCATGGGGTACGAGTTCATCCTCGAGAAGATGGAGGTGGTCGATGGCTGAGGTATTATCTCCGCCGGCCTGTCTGCTGGGCGACGACGAGGTGCTGGCCTTTGTGGTCCGCGGTTACCACCTGGTCCGCCCCGAACTGCCGGCCGGGTTCCACGACGAGGTCGGCGCCGCCATCGACGCGCTGAGCGCCAACCCGGGCAACGGTATCCTCGACGCAGTGCCCCTGCTGCGCCAGGTCTACGAGCATCCACAAGTATGCGGGCCCCTGGCCAGCCTGCTGGGCGCCGACTATCGCCTGAACGGCCACCGCCACCTGCACACCAATCCTCCGGGCAGCCGCAGCCAGGGCTGGCACCAGGACGGCACCAACGTGCGCCATCACCAGATCTGGACCGTGCTGGGCATGTATTATCCGCAGACAGTGACGGCGGAGATGGGGCCCACGGTGGTGATGCCGGGCACCCACTTCCGCAATGCGCCCACCGACCGGCTGCAGACCTACGCCAACCTGCGCGGCCAGGTGCCGCTCACGGTCGAGGCCGGCACCGTGGCCATCACCCACTACGACCTCTGGCACGCTGCCACCCTCAACCGCTCGCCGCGGCCCCGGCATATGCTCAAGTTTCTCTTTGACCGAGTGAGCCCGCCTTTCACGCCAAGCTGGAACCACGACCCGGTGCAGGCCCAGAAGGCCGCGCCCCGCCGCTTGCACGAGATGGTGGGTGCCCAGGGTTATTGCTCGGACTACTACAAGGAGTGGGAGTTGCGGCAGGAGATGTGGAACTGGCTCCTGGGCCCGGCCAAGCCGGTGCCGCCGGGGGCCTTCAAGGATATGCTGGCCTGAGCCAAAGGGTTCCAGCGACACGGCTCCGGGCCGGATATCGAGGGGAGGGGGCAGGAGCATTTGACAGCAGTGGGCAAAACGGGTAGCATAGCCCCGCTCTGGAGTACCCGGATCCCCTCGGGGCCGAGGCTGCACGAGCGCCGGCGAGTCGATCGCTCGGCATAACCTACCACCACCGCAACGCCGATAGAGGTTGGGAATGAGCGAAGCGCCCCTCGATCTGAAAGGTTGCAGGATCCTCGTGGTCGACGACGTGCCCGCCAACCTCGATGTGCTCGTCGATTCGCTGGGCAGCGAGGGGTACGAGATTCTGGTGGCCTCCGATGGGGCCATGGCCCTGGAGGCAGCGGCCTATTCGCGGCCCAATCTGATCCTGCTGGACGTGATGATGCCGGGCCTGGACGGATACGAGACCTGCCGCCGGTTAAAGACGAACGCCGAACTCGCCGCGACGCCGGTGATCTTCCTGACCGCGCGAGACGATCTGGAGGGCATCGTCGAGGGTTTTTCGGCCGGGGGGGTGGACTATGTCACCAAACCCTTCAAAAGAGAAGAGGTGCTGGCCCGCATCCGCACCCATCTCGAACGGGCGATGCTGGCGCTGCGCTTGGCGCAGCTCAACGCCCAACTCGAGGAGAAGGTCAGGGAGCGCACCCACCAACTCCAGCTGAAGGTCAGGGAACTGGAGGGCAAAGACCGCATCGCCCAGCACCTGCTCACCTTCCGCAGTCTAGAGGAGACGTTGGCGTTGATCCTGGAGGTCGTCGCGGAGATAGCGGCGCTGGAAAGGGCCGTCGTCTATCTGGCGGAAGCGGACCACCTGGTGCCGGTTGCCGCCTTCGAGGCCGGAGACAGGGGCATGGTCCTCAGCCCGGAGGAGCTGCAGCGTTCGGCGGTCGCCCCCCCCGAGGTGCTGGCCCAGCTCCAGGGCAGCCTGCAGACATCTCGGCTCCTCGACCCGCATTGTGCCTTGGTTCCCATCCTGCGGCAGGGGGGCCTCCTTGGCCTCATCCGGGTGGAGGCCAGCCGGCACGGCCCGCCCCTGGGGGAGGCCGACCTGCGCACCCTGGAGAGTTTCGCCCTGCAGGCCGCAGTGGCGGTCAAGGATGCCCAGGTGCGGCAGGATCCGGAGGCGTGGAAGGACCAGCTCGACGAGGTACTCGAGCTCCATCTGGAAATGGAAGACCCCGAAGGCCTGGACGAACTGAGCGGGGATCTGCGGCCATCGGGTCTGGGTGGGGAGCCCGAGCGCCGGTGAAAAGGCGCCTGTCCATCGAGGAACTACGCGTCGGCATGTTCATCGATGCAGAGGTCCGGAGCCTCCTGGCGGAAGGGGAGATCCGCCATTACCTGGAGGTGCGCAACACCACCGGCACCCCCGCCAACGTCAAGCGATTGCGCCTGGCGAGGCGAAAGCAGGAGGAGGTTGCCCGCGATGGGGGCATGCTCCTGACCGGCTGGAAACACGTCGCCGCCCTGCGGCAGGGCGGAGTGACCGAGGTGATCATCGACCTCGAAAAGAGTGCGGTGATCCCCGACCGGTTGTTCGCGCGCGCAGCCCGCCCGGGCGCCTCCCGGCCCGCGCCACCTTCCCCGGCGGCGACCCTGGAACCGGCCACCGATCCCGCCGCTGCCGACGACGGGGCCTTCGACATGCTGATCTTGCCGGGTCCCCCAGCGGATCCTCCGGGTCCCCCGCCGCCGCCGGCTGCCGGCCGATCGCGGCGCCAGAGTTTCGGCCGCTCCGGTGCGGGTTGGCTCAAAGTGGAGGCACCCCCGGGCGGTGCGCAGGCGTTCTTGCAGGTGTTGAGTTTCGGCGGCGACCGGTCGCTGGGCGAACAGGATCTGTTGCAGGCTCTGGAGCAACTCTACGGCATCAAAGCAGGTATCGACCGGGGACTGGTCGGCAGCCTGGCAGCCCAGGCTGCTGCTTTCCCCAGCCGGGTGATCCGGGGGTGGTTCCCCATCGCCCACAGACCGGAGCCCGACCCGAGCCAACTGCGCGGGATCGAAGTCACCTTCCTCAAGGATCTGCCCGAGGCCATCGGCCTGCCCTTCGCGGGTCTGGGAAGGATTCTGACCAGCGTATCCCTGTCAGAGGTACTGGAAGCGGGCCTGCGGGGCCGGGTGGTCCTGCCGGGAGAGCAACTGGCGGTGCGGAATACGGCTGGCGACCGGCCCGTCGCCCAGGACCTCTTCGGCGTCACCACCGGGGCGGAGGGGGCCTCGCTGCGCGCTGGCGCCAACGTGCAACTGGTGGACGGGCGGTATCTGTCCGAGATCTACGGCTACGCCTGCCTGGTGGAACGAGAACTCTCGGTGGTCCCTCCCCTGTGGATCTCCCCGGACTGCATGGAGGCCTACTACATCCATCTTCCCCAGGTCGGCCCCGGTGCGGTGCCCACTTGGAGCTGGCTGGCCGAGATCCTGGAACGCCGGGGAATCCGTTTCGGCCTGTGCGAGGCGGAAATCGAGGCGCTGCTGCGGAGCCCGCCAGCCGGCACGCAGGCTGCCGCCTTTCTGGTGGCCCGCGGTACGCCCCCGCGGAGCGGCGGCGAGGAGCGGACCACCTTCCATTTTGGTGGCGCAGAGCAGGTCGCGCCGCCGCTGCCCGACCTCGAAATGGCCCTGCGGTCGCGTTACCGACTGGCGGCCGTCAGCGTCGGACAGTTGGTGGCCGAACTGCGGCCGGCAGTGGCGCAGTATCCCGGCATCGACCTGAGGGGCAACTCCCTGCCGGTCCCCGAGGCCGAAGCGCAGGGACTCAGGGCCGGCAGCAATGTCCGCGAGGAGCAGGGCGACGAAATCCGGTATTTCCACGCGGCGGCCGATGGGTACGCGAAGGTGGTGCAGGGTGAGATTCGGGTGCAGCCCGTGGTCTACGTCGACCAGGATGTCGCCGGCGAACTGGACCTCTCGCACACGGAACAGGACGTGTACATCCGAGGGGCCGTTCGGGCAGGCGGCATCGTCAGGGCCAAGGGCAGCGTGGTGGTCGAGGGCATCGTCGAAGAGGGAGCGGCCGTGTACGCCGCCGAGGACGTGGTGGTTGCCAAAGGGATCAGCGGCCGCGAGACCCGGGTGGTGGCCATGGGGGACGTGCAGACCCTTTTTGTGCAGCAGGGCTCGGTGACGGCGCGCGGCGATATCCTGGTCACCGACCACCTGATGAATGCCCAACTCCGTGCCGGGGGCCGGCTGAAGGTGGGGGGAGAGGGGCGTGGCAGCATCGCCGGAGGCCAGGCCTGGGCCGCGGTGGCCATCGAGGCGAGCCAGGTTGGTTCGGCGGGTTTGGCCGAGGACGCGCTCCTGGGCATCCGCCCTTCGCCGGAAGGGGTGGCGCGGCTGCGCAAACTGGATCAGGGCATCGAGTTCTGCCGCACGAATATCCTGCGCATCTTCCGCACCCTCGGCATGAACGAGGTCGACCCCGTCCACCTCAAGGAACTGATCGCCCTCAGCCCGCCAGCCAGACGCCAGGCCTTGCTCCAGGTGTTGGGCCAGTTGAAACAGTTGGTGGCGACGCGCGAAAAGTCCCTGGCCCTGAAGCAGGCGCTGGAAAAGGAGCAGGCGCGGATGATCGCAGCGGCGGAAATCCGGGTGTCCGGATCGGCCTCGGCCGGGGTGCAGGTACACCTGGGCAATGCGGCTTTCCGCCTCGACAAGGAACTGCACCGCCCTACCTTCACTCTGGGCGCCGGCGGCGTCTGCTGGCGCGGGGCAGACTGAAGGGACCCTCGCTGGAACTGCCCTGCGGGAAGCCCGGATCCCGGGGCGGACCAGGGCACCGGCCCGATCATCCCTTTCCAGGATATCCATGACTCTACCCCGTTACTGCCTGTCGCTCTGCATCGTGCTCGTGTGGGCCAAACTCGTCGCGGCCCACAACGGCGCCGTGGCTGTGGCCTATCCGGTGTCCGGGATCACCGTGGACGGTGATCTGGCCGACTGGCGCGAGGGCCTGCCGCGGTACCCCATCACCCAGTTCGAGTACGGCGTTGCTCCCCAGGGCACCAACGATCTGGAAGCCTCCTTCCGCCTCGGCTGGGACGCCGGCAGGAATGCGCTGTACCTGGGCCTCGAGGTGGGGGACGAGTCAGTGGTGGTGGCATCCAAGGACAGCTGGGACAACCAGGACGGCTGCGATGTCTTCCTCGATCTGGACCACACTGCCGAGAATATCTCTTCCCACCAGTTTTCGCAGTGGGGAGACCACCGGCACGTCTTCAACAACGGCGTGCACCCGGTCGATTTCTCCCAGGTGGAATCGGCGGTCGCGCGCCAGGGGGAGCGCCTGCTGTACGAGTGGCGCTTCGACCTGAGCCGCCGGGGGCCGGGGGGCGTTGCTCCGGGGGAAGGCGCGGTCGTGGCTTTCGATCTGGTGATTTCGGACAAGGACGCGGATGGCTCTTTCTCGTGGGTGGCCTGGGGCGCGGGGACCAACAAGCTGGAGGGCGCCGGCCGCCGCGGGGATGTGGTGCTGATGGCCCGTCGCGAGGAGCCGGCGCGGATCTCCGGCCGCGTCCACTGGCAGGGGACCCCCATTCGCCGCGGCCGGGCGGTGCTGCAGCGGGTGGACGATCCAGCCCAATGGCTCAGCCTGGTCGCCGGCGCCGACGGGACCTTTGGCGCCGAGGTGCCTCCTGGACACTACACGGCGCGGGCCGTGGGCCAACGCGAGGCTGCCCGGCCGGTGGAACTGGAAGCGGGGCCGGGCCAATCGCGCCACCTGGAGCTGGAACTGCCCCCGCCGCGCGGGCAGTCTGCCGCTGCCACCCGTACCGTGTTGCCGGTGGGGCCGGGGCAGCACCGGGGACTATGGCAGACCTACGGCCCGCCCGACGGTTTGCCCCGCGCCAATGTCAACGCGGTGTACGAGGACCACCAGGGCCATCTGTGGTTTGGCACGGACGGCGGGGTCTGCCGTTTCGACGGCGAGACCTTCACCACCCTCACCGCTGCTGCCGCTGGCCCGTCGGACGAAGACAGCCATTGCCTGCTGGAGGACCGCGCAGGGGACCTGTGGATCGGTACCCCCAAGGGCCTGCGCCGCTTCGACGGCGAGACCTTCACCTCCTTCACCACGGCCGACGGCTTGCCCGACGACTTCATCACCTGCCTGCTGGAGGACCGGGCGGGGCGCCTGTGGATCGGCACGGGCAACGGTCTGGCCTGCTTCGACGGGCAGACCATGCAGACCTTTGGCACCCGCGACGGTCTGCCTGGCGGCCCGATCACCTGTCTGCTGGAGGACCGGGGCGGGCGCCTTTGGGCGGGCACGGGCAGCACTTCGCTGACCGGGGGCAGTGGCATTGGTCGGTACGAGGGTGAGAAGTTCACCACCTTCACCACCCGGGACGGCCTGCCCAGCGACCAGATCCTCTGCCTGCTGGAGGACGCGGCGGGAAAGGTGTGGCTCGGGACCGGCGACGGGGTGAGTCGTTATGACGGCAAGGGTTTTACCACGGTCGCCACCGCGCGCGAGTTGGGTTACGGCATGGTGCGCGATCTGCTGATCGACCGGCAGGGGAATATGTGGTTCGCCACCGGCCAGATCGGCATCAAGGAGGGCGGCGGCCTGGTGCGTTATGACGGCCGGACCTACCACCAGGTCATGGGCGGCGATGGGCTGCCGACCACCGTGCCGCGCGATCTGCTCGAAGACCGCCAGGGCAATATGTGGCTGGCCCTGGACTACGGGGTGTCCCGGTACGAGGGCGGGCGTTTCACCTACCTCACGACGGCCGAGGGGCTGAGCGCGAACGAGACCTCGAGTTTACTGCGCGACCGCCAGGGGGTGCTGTGGATCGCCGGGCACGGGGGGGTGGACCGGTACGACGGCGGACGCGTAACCCACCTGCCCCTGAGTCCGGCTCACGCCACCGCGGGAGCCGGTGTGCTGCTGGAAGATCACCGGGGACGCATCTGGATCGGCTCTCAACCGGGCGCCACTGGTTCCAGCGGTCTGGACCGTTGGGAGGGTGGCCGTCTACAGAGGGTAGCCAGTGGTATGCAGGTCGATGCCCTGGCCGAGGACGACCAGGGGCGTATCTGGGTAGGCACCCCCACGGGGTTGCTGCGCTGCGAAGGCGACGACTGCCGGCCCGTGGGCGAGGGCGAGGGTTTCTATGGCAACGGCATTCACGCACTGCTGACGGACCGCCAGGGCCGGGTGTGGATCGGGGCAGGGAATGGGACGATCTGTTGCGACGGCCGAACCTTCACGACCTATGGGGAGAAAGAGGGCCTGCCCATGGCCGATACCGGCGCGCTCTTTGAGGACCGCCACGGCCGGATCTGGGCTGGATCGACCCAGTTGGCGTTCTTCGAGGACGGGCGTTTCCATGCACTCGCTGGCGGCAGGGAGTGGCTCATGGAATTGATCCGGTACATGATGGAAGACCGGTTGGGCAACCTGTGGGTCGCCACGGAAGGGGGCGTGCAGCTCTTCGACGGCCAGGTGTGTCAGACCCTCTATGTCCGGGATGGCCTGCTCCACAACGATGTACACGGTCTGCTGGAGGACCCGGATGGTTCGGTGTGGATGGCCACCCGGGGGGGCGTGCTGCGCTACACCCCCTTCCACCTTCCCTTCTCGGTGCAGGTGACCCGGGTCTCGGCGGACCGCGACTACGGCGCCGTCGATACCCTGACGCTGCCCGCCTCCCAGGGCTACCTCGCTTTCGAGTTCGCCGCCGACCGGGTCGTCACCCGCCCGCGCACGACGGTGTACCGCCACCGGCTCGAAGGCCATGACGCGCAGTGGCAACAGACGCGCGAGCACCGCGCCGAATACCACGACCTGGTCCCCGGCACCTACACCTTCACCGTCGAAGCGGTGGACCACGACCTCACCACCTCGGCTCAGGCCAAGGTGCAGGTGGAGATCCTGGAGCCTTGGTACCGGAACACCGGCCTGGTAGGATTGCTGCTCTTTGCGCTGGCGGGCTTGGGTGGCGGTGGTCTGCGGCTGAGCGCGCGTTATTGGCACTACCGGCGCGAGTCAGGGCGTCTGCGAGCGCAGATGTTGCAGCAGGAGCAGGAGGCGCGCCGACGGCTGGAGGCGCAGAATGCCGAACTGGCCAGCGCGCGGGACGAGGCAGAGGCGGCCAACCGGGCCAAGAGCCTGTTCCTGGCCAACATGAGCC